>Ga0207133_1062_pt1 | contig 20468 bp, 18 predicted proteins | sample Alteio_BWMinHeat_11_FD_153537 | JGI IMG/M metagenome (GOLD analysis project Ga0207133, IMG submission 153537) | Enriched cells from forest soil in Barre Woods Harvard Forest LTER site, Petersham, Massachusetts, United States -... | ecosystem: Environmental > Terrestrial > Soil > Temperate forest >... | reverse complement strand
CGGTAGGTCGGAGAAGGTGTTTGGTGGCAGGGGCCGCTCGGGCGGTTGTTGAGCCGCGAGGGCGGCATCGGTAGAGAAAACGCTGATGGTCTGCGGCTTGCCGCGGTCGAGGACGCTGAAATCATTCTTAGTTAGATTGCTGACCGGGCGATTTTTGTCGCGAACGATAACGCCAATCTGGACCAAGCGAGTAGAGACCCGAATCTGTTGGGACTGCGGCGGATTCTGCGATGCCAAAGAGAGCGGCACCAGCAGCCATGCAACCACAGTTGAAATGCGGGCCACGAGTGCGTCTGGAGCGAACCTCATAACATTCACCTAGCAGCATTATCGTACCTGTTGAGTCAAAGAACCAAACCGCTGAAGGGCCTTGGGGCTCGAAGGAAGCACAGCTCAGCGTGGTTACTTGCACAGGGATTTTATTATTCTACGCCTCCGAACCTCCAGTCCCTGGAAACGCCGTAATTCGTGGAAATGCAAATTGCATTCGTGTCCGCCACCAAACTATGGCCATGTTTCAAATCGGTCTAGATTCGCTCAGAGCCTGACTATCGGATTCACGTGATCCGGTAATCCGAATTGCCACGCACTAGCACATAATGGCAAATCGAGAATCAGTTCGCGGAGTATCCCAGACACACTTCTAAATCGCTGGACGGTGCCGTCGCGGTACCGCTCAGTGGGCGGCACGAACGCCGTTCATATCCAGCACAAAGGCCGTTTGATCTTCGGTGAGGACGAGAAGGCGCTGTCCATCCCGCGAAAAATGCGTATAGACAATCGGGTCAGAAAAGGTTTGGTTATCAAGTTTGGTTCCTGTACTTAGATCATAGATGGTGAGCTGTCGGGAATCGGTACCCAGAGCAAGCAGATTCGTCTTCGCAGTTGCTGACGGCCGGATACCGACGAGCTTCGCTTTCAATTGTCCGTCGAGCATCGAATAAACATAAACCCGCACGGCGTCTCTCGAAAAGATAATTGCATCACCGCTAGAAAAAATTGCGTCGAAATCCGCAGGGCCGTTACCGCTTTGCACCAGCACGCCGCCCACCGATTTTCCACTTTGGGCGTCCAATGCCTCAAGAAACGAATCGTGGTCGGTGAGTTTCGCTCTTTTCAGCAAGTCCTTGGCAACCGCGCCGTGCTTGGCAGCTCCCCTAGCCCCGGCGCCATTTGCTTTCCAACTCAAAACAAGACGATCGCCTTGTGGATCCGCGAAAGGAATCGGTGGGAGACCAGTAAAGGATCGGCTCCAGAGTTCTTTTCCGGTTGCGGGATCGAGCGCGCGCAATCGAAAGGGAATACCAATCACCTGCGACAACGATAGGCTCCCCTGGGAAGGCAGACCGCCGGCTAGCGGCGAGAATAAGCTCTCACCTGCCTGGGGCATCAACATGCCGCGCCCCGCATTGCCCTTGAAGGAATACTCGAAAAGCACTGGGCCCCCGGACCGAAGGAGATCCTCGCCTCCTGTCCACGCAGGCGAGGTCTTGGCAGTACGGAGGTCCAGACGTAGCATCGCCTGCGGCCCGATTGCAAAGGTGGCTTCGTCGTTTTTGGTCTCCGCGAATACCGCGCCACCCGCCTCGACGCGGTCAATCGAGTAGGCAGGTGGCGGAGTTGGACCCCGTCGATGGCCCTGTATTAGGAAGAATGCCGTCGCTGGATCCTCAAAATTGGCCGTAGAAAATTGTGGAAGATCCGAGGTGCGCTGCCCATTCTCGATTTCAAACAGAGCGCCCGCTCCGTCCACCGCGATAGCGAGTTTGTCGAAACCAGGAGCAACCATGGCGCTGCGTAAAAGAGGCAACCCCTCCAAGGGCAAAAGAACAGACGCAAACGGTTCGCGCGCTGGCGGGCGGTAGAGGAACAGGCCCCCTTTGTCCGTCGCCAAGGCAAGCTCGCCGCCGCGCACGTCGACCGCAATGTTTTCAGGTGTTTCGAGCTGTCGGTTTCCTTCTAGATCGAAGACGCGGGCACCTTGCATCCCTGAAACGTAGAGAAGAGCATAACGGGAGTCTGTGGCCAGGCCAGCGGAAGCGGCCCTAAAATTTGGGCTCGAGAGAAGGCTTCCGTCAGTTATCGACCGCATGGAGGGCTCGCCAGGATTTCCGACGGGAATCAAAAGTACGCGCGCCGCGTTCTGGATAGCAACCGTGCCGCTCAGGTGTTTCTGAATCGCGGCCGGGAGATTTGTTTTTCTCCGCGCCGCTAAGTCCACGCGAATTGCGTCCCGTGCATCGCCTGCAATGAGCGTGCTGCCGTCTGGGGAAAATGTCATAGGCAGCCCATAGATCGCTCGATTCGCGAGCGGCTTCATATCGGTGGCGTATGTGAACCCAAACGGTCCCGCGAACGGGCTATGGATATCGAGACGTATGGGAACGACGGTCAAGTGAGGGTCCACTAGCTGGATCATGTCCGAGAAAATCCACTGACCAGTCGATAATTTCAGGACGCCAAGACTGAAATTCGGCCGATAGCAGGCGAGCAGCTCTGCGTCCGGGGAAACTTGGGCATCCACACATCCATCGGGTATTGGGAGCTGTTTACTCTCGAGGAGTTGCTTACCGCGAACCGCCCACCGTTGGTAAGACAGAGCCAAGGAAACCACAACGATGCTCTGTGAATCTCCAGAAAATGTTGCCGCATAGCTATTCGGCGCATCGATGTACCCGAGCACTTTGAGCGGCTCCCGCGACAGAACAAAAATGCCGGATGGATCTTGGAACAACAAGTACCGCCCATCCGGGCTGTACCTCAACGTCGCACTCGCGCTGCGCAAAGGCGGAATGAGTCGTTGTCGGGAGAGAACCCCATGCAGTCTTTCCGGCGGTTTCTCCGTCTGTTGTAACGCGCCCCACTCCTGACCGGAACACCTTGCGCTCAAACAAACTGCTGCAATCGTACAAAAGCAGGAAACTCGGATCGTTGATAACCAGATTTCAGAGCGCCGGTTCATAAGAACTAACGGGATGCCGATCTCGAGCAGCGATAAATTCCCTACTAGCTGACAAAGTCTTTTCAGCTGGGATGATACGCCTGCGAAAGCTGCCAACAAAGACAATCGGCAGCCAATCCGCGATCACCAACCAAAAGTAGCGGCGGGTAGATCTGCGCGACGCCATTGGAATCACTTGGTTAATTTCGGGCTATCCTTAACCCGCCGGCGCGGTTCGCGAATCGTAGCACTCGTACCTCGGTCAAGCTTAAATCGCGTCGAATCTATATAGCGTCTCGCCGACTCTAGATGTGCGAGCTGCAGTGAGCGAATGCCCGATCCAATTCTGGTTGCAAGGGGGAGCGCGTGGCCGTCAACTCGCGTCTCAGCCTCTTTCTTCTCGTCCCTTTGCTGTGAATGCCCCAAATTTCCGCTGGCCAGAATCCTTCGGCGGCCCGCCCCGCCTTGCCGCATTAGAGTTTCGAGTTCCCTGAGAAAGCCTTCCATCCTTCTGGAAGATATTTCATCGATTGCTTTCTTCACTTCTTCGTACGTCTTTCCGTCTTTCCTTGTGCGGTCGTGGCTGGATTCTCCCGGCAAGAGCTTACTTATCATTTCTGTCGACGATCAATGATGGTAAACGCGGTAGGTGAAAACCCGATTCGCCTCCATCCCCACCGCCAAAACCCTTGACACTTTGTCCGTACTATTGTACTAGTACAGCATGCTGCTGCACATCAATACGTCCTCGGGCCTTCCGGTTTACCTGCAGATCGAGGGGCAGGTAAAGCAGGCAATCGCCGCCGGAGCGCTCACGCAGGACCAGGCGCTGCTCTCCGTACGCAGGTTGGCCGCCGAGCTGCGTGTGAATCCCAACACCGTGGCAAAGGCCTATCAGAACCTGGAACGCGATGGGGTGGTCCGCACGGTGCCGGGTGGTGGGACCTACGTGGCGGACAGCAACCCGGGACTCTTGAAATCCGAAAAGCTGCGCCGGCTGCGTCCTGTCGCGCACCAACTGGCGGTGGAGAGCTTTCAGTTGCGCCTGCCGGCAGGTGATGTTGTGAAGCTCTTGGAAAGTGAACTGGATGGTCTGGGAGAAAAGCGATGAACGATCTGGCGATTCACACTCTGGGTCTTGCGAAGTTTTTCGGGAACACCCACGCCGTCGATGGCCTGGATCTAAGGGTCCCGCGCGGGTCAGTCTACGGGTTTCTGGGGCGCAACGGCGCAGGCAAAACAACCACCGTCAAGACCCTTCTGGGTTTGCTGCGTCCCACAGCCGGGTCCGCTCATGTTTTGGGCTACGACATCCGCCGCGATCTAATCGCGATCCTCGAGCGCACCGGTTTCGTCCCCGAAAACAAGACGCTCTTCGATTCGCTCACGCCTGCACAACTGGTTCGCTTTAACAGGGGATACTTCCCCAATTGGTCCGATAAGCTTGCGGCGCGCTATGCGGAACTCTTCGAGATCCCAATGCACGTGCGCTTCGGCAAGCTCTCGCTGGGAAACAAAACCAAAGTATGCCACCTGCTGGCGCTTTGCCAGGGTGCCGAGCTGCTGATCCTCGATGAGCCGAGCGTGGGGCTCGACCCGGTGATAACGGATCTATTTCTTCGAGTGCTCGTAGAAGATCATGTGAGCGAAGGGCGGACAGTCTTCCTCTCATCGCATCAACTCGCCGAAGTCGAACGCATCGCCGACTGGGTCGGGATCATCGAGAACGGGAAGATTCTGCTGGAAACGCGCCTTGAAGACATCCGCCAAAACTATAGGCTCATTCGTGCCGCCGCCGAGACTGCGCGCTCCGTCTCCTCGCCTCTCCTGGTCGCGGCAAAGAGACTAGAGAACTTCTGGAGTTACCTGGTGGCACGCGATGCCGAGGACTTTGCGGCCATGTTGCGAGCCAAGGGTATGACGATCCTAGAAATCCTGCCGGTCAGCTTGGGAGAAGTTTTCCTAGGCCTCACGCGAAAGGAGGTGCCATGTATCTCTGGAAAACCTGGCACGATTCCCGCACCCGTATAGTGGTCTACATTCTTGCGGCGCTTAGCATGGGCCTGTTGTTCGGGTTGGAGGTCGTGACTTGGGCGAACTGGCACACTCTCGGGCTGATGCTAGATCGCCCAATCTACAGAAACAATTGGGATTTCTATGGGGACCTTACCTTCGACGTGCTTCGTTGGCGGGTGATTGGTTATGGCCAGGTCGCGGCGCTGCTAGCTGGTCTGAGCTTAGGCGCTAGCGGTGTGGGGCGGGAATATGGCGCGGGAACGATGCACTTTGTTCTGACCCGGCCCCGCGCGAGAAGGAGCTTTGTTTTCACCGACTGGATGACGGGCTTGACGGCTATGGTCATTGTTGTGGGCGCCCTCGCTTACGGCGTGCTTCCATTCCTTTGGCTGGCCCACGCGCAAGCCCCGGGAAACATCCTGATCGGCCTGCCAGGCTTGTGGGCTCTGGGTGCCGCAATCTTTGGTCTTGCGAGTTTCACCACGCTGGTGGCGGGCAATGCACCCAAGGGTCTAGTCCTGAGCGTGGCGGGAGTCTTGACGTACTTTTTTCTGCCGACTGCTTTGTACGAGTGGTGGCACATGGATACTTTGATCAAAGCCCAGGACTGGACGCTACAAATCCTGTCGCGCAACTCATATCACTTCCATTGGAGCGTGACGGCATTCTGGCTTGCCGTGGCGGCGAGCTTTCTGGGAGTGTCCTCGCTCTGGATTAGGTTTCGCGAGGTGTAAGCCGCCTCTCGCTCTCCTGCAGTGTGCTCGGAAAGGAGATCCTTGTGTTCTTTGGGAACTGCTGGTTAAGGAATCGATTACGGCTGGCGGCTTATCTCGTGCTGGGCAGCGCATTGATTCTGCTCGGGACGTTGCCGGTAACCATGAAGTCCGTGGATGGCCATTGGGTATGGATGCACCCGAAGACCGTCGAAGCAGCCGTGGCGGCTTGGAATGACGGCGTCGAGCATACCGCAGCCGTTATGATGTTCCTTCTGCTGTTTGCCGCCGCCGACCTCGGGTCGTTGGGGCTGGGAGAATCGGCCGCCCGCAAGGAATACCATTTCTTGATCACGCGGCCACGCCCACGCCAGCATTTCGTTTGGACCGCGTGGCTGACCGGACTCGCGCAACTTGGCTTCCTGGCATTGATTCCGTTGGCTGTTGCCCTGCTGACTCTGTACGTCCTGACCTCTGGGCTCTACCCCGACCGGTTGTGGCTGCTGTGCGTGGGAACGTTGATCTTGGCCGCGCTCGTCTTCAGCATGACGTTTGCGATGGCGCTTGCGACGGAAAGCAGCCGGAATGGCTTCGAGGTGGTCTTCTCTCTTCTGATAGTTTACTACGTCGCAAGATTGCTCGTCGGCAGCGGCCGCGGCATGTTGTTCTGGTTCTTTTCATTACAGCAGTCCCCGGACACCTACGCCATGGGCGCTTACGATTGGTTCCTAACAGAGCAGCGGGTCCACTACTTTGTGCCCCTGCTGATGATCGCCGCGACCGCCGTCCTGCCCTTCCTTGCGCAACTCAGGTTCGAGAGAAAGGACCTCTAATTTCGGAAGGGGTTAGCCCGCGGCGCCCAAGCTAGGATGGTGGGGTGGTCCCTTTTTCGCGTGCGTATACGCATACTCCCGCGCTCGTTGACGGGATAGGGGATAGGAGAAATCGAAACTGCCCTCTTTTGAGACGGTCGAGAAGTGTCTAGCTCAAAGTTCTCCACCGTGCACCATCCCCTTGTTATCCACGCCATGTTTACCTTATTCTCGAACCGCCCAACAGGAGCCTCGTACCCTTGTCACCATTTCTCAGACCAATCCCCCTCACATTCCTAATCCTTGTCACGCCCTTCATGATTTCCGCCCAAGATTCCTCAGCCGCAAATGCGTCACCCGCCGCATACCCCGTCTCGCCCGACGGCCTCAAGCTCCTCATCCGCGACGTCTTCACCGCGATGAAATCCAAGGACGATCAAAAGGTCTCCTCCTACTTCTCCAGCATGACTTTTCCTGAACACACCGCCTGGTTCACAAAAACCTTTGGACCCACCGAAGGCGCTCGCATGGACGCAAAGTACGCCGATCTTCTGCCCGGCATGCCGGAGAACCTCAAAAGAATCTTTGAATATGCAGGAAAGGACGATCGCACCAGTCCGGAAGTCAGCGTCGTAGAAAAATCCGGCCCCGCCTCGGGCCTGGGACGCGCCGTCGTCGACGCGATGCTCGCACCCATTCCCCTTTACATCGCCAGTGGCAGCAATCCCAAACAACAATTCGGCGCAGCCATCGGCGACTTCTTCTACGTCGACGGCGCCTTCCGCTTCATGCCTACGCAAGTCCTGCAGGCGCTTAGCACCGCACCGCCTCTTCGCGTTCGTATCGGCGGTAACACCCAAGAAACAAAGCTTGTTCACAAGGTCGACCCGATCTATCCCGCAACGAAGACTCAAGGTTCGGTTCTACTTCACGTAGTCCTCGCGGCGAACGGCAGAGTCAGTGAAATTACAGTAGTTAATGGCGACCCAGTTCTCGCCAAAGCCGCGATGGACGCCGTCCGCCAATGGCGCTACCAGCCCACTACGCTCGACAGCCAGCCCGTCGAAGTAGACACAATAATCCGAATCGAATTTAAGCGCTAACTTATCGGGCGAAACAGCCCTCTCCAACGAGTTATCGCAAGTGAGGCGAGCGCTCATTGCCACGACTTTGCAGCCTCTTGAATTCAACTTCGCGGCTGTCTCAAAACGTGCGGCAGGTCACCAAGTCCTTCAGGCCATTGTCGAGATGTCTAGTTTTGAAGGGTGCAGTACAAGTCTTTTACTCTTTAACTTGCTATTTGAAAGGAGCTGCGATTTCTGTTTGAATAGCCCAACGGGGAGCCATCATGAAAATGTACAATATCGCAGGCTATTTGATTATTTTTTCCTACATGCTGGCTTGTATGTATTTCGCCCCAACTCATTTGGGGCCTTGGATAGGAATGTTGATCGGCGGGGTTTATTTTATCTTTTGTTGGTTTCTGGCCGGGTTGTACTTGGCCGACGTGCTTCACATGGGAATCGCTCATCGAGCGCTCGACTACAAGGAGTGGTTCATAAAAGCCGTGACCGTTGTTAATAACGTCTTCGGAATCTATGTAGGCCCGATCGCCTGGGTCAATCGTCACCGATTGCATCACAAGAATTCCGACCATGATGGAGATCCCAACAAACTTTTCGGCGATGGTTTTTGGCGAACAATGTATCGCTGCATGATGCCGTACAAATGCAACGAGAATTTGGCCGGCGACCAGATTCTGAAGTCCCGCACTTTTCGCGTTGCAGAGAACCCCATTTTTGCAATCCTCGCGCAAGCCTTCAGTTTTTTTCTCTTGTGGAAGTTAGTTGGATCCCTGAAGTTTACGCTGGTGATGTGGGTGGGAATACGAATTTTTGCGCTGTGGGTGAATATGATTCAAAACTATTGGACCCACACTCGAGACTTTGGTTACCGGCGGTATCACGATGAAGAGGACAATGCCATGAACATTGGCGAGTGGCTACCAGTAACGGCGACCTTCAGCGCTTGCCTGCAGAACAATCATCACCACTATCCAGGCGTTTTGCGGCTAAGCCATGACAATTCCGAATACGACTTTGGATTCTTGACTGTGAAAGTTATGAAACAGATTGGCTTGGTGAAAGCGACCGCGACGGGTGCGCAGTTACCCAAGGACGTTCCTTTGGACGCGCTAGACTTTTAGCGCGCTCTTTTTCTTTCGCAGAAACGGTTCAATGGTTTGGCCAACAAAGTCAGGCGAAATGTCTTCGCCAGCCAGGCCGTATTGTTCCGGCCATGTCTCCGGAAAGTGGTACGTTCCAAAAAGCTTATCAATCCACGGGAAATGGATCGCAAAGTTCTTGTCGATGGCCTCTTTTTGGGAAGTATGGTGCCAATGATGATATCTGGGCATGACCAAAAACCTCTCAAGCCATTTCGCGTTGGGACCGAAATTGCAATGAGTCCAGGTTGCGTGAAGAGTGACAAACACCAAATACCACAAGATGATCGATTGCGAAAATCCAAGCATGAGAGGAACAAGGATAAATCCGCGAACAAGCGTGTCGTCCACAAAGTGGGAGCGCGAGCCGGCGATCCAATCAAGCGCCTTCGAAGAATGGTGAACGGCATGAAAACGCCACAGAAAAGGCACTTTATGTAAAGCCAGATGAATAAAATATTCAGCGACGTCTGCAACCACGACGGCTACACAAAATTGCAACAGCCAGGGCATGCGAGCGATCAATCCCTGAAGAGCCGGAACACCCAAATATTTAGTCGCCTGCGTCGCGGGCAATAGAACCAGAAACGACAAAATCTGAATCGGAAGATGGGTGGACATGAAATAAACCATATCCTGGATCCACCCATTTCTGAATGTTCCTTGTTCTGGGTACTGTGGCCAGATTCTTTCGAGTGGCACGTAGATAAGCGCCATCAACAACAAATCGAGCAAAAACCAGTCCATGCCAATGGTCATGCCACTTAGTGGGCTCCCATTAACCTTTGCGCTCGAACCGCCCCAAGCTGTTGCAGCGATGGCGAGCAGCATTCCCGTCAACGCCAGATTCTTTTTCTTGCGCAGCAGAGAAGAGATCACTCCAAACACAACTGCCGCGACGATGAGGAATTGGATTAAGAGGCGAATCGCGTGCAACGAGTAAAACGGACGGAATTCAGCGGAGGTTAGGAACTGGGGAAAATGCAGGCAGAGAACGCCGCCGAACGCGAGAAATCCAAAAAAGACAGAGAGTATCCCACTCCACCAGCCCGTTCCCAAGCCAGTAGACTCGGCATCGCCAAAGAATTCGTTGATTTTTTGCTCGATCACGATGTGTCCTAGTCTACGTTCTGATGGAGCAGCGAGCAACGCATTTGCCGGGACACGCATGCAATAGAGTTACTGCATTTTTAAGACGCGCGGGAGTTGAGTAGAGAGACCCCCAATCGATTCCCTCAAAAGTGTCTTCTTTCTTGACGAAATGAATATGGCACTAGTGGACTGTAACAGCTGAAACGGTAGTATGGTGGTGTTCATGGAGAACACCATCGTACTGACGGACGCGGAACGTATGGAACTTAACCAGCGAGCGGCGAGCCGCAGCGGGCGGGCCGATGATGCGCGGCGGCGGATGATGTTGCTGCTCGAGGCAGGCCATACCTGGGCCGCGGTTCGCGACAAGCTGGACTGCAATGATGCGTTTATCGATCGCTGGAGCAAGCGCTTTCGGGAAGAGCGGCTGGCCGGGCTGTTCAGCAGGCACGCTGGGCAAGAGGCCACCACGCTGACTCCTGCGCTGGAGGCGCGCATTTTGGAATGGATGCTCATCCAATACAACTTAATCGCCATCCGGCGCCCCATCGCTACCTTGGCAATGCTCTTGTGCCGGCGCATCGCCAGGCGCTTGTAGCGACGTCTCCAGTCCGGATGGATTCGCGCCGCCGCTTGGGCCGCCTCCACCAACAAGAAGCGCAACAAGGAATTGCCCTGCTTGCTGATGTGTCCTAGTCGCTGGTTGTGAGCACTGGACTCTTCACACGGAATCATCCCTACGTACGTGCCGATTTGCTTGCCGCGTTCGAACCGCGTCGGTGTTCCGATGATCAACACATAGGCCAGGGCCGTAAGCGGCCCCACGCCAGGATGCGTCATCAGTCGCAGCACCTCGGGTCGCTTCCTGGCTTCCCGTTCGACGGCTGCAGTTAGTTCCGCAATCGTCGGATTCATGCGGTCCAGCAACTCCAACAACTCTTGCCGACGTCGACTGGCCCAAGGCGCCAACGGGAGGTTCACTAACTGGGCTCGTCCTTGTTCGCTGAACAGTTTCTTCTTCCAGCGATAGCCCTCGTTCATGGCCAACGCCTGCAACTGATTCATGATCCGTGTGCGCATCTGCACCATGCGATGTCGATGCCACAACAGTTGCCGCAGATCTCGATTCTCCGGGCTCGGTACCCAGATTTGCGGAAAGTTGTTTTCCCGCATCAGGCGCAGCAGCAGTCGGGCGTCCTCGCGGTCGTACTTCTGCTTCTTCACCCGCTTGGCCTTAATCTCCGCCGGATCGCCCATCCACACTTCGAACACTCTGCCAGCAGGCGCTCGAACCAGCGCGAATACCCGGTAGCCTCCATGCCTATCCGCACGCGGATTCCGCGCTGCTGCAGATCCCGATAGAATCGCTCCGCTTGTCCATCGCTGTGGTTCAGTTCCTGCTCACCACACTCACCCGTCTCTTCCATCAAAAATGCAATCGTCTGAAAACTAGGGTGGTAATCTACTCCTATAATCATCATGTTCGGCTCCTTCTCCCGAACCTATGGTCGTCGATAAACCACAGTCTACTCGGGTCAAGGAGCCGACATTGTTATGGAATCAAGTGCCGGTTTCATTCGGAACTGCATTTGGCCAATGTCGTGGGATAGGTGATATGGGCGCCCTTCCACTGGCGGCGAGCGCCGTCTGAAAGTTTTAGTTCCCAGTGCTCCTCCTTCGCAACGGGGAAAGGAAGCTCGATCTCCAGAAGTTGATCCCCAAGAATGGTCTGGTAAAGGCGTGCCACGGTTTCTTGTGGCTTCAGCTTCGGGTCGGTGTCAGCACTCAGAACCACCTGTTTCCCGTGCCAGGAAGCTTCGCTGAGAATTTCGCCTCCAGACCTCCCGGCGATCTCGGAAAGCCCTACCGGACCGGATAGCTCCTCGGGAGTTGGGTTGCGATAACCGCCTTCCTTGTGAAGCAGCACAGCAAAGAGCCGCACAGAGGTCACGATGAGGCGCTGCCTTAGATCGGACGCACTATGCTTGCTAGCGTTGTCGTCGCCGTCCGTTAAAATGTAAAGAGCATCTGCGGAACTGGGATGTTCCAGAAAGTGCAGTCCCGCTAGGATCGCGTCGCGAAGAGCAGTTTTCCCCTTCACGTTCGTCTTTACGTAGTTGTGATCGCCGAAAATGTGTTGCAGCTTGTCGCCGACTGCGGAATTTCCCTGAGTGAAATCAACCGCCTCGGTGACGTCGTTATTAAATATCAGCAAGGCGATTTGCGACCTCTGCCTGTTTGCCTCGAAAAAATGGCGAGCGAGCGCAAGTTCCAGAGCAAAGAGCGGGGGCTCGCCAGCCGTGCTGCCCATGCTCCCGCTGGCGTCTAGGATAAGAACTAGTCTATGGGGGCGCGGGTCGGGTGCGAGTGAAACTATCTTGACGGGTTTTCCGCGAACCCTCGCCTCGAGGTCAGCAACCGAAACATTTTGGATCGGAAGATTTTGCTCGTCGCGCAGGCAACTGGCAAGGCCCGTCGCAGGCAAGAAGAATCCTGCGCCGCTATTGCTGTTGTACAGAGCGTCAAAATCAAGAAACGAACTGCACACTTCCCAGAGGAACGAACGCGGTAGATCATCAATCAGTTTCGGCCTATGATTTAACGTTCCGCATAATGTACATCCAACTTAACCTCTATGTTGGCAGCTGTCGCAACATCTTCCAATGCCTGCGGTAACCGGACAAGGTCAAAGGATGGGGCACCCAAGGAGCGGTCAGCCAGGGGGTGGTCCCAACTAGCTTTTGATAGCAAGGAAGAGGCGGTCTTTAGCAAGAAAATGAATCGATATAACGAACTCAAACTGCAAGTGCTGGCTTTATTTGCCTCGACCCAGGGCGAATGGCTAGGACCAAATGAAGCGGCGGAAAAGCCCGATTTCTTTCCAACGCGAGCGGCTTGGACGTACCTTAAAAGGCTGTGGGGCTTCGGTTTGCTGGAAAGGCGCTCTCGCGGTCGGGGAACATTGGAATACCGCATCAGTGACCTTGGAAGATCGCGGCTTCGCTGGTTACGTTCGCAGGGCGGCTGAAAGGGGGACAGTCGGGCACAGGCACTTGCCGTCCCGAACTAGAGTGCCCGAGGAGCGGCGACGGGAGATAACAGAGCGTCAATTTGTTCATACAGGTTCAAGGTTAGGTCCCGTGAGTTCCGAAATGCCTCAAGCACCTGCATCCTTGTCTTGTTATCTCGATCTGCGGGCAGTTGCTCCAGCAAATTCTCTACGTGCCAATACCATTCGATGCGATTCGTTCCTTCAATAGAATTCAGCTCCAGAAATGTTACATAGCTCCGAATCACATTTAATTGGCTTGGCCCTGGGGGAATTAGGTCAATTAAACCCATATAGAGAACACATTTCTCGTGAAAGAAGTCCTCTGCATCCTCTCGACTTGTTGGTTTCCAAGATTCAAGCTCGGCAAGGAAATCACTTAGTTGGGTATTCCAACTGTTCGTTTTCCGCTCCGACATCGGGACTGGTGTTTCGCCCGTTCCGAAGCGCAGCTTTTTTATGCCCGCCAGCAACTCCTTTGCAGGCGAAGTTTGCCAGTAGGGTTGGAATTGGGCCGCTGGGCCCAACTTGTAATTCTGAATGTCGCTGCTCGTAATTGGATGCAGGCTTGCAGAAATGAGCGCAGTCCCAAAGAGTTCGTTAAAGTCCATGGCGGCCCTGGGAAGGGCCGTTTTCTCAGCCGGATCGATGTCGACACAGCGCGTGGCCTGTAGGTTTCGGATGACGTATTGGCGCAAGACTTGGACGAGGTTAGCACTGGGCAGACCTGCGCCATTGAGTTTGGAAACAAGTCGGGCCAATGCGCCGAACGCACTGTATTTTGTCGCCACTACTGCGAAAGAACGTTCGTCACCTTGCAGTTGATCCAGCGAACCGGCAAAGAAAGTGGTCATATCCACTAATTGCTCAGAAGTTAGATTCAGAGACATTAGCGTCTTCGCGACAGGGGAAACCTGCGTATGAGAAGAAATCTGGGTCACTGCCGGTTGTAACAGGGTCATGATTCGTCTTTCGTTGTTCGCTCTAATCGTGACACCACGCTCTAGAACACTCGCGAGCGCATCGTAGTAGGAACTGGGGTCATAGATTAGAGGTTCATCGCAGCTCAATGGCTTTAGCGTCGGAAATCGAATTTGTTCAAACAGCTTTTCACCCTTAGCGTGATCAAGGGGCAAAACGTCGACCACAGCTCTAGACTGCAGAGATAGTTTATCCAGATTCAAGCGAAATGCATGGGCGATATACCCGGAACGCGTGTCAACCAACGCCCCGGGCATTGCAGCTAACTTTACGGGCTGTTGCACAGACTCGGAAAGATAAAATGCCTTTTCCACAAAGCTCAATTTCAGGGCGGGGTCCGCAATTTTCCCTGACTCAGCGAGTCGTAGCAACGAATCTGCACCAAACTCGGGAGGAACGCCAGTCGCCAGGTCGACTATAGATTCTAGTTCCGGATTGCGCTTGCGGTCTTTAGATGAGCGAGTGTTTTTGTCGGTGTCACGTCCCTGCGAAGAAGTTTGCGCTAAGGCAGGTCGCCCAGCCGAAATCAGCAGCCAGAACAGCACGGCTACGAATCGGCCAAGTCGACCAATGATTGCCAACTCATGCTTTTGCAATATCGGGCACATCGCAAATCGGAGTATGGCAACGCGGCAGCGGGATTTCAAGCTGACTTGCAGCCGCGCATTATGAACGCCAAAACAGGACAAATGCCGTGCGCAGCCCAGGGGGTGGTCCCTTTTTCGCGCCTCTATCCGCTATCCCCCGCGCTCGTTGACAGGCGAACAAAAGGCGGCAATACTGGCCTTCCATGATTGGCCAACTCCGCGGACGCCTCGCCGAAAAACGCCCGAATCAAGTGCTCGTCGATGTCGGCGGCGTTGGCTATGCTGTCCAAGTTCCGCTCTCGTCTTACGCCGCCCTCGGCGAACTCCACGCTGAAGTCACTCTTCTCATCCACACCCACGTTCGCGAAGACACCCTCGCTCTCTACGGCTTCGTCTCCTCACGCGAAAAGCATCTCTTTGAAATGCTTCTCTCCGCCTCGGGCGTCGGACCGACTCTGGCTCTCAAAATTCTCTCCGGCATGAGCGTCGAAGAACTCGTCCCCGCCATTCGTGGTAACGATTTGGGCCGCCTCACCAAAATTCCCGGCGTCGGCCGCAAAACCGCCGAGCGCATGGTGGTTGAGCTGAAGGACAAGCTAGAGGCTGTCATCTTGGAAGCCCAGAAACCGGCTGCCGCGTCGCCCGCAGGCGTTGAAGCGGACGTAGTTTCCGCGCTCGTCAATCTAGGCTATGAGGCACGCTTTGCCGAAGCCGCTGTCATCGAAGCAAAGCGCGAAGCCGGTACAACAAATTTCGAGCGTTTGCTACGTGCGGCCCTGCAGTCGTTAGCCGCTCCGAAAGGTCGCCCAACTCATGCCGGCGCGTAAAGCAGTCGCAGTGGCGACCTGCAGGTCGGCCTGCAGTATAAAGTAGAGCGAAGCTCAACCATGCCCGACACAAGCGCAAAACGCACAATGGACCGCAAAGACCAACACAGAATCGTGTCCGGCACGCCCTACGACGAAGACGCGCACGTCGAAGCCAGCGTTCGCCCAAAACGTCTCGACGAATACATCGGCCAAAAACGCGTAAAGGAAAACATCGCTATCGCCATCGAGGCCGCCCGCACGCGCGGCGAGGCTCTCGATCATGTCCTGCTCTACGGCCCGCCTGGCCTCGGAAAAACCACTCTTGCCCAAATTATCGCCAACGAACTCCAAGTTCCCATCAAAACCAGCGCCGGCCCCCTGCTCGAACGCAAAGGCGACCTGACCGCGATCCTCACCTCGCTCGAAGCCAAAGAAGTCTTCTTCCTCGACGAAATTCACCGCCTGCAGCCCGCCGTCGAAGAAGTCCTCTATCCTGCCATGGAAGATTTTCGCCTCGACTTGATCATCGGCCAGGGTCCCGGTGCGCGCATTCATCCCTTCCCATTGGGACATTTCACCCTGGTCGGCGCAACCACGCGCGCCGGCCTTATCACCGCGCCCCTGCGCTCGCGCTTCGGCATCGTTCACCGCCTCGATTTCTACGAACCCGAAGACTTGCTCATCATCATTCACCGATCTGCGAAAATCCTGAATATTTTGATGGACGATGGCGGCGCTGAAGAAATCGCCCGCCGCTGCCGTGGCACACCGCGCGTCGCCAACCGTCTCTTGCGTCGTTCGCGCGATTTTGCCGAAGTCCGCGCCGCCGGCCGAATCACCCGCGCCGTAGCCCAGGAAGCCCTCGCCATGCTCGGCGTCGATGAAAGCGGCCTCGACGATGTCGACCGCAACTTGATGCTGGCTCTCCTCGACAAGTACGGCGGCGGACCGGTGGGCCTCGGCACACTCGCCGCCGCCCTCTCCGAAGAGGAAGACGCCATCGAAGAAATGTACGAGCCCTACCTCATGCAAATTGGGATGATTGACCGCACCCCGCGGGGCCGCGTGGCCACCGCCCGCGCCTACGAATACTTCGGCAAAGAACTACCCAGGCGCCAACCGCGCCTTTTTTGAAACTCCCGGAAAAGTTCAGTCCTACGCACGCCCAGCATTCGAATCTAGTGGTCACGCTTTGCTAGACTGTCCAGGCCATGAGCGTAATCGACGAAGTTCTCCAAGCCAACGAACTCTATTCGCGCACACACGAATTGCGCCGGCTCAGCCCGCGCCCTGAACGTCATCTGGCCATTCTGACCTGCATGGATACTCGTCTTTCGATTCGCACCCTCGGCCTCAAAACCGGCGATGCCCACATCATTCGAAACGCCGGCGGCATCGTCACCGAAGACAGCCTGCGCTCCCTCGTCGTTTCCCACTACTTGCTCGAAACCCGGGAGTTCATGGTCATCAACCACACCGACTGCGGCCTGATGCACACCACCGAACAGGATTTGCGCAACAGGATCCAGAATCGCACCGGAACAGCGGCCGTCGCCCCCTCGTTTTTCTATGCCTTTCAGAACATCGAGGAAAACGTCCGCCACCAGTTGCAAAAGCTCCGCACGCATCCCTGGGTTCCCAAAGAAATCGCCGTGCGCGGATTTGTCTATGATGTGACCAACGGAAAACTACGCGAAATTACAGGCAGCTGAATCGCGCAGCGAGACTCTCCCGGCGCCCCTATTCGTAGCGCAAGGCCACAATCGGGTCCACGCGCATCGCCCGTCGTGCTGGAATGTAGCACGCCAAAAGCGCCACGCCCGTCAACAAAACCGCGACTCCCCCGAAAGTGATCGGATCCATCGCACCAACGCCGTAAATCATTTTTGTGATCAGCCGCGTCAATCCCAGCGCCGCCGCAATTCCCACCGCAACGCCTACCAGAGTAATGCGCATCCCTTCGCCCAAGATCATTCGCAGAACGTCTTTGCCCGACGCTCCCAGCGCAATCCGCACTCCGATTTCCTGCGTGCGCTGCCCGGTGAGATACGAAATTACGCCATAAATTCCAATCGATGACAAAACCAGCGCCAGCGCTGAAAATACACTTAGCAAAATCATGGTCAATCGCTGCGTGGCCACCGACCCCGCCACGATGTCCTGCATCGGTCTCACTTCATACATCACCGCGCTGCTGTCCACTCTCTGCGCAGCTTCCCGAATTGAGTTCGTCAGTCCGACCGGCATACTAACGGTTCGCGCGGCATACTGCCCGCCGTTCGCCAGCAGCGGCCAGAACTTGTCCGGAATCTGCCACACCGGAAGATAAATTTGCGCTTGCAAGTTTTCATGCCCCTTGGCACCCAATCCCCAATGTTCCACGTGACCCACCACGCCGACGATTTCCGGCTGCATGTCAAGGAGCGCCAGGTTAAGACGCTTTCCGACCGGATCTTCATTCGGAAAGTATTTGCGTGCAAACGCTTCATCGATTACCACCACCAGCGGCGCGTGTTCGTCGTCCCTTTCTGTCAAACTCCGCCCTCGCTCCACGGGAATCTTCATTACTTTGTGATATTCCGGCGTCACGAGATAAAATAGCGCGAACGGCATCTCCTGTTCGCTTGCGGGTTTCGGTCGGCCTTCCACCCAGAATGGCACTTCCGAGTCGCCTGTCATCGGCAGCGCCCCGCCGACTAGTGACACCGCCTCGACCCCCGGTACCACTTCCAGCTCCCGCATCCCCTGTCGATACTTCATGCGCAACTGATCCGCGGTGATATTCGGACCGGACGTCGAGGAGATGTCGAACGTCAGCACGTTTCGCGCGTCGAAGCCCGGATTTATGCCCCACAAGGCGGCGAGGCTGCGAATCATTAACCCCGCCCCGACCAGCAGTACCACCGCCATTGCCATTTCCACCGCAACGAACACACTCTGCGTACGATGCCGTACTCCGCTCGATCCTCTCCCGCCTTCCTTCAACGTTTCGTGCATGTCTCGTCGCATCGTCTTCAGTGCCGGCACAAGCCCAAATACAATTCCCGTAAGGATTGACACCCCCAGCGTGTAAGCCAGAACGTGTCCATCAATCGCAATCTCTTCGGTTCGCGGCAAACTGTCCGGCAGTGCTCGAAGAATCGCGCGCGTTCCCCACTTCGCCAGCAGCAGCCCGATGCCGCCGCCCGCGATCCCTAGCATCACGCTTTCCGTCAGAAGTTGCCGAATCACCCGTCCTGGGCTCGCGCCTAGCGCCACACGTATCGCAAACTCGCGCGCTCTCCCCGTCGACCGCGCCAGCAGCAAATTCGCAACATTCGCGCATGCAATCAGCAGCACGAAACTCACGGCCCCCAGCAGCACCAGCAAAATTCCTCGCACATTTCCGATAACGTCCGTCTTCAGCGCCACGATCGTTACGCCGAGGCCCTTGTCCGACTCCGGATAGGCGGACGCAAGATTCTCGGCAATCTTTTCCATTTCTGCGCGCGCCTGCTCGGCCGTCACTCCCGCCTTCAGGCGCGCAATCGCCGTCGTCCCCATCCCAATGCCGCGGTTTCTAAATGTCGGGTCGGTCCACTGCCCAATGGGCACGTATACATCCGTAGGACTGACCCCAGTGATTCTCGCCGGCGCGACGCCGACCACCGTGTACGTCTTTCCGTTCAAGGTGATGCTCTTTCCCAACACGTCCGGTGACAATCCAAACTTGCGCTTCCAAAGCCCATCGCCAATCATGGCCACGGGCGTTCCGCCGGCCTGATCTTCTTCCGATCGAAAATTCCTGCCCAGCGGCAAAGGGACTCCCAGCGCCGCAAAAAAGTCCGCGGATATCATGTGCCCGTGCAGCCGCTCCGGTTCGCCCACGCCGGTCAGGTTGTACTCTTCGCTGCGGATTGCGCCCAGCGCCGAAAACGAGTGGCTATCCTTTTGCCAATCGAGGAAATTCGGATAAGTGATCGAACTTCGCTCGAAATCAATACTCTTCGCATACACCGCCACCAATTGGTCCGGGTTCGGGTAAGGCAGTGGATTCAGCAGCACGCCATTCACCACCGAGAATAGTGCCGTATTCGCGCCAATCCCGAGCGCCAGAGTCAACACCGCAATCGTCGTGAATCCCGGGTTCTTCAGTAACACCCGCAACGCATAGCGCACGTCCTGCCAGAAATTCGTCATCTGCCACCTCGATGCCACACTCGCCGCAGTCCCGCCTTCTGCCAACAGATACGTGCCCCTCTCCTCGTTTGTTCCGTTAGATAGGACAGACCTTCCTGTCGGTCGCCTCGATTGGAGTCTGTCTCCTTGGTTCTACCGCCGTCACCCCTGCTGCGACGCCGTCATCTAGTCTCTTCAAAAGGGGCCCCTCGTGCGGAGGTTCTTAACCTGAACTTCTTGCGCCAGCACTTCAATCCGCGCAGTTGAATCCACGGGCCGGACAAACTAAAGTTCGCTAATGCGCATGCCGCGATCGTTTCCAGACGTGTCCGCGCACTATCCGCCCATGCCCATGGTCTATTTGTCTCTGGGTTCCAACGTAGGTGACCGTGAAGCCCATCTCCACGCGGCCATCGAAGCACTCCCGCCTGCCGGAGTCCGCGTCAGGCAGCTATCGTCGATTTACGAAACCGAGCCCGTCGACTACTTAGACCAGCCATGGTTTCTCAATTGTGTAGTGGAAGCCGAAACAGAGCTAACGCCTCAAGCGCTCCTGGCAGCCTTGCGCTCCATCGAATCGCAACTCGCCAGCCAAAAACAATTCGCCAAAGGACCCCGCAAAATCGACCTCGACATCCTCCTCTACGGCCCCGAAACAATAAATACTCCCGATCTCCAAGTCCCTCACCCGCGCATGCACCTCCGCCGTTTCGTCCTGACGCCGCTAGCCGAGATCGCCCCCGGCCTCACGCACCCCGCATGGCCCGGCAGTGTCACCGAGCTACTCCAACGCGTAGCCGATCCAAGCCAAGTCAAACGCACACACATAGATCCTGCGCGTAGCTAAGTTGAGTGAGAATTCGAGCGGTTTGAAAGTTCCAGAAAAGAAGCTATGGCGCGGCGCGCGCTCTCTAGCAAGAGCGCAAAGCAGCCATCAACGCCAGATTCACTTGCAACCGCCGGTCGATCTGCACGGCTGCATAGCGGGCGCAAATCACGCTCTCGCGCTCGCACCATTCTGCCAGCGCGGGCATATGCTTACCCAACAGTGCACCAAGCCCTTCCACGAGCCGGTAATACGCCCGC
>Ga0207133_1061_pt1 | contig 20491 bp, 19 predicted proteins | sample Alteio_BWMinHeat_11_FD_153537 | JGI IMG/M metagenome (GOLD analysis project Ga0207133, IMG submission 153537) | Enriched cells from forest soil in Barre Woods Harvard Forest LTER site, Petersham, Massachusetts, United States -... | ecosystem: Environmental > Terrestrial > Soil > Temperate forest >... | reverse complement strand
TGCCCCGCGTCACGTTTCAAAGCGTCGAGTTCTGCGCACATAGTCTCGCTCGGATGGGATGGCAATTCTAGGTTTTTGAGTTCGGCAGCACAAGCATTTTCACGCGTTTGTAGACTGGCATCAAAGGCGATGGATTCCATGTGTTGCTTTGCGGCTGCAACTGTCAAAGTTTGGCCGTAAGATTGATGTTTTGGAAAATGATGGAAAACGTGAAAGCGTTTCTATCGCGGCCTAACTGTAGTAAAATCAGTCCCAGAGCGGGCGTCGACACACCTCCATGAGACGTAATCCAAGCTAGCTGGCGTCGCAACCGAGGCTGAAGCGCAAAGCTGCACAAATTTCCGCCATCCTTAGGGAACTGAGCTGTGCGACTCGCTTCCCCAAGCGATTCTGAGTGACAGTCACGACATTGTACAGATTTACGGCACAGTGCGTTTTCATGCCATCGTCCTCAGTGAGGAGAACTTCGGACGGCACGCCGCGAATCGCGGTCGTGACCGGCGCCACGGTAACAGTGGATAGATACGGAACGGCGCTATCGCGGGTGAGAACCACGACCGGCCGTTTCTTGTCAGGTGGAGCGAACTGATAAAGCCGAACGTCCCCTCGGCTTATTCCGCTGGCCATACGGCCTCCGCTTCCCACGCGATTGCCTCGCCACGATTCGGCCGCAGTTTGCAATAGCCGGCTCGGTCGCGTTCTTCCAGATCGCGGATTGCCAATCGTCGCAGGTGCTCGCGGAGAGCATCACGCACGAGAGCGGAGCGATTCCGCTTGGTGCGGCGGGCGGCCTGATCGGCTGCGCGCAACAGCTCTTTGTCGAGCACGATCTGTACGGTCTCCATATGTTGATTCTACTCCACAGTCGAGTCCACAACAAGAAAGACATGCGGTATTGCGGTATTCAGACCGGAGCCGGGGCCGTAATACTTCATCTTCGGATTAACGACGGACATCGGTGGCGGAGTGATGGTGAGCACGCAGCCCTATGCGATGATACTGATTCAACATTAAGGCTCGCTGCGTATGCGAGCGGCGACTGGCCATTCTTGACACCACATCGCAAAATTGTTCCGCGAAATTCGTGGCCCGACTCTGGGCCACAAGCGAGGGAATGGGTCATATGAAATTGCACTCTGCGTTGAATAACTTGGAGCTGCCGCTCGCAACCGCTTATTTCGATGATCGCCATGCTCCTCCTCGTCAGTGCGGCCAACCTTGAGGCACAAGATTCTGGTATCCAACCGGACGCACCGGTAAGTGGCGCTCTATTCCCATGCGATGGATCTATTGGGAAGGCTACTTTAGGTTCGGACCAGAAAACGCACGCGGTGCCCGGTACGGCCGCTTGATACCGCCTGCCGAACTACCTGCACTGGTTGAGGAGGACAAGGCCGAGCGGAAAAACCAAGAAGAGAAGGCGCAGCGGGAAAGGAAGGAGAGTGCAGGTGAGGTAGCCGAAGGCCTCTCGGACAACCCGACGATACACTTAGAGAATCCGCACGGGGCAACGATCCCGTCGTTTCAAACGGAAGGCGCCAGCCAAGCCTGTCCCACTGACCAAACCGCGGTTTTGGTAGCCATCCGTGCCGCGTTGTTTCAACCAGTTACCAAAAAAAAGTGCCTTTCACGGCAGCGGTCTAACAGGTTGTGTGAATCAGTACCGTTAACCCAGCTTCGGCAGTTTGGTGGCCGGTGATGGCGCAAATTCTGATTCTGGCACGGCTTTGTGATCCCGAGGCCCGGGGAATTATTTATCCAAGGACATGAAAGGATTCGCGGCGTTTTGGCCCGAAGCGAAATACGGCAAAATGCGCATCGAGGGACGCGACCCGGTCAATGCCTAGACGCCGCATTACGGCGAAGCTGGTGCGATCCACTATAGAAAAATCCTGGTCACGCCAGGAAACGCCAATATCCCAAGCAATCTCCAGGTCCGCCAACGTAACTGTCTCGATTGCTGCTATCCCGCTCCGCAGTCCTTCCCAAAATCGCTCGGCAGCTTTGCGGTCGAGCTTGTGGTGAAGCAAAGTCCATGTTTCGATCAAAACGTGATCCGAGGTCACCAGTGTTTCACCGGATTTGAGAATCGCTTTTGATCGAGCGTTGCTGCGGTCAGAAGAGTCCGCGGCAGCATACCAAATGGAAGTATCGACAAATAGGCTCATGTCGCGAGAGCTATCGGCGCCGTCGCAGTTTCCTGCGCGTAAATTGGAAAGCTTCGGCGATCATGGAATCCTTTCGGCTTGCAACATCTGAGCCGCCCGAGCTTCCGAGATCGAAAATACGGTCTACGTGGCCTGCTGTCTGAGGACGAGCAAGATCCCGTGCGACCAGACGGCGAAAATACTCTGCGAGAGACACCCCGAGATCGTTGGCGCGTTGGCGCGCACGGCGCTGCATCTCAGTTTCAAGTGTGATCTGGGTCTTAGCCATCATTATGGCTCCATCTTACCACAACACCTTTCTGCAGACATCGGATTTCAATCGCCGATCTCGAATCCCACATCCGAAGCGCTGCGAGCTTCTATTCTAGGGCGAGATCAGGGATCGAATCCGCGAAGATTCTCTCTAAGTTGCTCTCTGTAGAAGGCTTACGAAATTTGCCCGAACAGCTTGACTGGCTCCTTGTCGCGAGAGAAGGATGGTTCTGCGTCGTTTTGGAAAATATGGAAAATGGCCGCGCTGTTCGTGCGGTCGCTTAGTTGTGTATAATCATCAAGCTAGAGAGAAGAGCGGGCGTCGTACAATGGCAGTATAGAAGCTTCCCAAGCTTCGGACGTGGGTTCGATTCCCATCGCCCGCTCCATAACTTCGGTTGGCTTTACTGGCTTCCCCGCTCGAAATTGACCCGTAAAACACTGAGTTTTGGACGCAGTTGGACGCGGATTGGGTCAAGGACAACCGAATTGGACGCAGCGTTTTCAGGTCCCGCTTTGTGCGTTCGGATGGTTCCAGGAGCCCGGGTTGTACCGTTCGCTCGCACTGATTCATTCTTTCGCTAAGCGCTTGACTAGGAGGCGGACGGTTGCGGGGTCAGATTTGAACGGACGACCCTCGGGTTATGAGCTTGAACGTCACTCTCTAAGTCCCACTGATTTGGTTGCCCTTATAACAATGAGACCCCGAAAAACCTGCAAATTTGGCGTAGTTTTGGACCCCAGTTGAACCCTGGAATTGTTGCGAGGTCAGTTCAACGAAAAGCCGAATATTCGGCAAAGTGTTCCTACAAGATGATCCCGGGAGCAGCGCAGACACTTTTCAGGAATACAGCTTCGCGTAGATTCCAAGCCTTCTCATTCGGTATATGAGTGTAGTTCGGCTGATACCCAAGCGGGTTGCAGCGCCATCCATGCCGCCTACGCGGCCCTTGCACGCGGTAAGCGCCTGTATGATTTCCTCGCGCTGCTTCCTTTCGTACTCCTCAGCGCCGGCGTCGATATCAGGTCCTGAGCTGAATACTTTGCGAGCCGCTCGCTTCTTGTTCACGACTGCATCTACCGCTATCTCGGTTTCGGTCTTTCGTAGTTCTGTGAGCGGTACTTCGAGTGCCTTGCCGCGCGTCAGGATGACTGCGCGTTCGATGAAATTCTCCAATTCGCGGATATTCCCAGGCCAATCCCAAGCCGTGAGTCCCTTCATCACTGCAGAAGGTACCGATTCAATTTGTTTCTGCATCTGGTTTGCAAATTTCTGCACGAAATAGCTGACCAGCAGCGGGATGTCTTCTTTGCGCTCCCTTAGGGAGGGTATCCGAATCGGAAAGACATTCAACCGGTAGAACAGGTCACTGCGAAACTCGCGGTCCGCAACCATTTTTTCCAGGTTGCGGTTCGTTGCGGCGACCAGATGCACATTCACTTTGCGCGTATGCGTGCTTCCCAGGCGTTCAAATTCGCGCTCCTGCAGAGCGCGTAGCAGTTTCGGCTGAATTTCAATTGGGATGTCCCCTACTTCGTCCAGGAAGAGCGTGCCCTGGTCGGCTAGATCCAATCGCCCGATTTTTTGCGTAATGGCTCCGGTGAACGCGCCCTTTTCGTGCCCAAATAATTCGCTCTCCAGCAGGCCCGTGGGGATTGCGGCACAATTAAGTTTCACAAAGGTACGGTCCTTACGTCGGCCGCGGTCGTGAATTGCGCGCGCAATGAGCTCCTTGCCAGTTCCGGTTTCACCCAGCAGCAGAACCGTGGAATCGCTCGGAGCGACGGTGTCCACCAATTCCAGAATATGCTTCAGTGGGGCGCTTTTCCCAATGATCCGCTCGAAGCCGCTGTCGCTGCGAATTTCCTCTTCCAGGTAGAGTTTTTCCTGTGCGAGCTTGTCCTTGAGTTCAGAGATTTCGTGGTAGGCCAGTGCGTTTTCAATTGCGATTGCGATCTGTCCTGACGCCCGACTCAGGAAATCAACATCTTCTGGCACAAAAGGAGTCTCCGTCGTGCGCGAAGGGCATAAAAGTCCGAGGACCCGATCGCGATTTACAAGTGGAATAATGCACTGGACTTTTATGCCTTCCGCGTTTCCAGACACGCAATTGTCGGATTCCTGACTGTCAAGGACCACCGGTTTCAAGGTGTCCATCGCTTTTTTGGCGGCGATGCTCGGCGCAACGAGCAGATCTTCTTTGATGAGCCCCTTGCCGTATGGAAAATCCATGGCGAATACGCTAATTTTTCCCGATGCTGAATCGGGCAACGCAACTGTTACGGCATCGGCGTGTATGACTTGGCGGATATTCGCTGCAATCGCGCGTAAGACCTCTCGGAGGTCGAGGCTCGACGTGATTCTGCTCGTCAGATTCAGTAGCAACTCGAGCCGGTCGTTCTGACGCTGCAGCTCTTCACTGATGCTCATTGTCGCTTCGTAACGGTTTCCACCGTTGGCCACGGGTATAGGAGTGCGGATTAACGCTTCGTCGCGGTTTACATCGTTCGCCACGGGTATAGGAATGATTATGCCCATTTTCTGTCTTAGATGCCGCATGAAACTAGATAGCTATAAGCCGCTACCGAATCTCCGCCAGGATTAGCGTGATGTCGTCGTGAAGAGGTCCGGCGCTCCAGTATTAGCTACCCGCAATCTCCAATAACTCATTGGCGTGTAATTTTGCCCATTCCCTCAGCGACAATGGCTCGCGTCCCAGAATTTTCTCTGTATCGTCTTTTACGTTTCCAACGTACGCCATTCTTCCGTCCTCGACGTAGCGGAAGAATTCGAGCCCTCCCTTCGCATACGCCGGTTCGAATATTGAATCGGGCTGTTTCGCCTCGCTCTGAAAAGCTTCGGCTGTACGAACTGCCGCTGTGAACTTACGACCTGTAGCCTCAGCTAGAGTCTCAGCCACCTGGTTCGCAGTGAGTACGTCCGCTGAAAACCAATAGTCCTTTTCACTGTGCTTTGCCGGTCCTTCCATCAGAATTCGGGCTGCGGATTCTGCCACATCTTCCAAAGCGGTATACCCAAGAGCTTTGGAAGTGTAATAACTGTACCGGCCACCTTTGATCGCGGCATACCCTAGCAAATTCTGCATGAACATGTTGGGGTGCAGATTCGTCCATGCGACGCCACTGGCTTGAAGATAGATTTCGATCATCTGATGCCAAGCGAAAACCGTGGCGTAGGCGTCATGATCTGTCGTGAATGCGCCCAGGTGCACGATATGCTTTACACCGCTACGTCTGGCCGCATCGATCAGGGATTTGCTGTGCACAAGCATGTCCACCGTATAGCCAGTTATTAGAAAAATCCCAGTGACGTCTTTCAACGCTTGATCGAAAGTTCGTGGATCATCGAGATCGATAAAGCGCGAAGCCCCAAAATGATCTGCAAGTTCTTTCAGATTCTCTTTCCTTCGCGATCCTACCGAAAAGTTCGCCTTACTCCTTTTTAGATGTTTTGCGACAAGTTTTCCTACTTGTCCTGTTGCGCCCAACACGAGCAGATTGCTTGCACTATTCATTTGAAGTTCCTTTCACTTTCTTTTGAGTTGAAAATAATAAAAATTAACTGGCGAGCTAAACGCCGCACGTGACGCTGGCATTGTGCTGAGGTGATTGACCGGAAAGCCGATCCAATCATCGCCACCAGACATCACTGTTGCCATCCGCCACCTAGCGATTGATAGAGCTGGACAAGCGCAAGCCGCTCGTTCAGTTGCGCGTCGACGAGGTTCAGTTCGGCCGAGAAATAATTTGTTTCGCTGGTCAGCACCTGGAGATAACTTGCGCCACCGTTCTTGTAGAGCACCTCGGACAGTTGATTCGTCTGCCGTGCTGCCTGCGTGAGCAATTCCTGTTGCTCGCGGAACTCACGATCTTTTTGAGAAGCGACGAGTGCATTGGAGACCTGTTCGAAGGCGTTCTGGACGGTTTGCTGGTAGGACAGTACCGCCTCCTGATATTGCGCTCGGCTCAGCCTTAGTCCCGATCGGAGAGCTCCGCCTTGAAAGACAGGCTGCGCGACGCTGAGGGCGCCGAACCAAGTCTGGGAGGGTGCGTTGATGAACCGATTCAGCGCGTTGCTTTCTAGCCCTCCCGTCCCAGTGAGGGAGATGCTGGGAAAGAAGGAAGCTTTGGCAACACCAATCTGCGCGTTGGCTGCCACGATGATTTCTTCTGCCTGCCGAACGTCCGGGCGACGTTCGAGCAATTCTGAAGGCAGACCAGCGGGAACGGACTCAGGCACGGGCTGCTCCGTAAGGGCCTGACCGCGGGTAATGGGACCGGGATTTTCGCCCAGCAAGATGCTGAGCAGATTTTCTTGCTGCTGAATTTGTCGCTCAAGATCGGGAATCGTTTCAGAGGCCGTATAAACGAGTTGTTGCGATTGACTTACGTCTAGTCCGGAGTTCGAACCGTGACTTTCAAGGAACTCTGTTAGTTTCAGAGACTGTTGCCGCGAGGCCAGTGTGCGCTTCGAGATTTCGAGTTGGCTGTCGAGCGCCCGAAGCTGGAAATAGGCCGTCGCCACGTTTGCAACGAGGGACGAAATCACCGCCCGCTGCCCCCACTCGCTTGCGAGCATCTGGGCCCGAGCGGCTTCGGTCTGTCGCCGGTATTTTCCCCAAAAGTCGAGATTCCAGATCACGGATAGGTTCAGTTGACCCGCGTTGACTTGGTAGGGGGGAAACTGGTTTGAAGTCTTCCCGTTTTGCTGGCTGAAGATGTCTGCGCCGACGCTGGCCGAGGGAAACTGGTTGGCGCGCGTTATACCGAGTTGCGCCTGAGCCTCTAAGACGCGTGACGCCGCGATGCGAACGTCATAGTTCTGCTGAAGCGCGGTGTGAATCAGGTCCGCCAACACTGGGTCCTGATACACGTCCCACCACTTCTCGTTGCCCAGCGACGCTGCTGCGGCAGGTTGGTCGGGCATAGCGCTGCGATAACCTGTAGGCACGCTGACTGTCGGGCGCTTGTAGTTTGGCCCCATCATGCAGCCGGCCGCCTCCACAACCAGCACGCATAGAATTCCTAAGAGTGCAGTCTTCTTCATAATTCAGTCCCCCAAATTGGGCGCCTCGGCGGGCGCGAGTGGCAATGCTTTCCGTTTCTCAGCGCCTGAGAATTTCTCAACGACGTAGAAGATCGCCGGAACAAAGAATCTGCCGATGAAGGTCTCCGCCAACATGCCTCCGATCACCGTCGTACCGATAATCTGGCGCGCGATTGCGCCTGCTCCGGACGCTATCCATAGCGGCACGCACCCGACAATAAACGCGAGCGCGGTCATCATGAGGGGCCGGAACCGAAGCCTCGCTCCGTCCAGGGCGGCGTCGACTAGAGGCCTGCCGCGTTCGTACTCCTCTTTGGCGAACGCAACGATCAGAATTGAATTCTTGGCACCCAGACCGATGAGCATCACTAGACCAATCTGGGTGTATACATCGTTCTCCATCTGAACCATGTACGGCGGCAGAAACCAGCCGAGCACAACGCGCCGCAGCCAGAGCGCGACGAGGGCACCGAACACAGCGACGGGAGTGCTCAGGAGCACGCTCCAGGGAAGCGACCAGCTCTCATACAGCGCAGCCAACACCAGGAATACGAAGAGCAGCGAGAGGCCAAAGATGGCCCATGCGGGAACCCCTTGGCGGGCTTTCTGCTCCTGATAAGACATGCCCATGTAGTCGAAGCCCATTTCGTGAGGCATGGTTTGTTTGAAGACATCTTCCAGCGCGGCGGTCGCCTGCTCAGAGCTATAACCGGGCGCGGCGCTGCCGATGATCGCGGCCGACCGGTACTCGTTGTAACGCAAGGTGAATTCCGGGCCAGAACGGGTTTCGAAGCTTGCGAGCGCGGAAAGCGGCACATTCTGTCCCTGACTGTTGCGCACATAGAACTGCCCAAGGTCTTGCGTATTCGAGCGGTAAGGCGCTTCGGCCTCGACATAAACCTGCCACGTACGGCCGAACTCGTTGAAATAGTTAACGAACAGGCCGCCCATAAATGCCTGAATGGTCTGGTACACATCGTTGATCGCAACCCCCTGTTTAAGCACCTTGTCGCGGTCAACACTGATGTACTCCTCTGGCACACTCGGGATAAATGTTGAAGTGACCAAGCCGATTTCAGGACGCTTGCGCGCGGCTGCCAGGAACTTGTTCAGATTATCGCTAAGAAACTCGACATCTTTTCCGGAGCGATCTTCCAGGACGAACTGAAATCCGCCGGACGTGCCAACACCGGGAACCGCAGGCGGCGAAAAACTGAAAACGGTTCCGACCGGCAACCCGCTGAGTTCCTGGTTCAGTCGATTCTTTATTTCCTGATACTGTTCCGCTCTGCTTTTGCGCTCGCCCCAAGGTTTCAACGTAACGAAGAAGAAACTGTTGTAGCTAGTGTGGGCGAAGCTGAGGAGGTTAAAGCCGACTACCGTTGTCGTGTATTGAACTCCCGGCGTGTTTGCGAGAACAGCCTCTACCTGTTTCGCGGCCGCGCTTGTGCGTTCCATTGACGCCGCGATGGGTAGTTGCATGCTGACGTAGATGTAGCCTTGGTCTTCATCCGGCATAAAACTGGAGGGCAGCCGGCTGCCAAAGAAAAACGCGCCCAGACCGAAGCCTGCCAGCAGCACCAGCACGAGCGCGCCCTTGTGAATTACCGCTTGCGACCAGCGGACAAAACCATTTGTACTGCTTTCCCAATAGCGATTGAAGACGTCAAAGAATTTCCCGAGAGGTCCGCGGCGCTTGTAAGTTCCTTCCTCTGGTTTTGGCCGCAGCAACAGACCCGCGAGCGCCGGGCTGAGCGTGAGCGCATTGAACGCGGAGAGCATCACGGAAATGGCAATGGTCATGGCGAATTGTTGATAAAGTCTCCCGGTGATGCCCGGAATGAACGCCGTAGGGACGAACACGGAAGCCAACACCAGCGCAATCCCCACAACTGGCCCGGAGAGTTCTTTCATCGCCTTCAGTGCCGCGTCCTTCGGAGCCAGTCCCTCCTCGATATGGCGCTGCACGCCTTCGACAACCACAATCGCGTCGTCGACCACCAGCCCGATTGCCAGGACCAAGCCCAACATTGACAGTGTGTTGATGGAGAAGCCGAATAGCGGGAACAGGGCAAACGTGCCGACGAGCGAAACAGGGACAGCCAGCATAGGGATCAAGGTGGCCCGCCAGTCTTGCAAGAAGAGGTACACCACAAAAATGACCAGCAGAATCGCAATCACCAGCGTTTCGACAACGTCCCGCATGCCTTCAGTGACCGGCAGAGTCTGGTCGAGCGATATCGCATAGTCGACATCTTCGGGAAAGCGCTCCTTCATCCGGCTCATGAGCTTGCTGACGCCCTCCGCGGTTTGAAGGGCGTTAGATCCCGGAAGTTGGTAAATCGCAATGATGGCGCTGGGCTTGCCATTCAGCCGACTAATCGTGCTGTAGTCCTGCTGGCCCAGCTCGACTCGAGCAACGTCTTTCACGCGCACGATCCCGCCATTCGGAGCTTCGCGAACAACGATGCTGCCGAATTCTTCGGGAGATGTCAGACGGCCCTGTGCCAGCAACGCATAGGTGTATTGCTGATTTGTGGAAGCCGGCTCGCCACCGATCTGGCCAGCCGGATTTACCTTGCTCTGAGCCTGGATGGCGTTAGTAATGTCCGTTACGGTGATGCCCAGCTTCGCCAGTTGATCGGGTTTTATCCAGAGCCGCATTGCATACTGGCCGGCCCCGAAGACCTCCGACCGGCCCACGCCATAGGACCGGCCGATGGGATCGTTGAGATTGATGAATGCATAATTAGACAGAAACGCCGCGTCGCGGGTGCCGTGGGGCGAGTACAAGCCCACCAGCAGGAAAGGAGCGGTGGCCGACTTTCGCAACGTGATCCCATAGCTGGTCACCTCGGGAGGAAGCTGACCGTTTGCTAGTTGCTGACGCGACTGCGTAAGAATGAGATCCATGTTGGGATCAGTCTTGAGATCAAAATCGACGAGCAGAGAGGTTTGCGAGCCATTGGTGGCGTTTACGGAATACATGTACTCCATATTGTCGACGCCGGTAACTTGCTGTTCGATCGGCGTAGCCACGGACTGCTCGAGAGTCTTTGCGTCGGCACCAGGGTAGTTCGCTTGTAGCCAGATTTCCGGCGGGGCAATGTTCGGAAACTGCGCGATTGGCAAAAGCGCAATCGCGATCGCGCCAACGATAACGGTAAGGATCGCGATCACAATCGCGACGATGGGGCGTCGGATGAAAAAACTCGCCATGGTTAGCGCTCCTCGCTTTCTTTGTAAGACCTTGGGTTCACCGCTTCGCCGTTTCGTGCTTTCTCAGCGCCAACCGCAACGACTCGTTCTCCCGGCTTCAGGCCGGATGTGATTACCCAAAGCGTGTCAACTCTCGGACCAACTGCCACGGTCCGGAGTTGCACCCGGTTATCGGCGCCGACGACCGTTACTTGATAAGTTCCTTGCTGTTGACTCACCGCCGCCTGCGGCACCAGTAGCGCTCCTGTGATGCTGCCGGTTGGTGTGTGAACGCGCGCGTATTGTCCCGGGCGCAACAGATTTTTGGAATTGGGGAACTCGCCCACGATCTGAATCGTTCCCGTCTGCTCGTTCACTTGACGGTCGGCGAAGATGATCTTGCCGGGATGCGGGTAGGTGCTGCCGTCGGCGAGAGTCAACTGCAATGGAATTCGTGAAGCGTGCGTGATAAAGTCCACGCTGCCGGGACCGCCGCCATCCGCCATGCGCAGGTATTCCTGTTCGCTGATGGGGAAATAAACTTTGATCGGACTTACCTGCGAGACCGCAGTGAGGACCGTAGACGGTCCCACTAGGTTGCCCACCTGGACAGTATTGATGCCAGCGATTCCATCGACCAAGGAAACCACTCTGGTGTAGCCCAAGTTGAGCTCAGCTTGTTCGACCGCCGCCTGGCTGGCCTCAACTGCCGCCTTTGCACCACGGAGCGACTGGGTGTCGGTATCCAGCTGACTCTGGGGAATCGCGTGAGCTTCCGCTTCGGGAATGTCACGCTTCACGTTGAGCTCGGCGTTGGCCATCTGCGCCTCGGCCTGGGCCAACTGCGCTTTGGCTTGATCGAGCACCGCCTGAAATGGGCGCGGGTCAATCTCAAAGAGCACTTGACCCCTTTTGACGAATGCACCTTCGTGATAATCCTGGCGAATCAAGTAACCGCTCACTTGCGGCGAAATCTGTGCGTTGACGTAGCCTTCGAGCGTTCCTACCCACTCACCCTGAACCGGCACGTCCTTCTGAATAACCGGCGTCACTTCGACTGTGGGCGCCGGAGGGGCCGATGCGGAAGCTACTCTGCGTTCGCAGCCAGCGCCCAGCACAGTCACGAACACAAGTACCATCAGAAAACCGAGCAAATTCCAACTGTTGCGTTTTCGTCGTACATTCAGGTGCTCAATAATGTGTTTGTTATAGGTCCCGCTGGAAGTGAACTTCGCTCCTTCTTTGGCCAGTAAGCACAAGAGTTGTTCACCACACTTGTCGATGAATGTGACTTCGTTGAGATCCACGATGCAATCACGTCGCACTTCGGTGCGGTGGTTCTTCTGCCAGCACGCCCTGAACTCTTGTACCCAGGGGTCGGTGAGCAGGCCATGCAGAATCCATCTTTCTTCGGCGGGTGTTTCACTGAAACTTATTTTCAACATGCTATTTTCCTCAGAACTTGTTAGTGAAAAGAGTCTTTGCGACCTCAAGGACGATTGTGTTGATATGCGCGTCATTTCTTCTTCGGCCCCCCATCTTTGCTCTTGTTGTACTTTTCCTGGAGCTCGCGTTCCGCCTGCAGCCAATCGTCCAGGTCACAACCGTGAATTCCGCCACGCTCGATGTGAATCTCAAACGCTCGCTCACGAATTTCTGCCAAAGTTGGCCCATTGTTGCGACTTTCTTCCGCGACGTTTAACCGAAGAATGCTTCTTGACATGGTCTGAGCACTCGTAATCGGGTCTTGCAATTTCATCGTTTTGTCTCCTTCCAACGGATTTCTTCGACTTCAACAGGCAGAACCGGACGACGATACTGGCGGAGGGCTGAGCTGAGCGCGCTGTCGCACCGGACTAGAGAGTTGCCAATCCAAAGTCAGCTCGGTCATGTACTAACCTGACCTCAACTCCGGCCCTCCAGAGAAACCGCTTGGTACCTCAGCGCTTTGCCTAGCTCTTTTCTCGCGTGGAACACGCGAGCCTTAATGGCGGCGACTGAGAGCCCCATCAGTCCAGCCGTTTCCCGAGTTGATAACTCTCCCAGTTCCCGCAACTCGACGGCTCGTCGCATTCCCGGCCTCAGGTGCCTTATTGCCGCAGACAGAATCCGTGCTCCCTCTTTCTGCAAGTAGCTGACTTCAGGGTCCGGGCTTGCATCAGCTAAGTCGAGGCCAGGCGTGGTTCCGTTGTCGCCACTCGAATCATCGGCCGGCACCTCGTGCAATGCGCGTCGCCTGCGCAGCGACATCAGGGCTTCGTTGATGGCAATACGCGTTAACCATGTGGAGAAGGAGGATTTCCCTTCGAACTTCTGCAAGTGGACGAATGCTTTCCGGAAAGTTTCCTGGACAATGTCTTCGGCATCTTCCCGAACTCGTGTGTAACGAAACGCGAGTGCAAAAATCCTTCGCTGGTGACGCTTGGCGAGACTTTCAAAACCCAGTTCATCTCCATTCTTGGCGGCGGCCACGAGTTCCTCGTCCGCAGCGGCATCACAAGAGGAAGCAACGGCTCGTTTGCCAAACTCGTTTGGAAATTGACCCAGCATGATGCTTCACCTCTCCAATGGGCCACGCTCTTGAACCTGTGCGTTTGCCCCTGCTCGAACTAAGGGCAAACCACAGTCCAAACCCTGGATTGCGTAAGTCGTTGATTTCTGGTGGAACATCGGCTTGGAAGTCGAAGAAGTCGGAAAAGTCGAAAATGTCCAATCGACTGAGATTCGAATTTGCTGTCAAAGTCAGGAATCAACCATTCGCGAGTTGCAAGCTAGTCGGAGAAGGCCGCTTGTTCAGTTGGCTCACAAAACCCAGGGTCTTACGGTTTCGGCCTTTGCCCTATGTCGGCGGAAGTTCTCGAATCCTACCTGATCACACCATCGGAAACTCGACGTAAGTTAATTTCGCGGGCCAGCAATCTTCTTGAGTATGTTTAGGCGGATTGGGATACTACCAATCGCCGCGTACCCTTGACGGAAAAGGCTTTTGGAGGTATATTCCTTTGGAGGAATGGGAAGTAGAGTTTACGGATGAATTTGGAGGATGGTGGGACGGTTTAACTGAAGCCGAACAAGTAGACGTTAGGGCTGAGGTAAACTTGCTTCGCCGCTTCGGGCCGACGTTCGGCAGGCCGCATGTGGACTCGGTAGCGTCATCGAAGCGCGCCAACATGAAGGAACTACGTGTTCAGCACCGAGGGCGGCCCTACCGTGTGCTGTTTGCCTTCGACCCGCGGCGCACTGCAGTTCTGCTGATCGGCGGGAACAAAACGGGCAAGGGCCGGTGGTACAAGGAGTTTGTGCCGATAGCGGATAGATTGTACGACGAACATTTGGAAACGCTCCGAAAGGAGGGATTGCTCAATGGCTAAGAATTTTCGAGAACTGGAAGCAAAGATGTCGCCAGGGGCCCGAGCACGCTCGGATGCAAAAACTCAGAAGATGATCGAGGAAATGGCTCTCAACGAACTTCGTCAAGCAATGGGCATAACGCAGGAGCGCTTGGCAAAGGCGTTGCGCATCAATCAAGCCGGCGTGTCCAAGATCGAAAGGCGCTCCGACATCTTTGTGAGCACGTTGCGCAAAGCTATCGAGGCGATGGGCGGTAAGCTGGAGATTCGTGCTAAGTTTCCGGCTGGCGAAGTGAGGATTAGGCAGTTTGGAGGACTTGCCAGACGACAGCGCTCACGATCCCGGCGAAGCGACCCGGGCCGACGCGCGAAGGCTGCGGCATAGGGAGAGCGATGAGCGGTTGGAGTGGGCTTAAATCGGGCACAGTTGCAGGTTGCATCCAGCGTTCAGCGACTCCTGAAATTCTGATCAGATCGAAAGACCGCGCATAACCATTCGAGACGATTCTCTACGGGCAGAAGCGGGTCCGTCTTTCCTCACTCTTTTTTGCTATGAGTCAACACCTCTTCCAGAGTGGCTCGGAGTTACTCCTTCTTGCTTCGTATCCAACAATGTGACACAATGAGTCACATGAAGACGATCACCATCCGCGAACTTCACCAAGCTACAGGACGGTGGGTCCGGCGGGCACGAGCCGGTGAAGTGTACGTCACCGAACGTGGACGTCTCGTTGCCAAGATCGTGTCGGCATCGCCGCTTCCTGCCAAACCGTTCTTCGCAAATCCCAAGTTTACGCAGGCTTTCCTAGCCCAACGCAGATTCCTTCGCGGCGGAACCGATTCCACAGAGACCATTAGCGAAGAGCGAGACCACAGGGTCACGTGATCTATTTCGATACGAGCTATCTCGTCCGTCTCTATTACCAAGATCCCGGTGCCGATGCGGTGCGCGTGCTCGCAGCGACCGACCACGTGGCCTCGTCGACCCACGGGCAGGCCGAAATGGTGGCAGCGTTTCATCGCAAGCTGCGCGAAGGGGTGATCCGGCCCGCAGCTTACAACGCCTTATTGTCCCAGTTGCGGGCGCACATCGAGGCGGGCGCATTCCAGTGGCTTGCGCAAGATCAGGAAGTGTTCTTGCGAATCCGCCACGTATATCAGAAGTTGCCGGCAACTGTGTTTTTGCGCGCGGCGGATGCCATTCACCTGGCGACGGCGTCCGAGGCGGGTTTCCGCATCATTTATTCTAATGACGCACATCTGTTGGCTGCGGCGAGACATTTCGGCCTCGAAGGAAAGAATGTGATTGGCCAAGCGCCTTAAGCCGGACCCAAGACCATAGGAGGCATCAGGCGTTTCAGTTTCCACCGAGTTTCCAATTGAGGTCGTCGCTCGGAAAGCTAAGTGCCGCCAGATCAATCGCTTTCAGAGTTTTATCAAGAGCTTCCCAAGCTTCGGACGTGGGTTCGATTCCCATCGCCCGCTCCAACTTCCTTCAATTGCCTTTATGCGGCTGAGTCGCTGGAAACACACCTAGAAATGGTCGATTTTGGACGCCAGATGGACGCCGCCGCCATCAATTGGACGCCGCTCGTCATCGATCATCTGAATCCGTCTTCTTCTATATGGCCGACCATAGCGCACGTCATTGCTTCTGCAAGAGTGAAGAGTGTATGGGCGGCTCTGTTCAAACGCCATTACCGGAGAAGTTCGTACAAGCCGTAGGTCAGCGGGATTTAGCAGCTTGCTCCAGGGCCCAGGGTATTTCCCAGGTCTTTCCGTTCTTTTCACCGAACGCTCGAAGCATTTCAAAAATGTCCTTCAACGAGTAGCCCTTGCTTTCCAGCAAATGGTCCCTCACCGCCCCTGTGACGCGATGCAGGAGTTCGTTATATGCACGCAGCAGTTCAGGCTGCACCACTCGGTCTGTTCCTACTTCGTAGGTGTCTCGTGCGCAAATGGTAAGCGTACTGGCGAGCCTTGCCAACAGCACTGTTTTCGCATGGTTCGACATAGACTCCACATTGAGAGTCATGGTGATTCTCCTATTGGGTTGAAATACTTTGGTGGTGGGTGAGGGTGCTGCCCCCTCCCGGCACGCTAATCTGACGTTTACCGGGGTTTATAAGACCCCGCTGCACGGCTGGTGCTACCCACCGTTTTGCAGAGTCGTATGAGAGGCTCGCGTTGCACGATTCAAATATAACAGAATCCCTAAAGTACTGGGAACCAAGTTACCGGTAAGGCGTGCCTGCCTTGTAGAGGCCAGGCTTTCGCGGTGTTTGCGCGCCGGTCTTAACCGGGGAGCGCATCTCTTTTCACCACTCGCCACTGCCTTTACGCGTGCTATGCCTTGCCCTTCTGCGCTTTATTTTGTATCGACTTCAGCAGCACACAGACAAACATCAGCACCGGCACTGCCGTGTCGAAAGAGTGCATCGCGTTGATGTCCCCCGGATGTGGCACATTCGGCGGAGCCGTTATCGCCGCTTGCAGGTGCTGTCCTGCCTGGCGCGCCTGCTCCAGGTCACTCGGCGCAAAGGAGCCGCTCATGTTTTCGACCAATTCATGAATCTTGTCCGCCGCCTGCATTGGATTCAATCCATTCCGCTTGAACATGTCGTTCACGAGCCTGGCCAGCTCATCCGCCTGCTTCTTCAGCGCCTCGATGCCTTGGATTCGCTGCCCCTGTGCCCACATCGCGCCGCTTGCCAGGTTTCGCGGCGGCGTCCTCGCCATTCTCTGCTGCTGAACCCGAAGCAGGATCTCTTGGCTCTTCAGATCTCGAATGAGCAACCCGAGCCGAAAGAGATAGTCTTCGATCTCCGTGTCCCGGCGTTCCGCGTCTTCATCCTTCGTCGGACGCCCAGTCAGCCACGCAGGCAGCTTGCGCTGAATCTCAAGTTCCAGTTGACGCAGAGTTGCAGAAAGGTTGACCATCGGGGTGTCCTTCCGGGGCAAATCAAATGCTATCACATTCAGAATGTCGCCGAGCTCTCCGCGGGCAGCCTTCTTTAGTGGGTTAGGGCTTTAGCCCTGATCCGGGTCACGTCCACCAATTCAATTCTGGCTCTCCCGATCATTTATGTCTGGCTATTTGGCCTCGCCGCATGCCACAATTTCGTGGATCAACATCTTTCTGACCACCTCGGCGACGTCACGATCCGTGAATTCAATCTCAATCTGACGAGACTTTGACTTATCGACCCGGCCTTGCCCTGGAAAGGACTTAATGACCGTCTCCGTTGATATCGGAACCCTGCCGTCGATGACGCGGTCGGAAAGCACCCAACGACTTGATGGTCTCCACCCGATTCCGTAGCTTCTCTTGCTCACTTTCGCATCGGAGCTCAAGTTCGCAAGGTTCACCAGCGCTGTGGCGGTGGACTGACCGCCGTCATAATTATGGTCGACACTCGTGCTAGTGTGAACCAGCGTTATCAAGCAACCATGAATGCGAGTGATTCGATAGCTATTTGAGATCTGATGGCTATATCGGACCAGCGGATTGTCGGAAGAGCTTGACGCTCGTACGTTCGAATCGTACTCTAACGCGGCCTTTATTCTCTTCAGCGATTCTACAACAGTTCCACCCGTGCCGGCTGGTATCAGAAGATTTGGGCTTGGCAAACATTGCTCAGGCGTCCCGACACAGAAAGTTAGATTCCATCCCTGGGCTGGATTAGCAAACTTTTTTGGCAGATCGATCTGAAGCGTAACCCGATCACCCGACTTCCAATTACCCCGCACTGAAGGAAACGTATTATGTGGCAAATCTGTTCGCTTTCCCCCTTCCTCGCGAAGTCCATAGATCGTAATCAAGTTGAAGTCAGCGATAGCCTCAAAAGTCGGGACGGTGAAATCAACCTGCAGGTGATACTGATCGCCCAAATCGCTTTTGACGACAGTAATGTTCATCCCGAATAAATCTGTGTCCGCTGGGCTATAACGGGACTCAACCCGTGAGCTGTTTCGTTCTTGTGCTCCCGTTGTGAGAGTCGAAAGATCAAGCTTCACAAAGTTACGATTGGTGCTTGTTCGCATACGGAGGTTGGGTCCGCTTCCAAAGTTGGTGTCGGGCCGAGCCGACGGTACCCTCGCGGCGTCGCTAAGCCTTGCGTCCTCAGTTAGTGCGCCGATCGGAAACAAAATTGCGACAGCCAAAAACGTGGACGCCAGCAAAAGACGCCTGGTGGTACTGCCCTTTTTCATAACTCCTCCGTCGTTACTACCATCGTGGGGAGCCGAAAGGGCCTGGGCCTTCCGCCACAAGTCTTGTGTATTGGCTATCCGGGAGGTCGAATTGAGGTGGGAAATCTCCCGGCATTATGCTTCTAGCTCGTATATCCGTCAATTGCGCGCCGCCCTACTCAATTTAATGAAGTCAGTGCCTGATTACGCGGTAACCGGTAAAGTGCTCAAAGCCTGACTATGAACTCGAGTCCAGCAGGGAGGTCAGAGTTGACAACCGACAAAGTCTCCTAATTGCGGGCTCTGGCACATTTAGGTGTAGAGGCCTCCCAATCATTCTTTTCCGAGTCCCTCTACATGGCCGATAGGCACTAGAAATCGGCCCTCGCTTTGTTGTTCTTGATTGCGTTTTTCCTTTCTTTGGACCTCTTAGTATATTGAGGGGGCTCTCGCTCGCTTCTCCCTAGGCTCGCCGGAGCCCTCCCACTTCGTCAGTTACTCCGCTAAGTTGCGTGTCGCTTCACGGTCCCAGCCGGTCGCGAAGTCGGTTTCCCTGCCAGGGTACGCCCGGCGGGGCCTTGCCGTGCGCTCGACGAATCCGAGAACGCTGCACGAATGATGGTGCCATGAACATCGCCCCTGTCCATATCGACGCATTGAAGGCCCTCGGCTACACCGAAGCGGAAGCTCGCTTTCTCTACCTCGTGGCGACGCATTCGGGCTACTTTGTCGCACGTCAATTCCTCGCCTTCGCTAACGCCCATTGGGGGAGCGCACCACTAGTTTCTGGAACAAGCTTCACACCAAGAAGCATGCCCGCACCGAACGTTTCCCAAAGAGCGGCGTCGTCTACCACCTATTCTCCCGCCGGCTCTACCACCAGATCGACCGCGAGAACATCCGCAACCGCCGGCAACACGAAATCGAATACATCCAGCGGCGCATTGGAATCCTTGATTACTGGGCTGCCATTCTCGGATTATAGCCCCATCCGCAATTCAAAACCCTTCAAGATCTAACGCAGGCTTGACTGAATTCCTGCATCATTTTCGGCCGATTGCGAGTGGATCACGGACAAGTCGGACGTAAGCTTCGTACAATCTGCGACTTGAGTATTTCCTGCGTCATGTTCCGCGAGAATTGTGGTCAACGTCGGAAGCTCGCGAGGCTTTTGTTCTTGGTCTTGATTGATCCTCCGAGCTCGGTGTTACGCAGCTGGCTTTTAAGGATCAGTGAGGGATAGCTAACGGACAAGCGGTTCACTGGTCTAGGGAGTTAGACCGACGCGGCGGAGGAGCGCGGGGTAGCGCAGATCGGAATGCAGTGGGGCGTAACCAGGGACGACCTTGAGCCCGGTCAGCCACGAGGATTCGGCATCACAGGCCTTGTCGAACCACAGGAAGGCGTTGTCCATGTCTCCCATAGCAGCATAGGCAGACGCGATTTCCGCAGGGTTGGCATATTGCGTCTGCGCCACACGGAGTACTTGAGAGATCAATTCGCGCGCTTTGTCGCGCTGTCCGGATGTCCCTAGAATCGTAGCCTTACCCAGCAGATATCTCTCTGGCGGGAGCGTCCGCCTTTCCAGTTCGAGAGTAGCCAAAGCATCGGCGTATTGTCCGTCGTTGATTTGCATCCACCTCATCCACTCGAGTGCCATGGGGTAGTTTGGCGAGAGTTCCAGCACCTTTTTCAATTGGGCAGTAGCTTCCGGATATCGTCGCGCGTAGTACAGTTCTTTTGCGACATCGGTAGCGATAATTGGGGAGAGGGGATCGAGTTTTTCGGCGAGGCGGACTTCCGCAACAGCTTCTTCCGTGCGGCCCATTGGAGCTAGATAGCCGTCGCCATACCAATGATGTGCCGTTGCGTAATTGGGATCCAGAGCAATGGCACGGAGAAATTCTCTCTGCGAACCGGCCCAGTCCCAGGCGTGATCTGGGCCAACCAATGCGAGCGAGGTATGGGCTTCCGCGAGGCTGGGATTTAGCTGGAGCGCCTTCTCCGCTGCTTTGCGGGCCCTGGAATTGGCTTCGTTTTGTACAACGTCCCCATAGGATCCCAGCAATACGTAGGAGTCGGCGAGTCCAGCATAGGCCCGCGCGTCCAGGGGATCTTTGTCAGTGGCTTGCTGGAAATACTGGATGGCGCGGTGAAGACCTTCATTTGTCCGCTGATTCCAGAAGTAGCGCCCCTTCAAGTAAAATTCATAGGCTTCCGGGTCGACGCGAGCAGGGCTTGGGCGAGGTGACGGAGCCTCGTCG
>Ga0207133_1060_pt1 | contig 20492 bp, 15 predicted proteins | sample Alteio_BWMinHeat_11_FD_153537 | JGI IMG/M metagenome (GOLD analysis project Ga0207133, IMG submission 153537) | Enriched cells from forest soil in Barre Woods Harvard Forest LTER site, Petersham, Massachusetts, United States -... | ecosystem: Environmental > Terrestrial > Soil > Temperate forest >... | reverse complement strand
AGATTTGTTCGATCGCGGCTTCTTGTGGCTGATATTGTTGGACGATTGCGCGTAACTCACTATCTATTTTTTGTAAGCGATTTGCTGCAGGGGTAGCATCGGTTCGAATAGTACCGAAAGCCACGCATTCCAATTTTTCGCCTTGGGTGGTGATTAAGCCGTAGCCGGTGCAGCGAGAGCCGGGGTCGATTCCTAAAATCAGCTGCTTAGAGTGCTGCGTTTGAATAAACATGCTGCACATCATCCAGATCTTCCAGCATTTCTGTCAGCTCCACCATTTGTTGTTCTGCTTCTTGATTAGGTAACGATACTTGTGTCGATGCGAGCATGGTTACCTCTGCGTCTGCAAATGCGAGTTTAGCAGATGTCATGGCATCACGAACTTTTTCAAACATTTCTGGGCTCGTGATCACATCAATAGAGCCATCATCATTATGGATTATGTCGTCAGCGCCAGTGTCGAGTGCGACTTCCATGATTTTTTCTTCGGGACTTTCGGGGGCGAAAGTAATCACACCTGTTTTTTTGAATAAATAAGCCACGGAATTTTCATTACCGAGATGCCCGCTGCATTTGCTAAAAGCATGACGAACTTCAGCGACCGTGCGATTTTTATTATCGGTTAAGCATTCGACGATCACGGCCACGCCAAATGGACCGTAACCCTCATAACGGCTTTCAAACAGATTGCTGCCTTCTTCAGCGCCACTGCCGCGTTTAATAGCGCGATTGATGGTATCTCGGGTCATGTTGCCTATTAACGCTTTATCGACTGCGGTACGAAGACGCGGATTGGCATTGATATCAGCGCCGCCCAAACGGGCAGCAATTGTAATTTCGCGAATTAATTTGGTAAAAATCTTGCCGCGCTTGACGTCTTGGCGCGTTTTGGTATGTTTAATGTTTGCCCATTTGCTATGGCCGGCCATACGAATAACCCATCTGGTTTATTAAAAATCGGATTATGATAACACAGGAAACAGAATGCGGTAGTCTTCAAGATCGTGATGTGGCTCTGTTTATCATGTTTTTTACAGCAGTATTTGCATGTGTGAATACCAGTATTTCTCGCATGGAACGTCGTACAGACATGTACATTTCCACATTGCGCAGTTATATCGAAGCAATGGGCGGTCAGTTAGATATCATTGCGCGCTTTCCTGAAGGCGCTGTGCAGATTAACCAATTTGAAGACATTGAAAATGTAAAGAGTAATAAAAAAGTATCTAAAGGTTTTATCTAACGATAGGTTATTTTCGATGTTTACTCACCCGCAACCCCAAGTTCTCTAATTGTGCCACCGTCACTTCGGCGGGTGCATCGGTCAGCGGGCAGTGTGCGGTTTGGGTTTTAGGGAATGCGATCACGTCACGAATGGATTGCGAGCCCGTCATGAGCATCACCAGGCGATCCAATCCAAATGCGATGCCGCCCATTGGCGGACAGCCAAATTGTAGTGCTTTTAATAAGTGCCCGAACTGTTGTTCCGCATATTCTTTAGAAATACCTAAAATTTCTAGTACGGCGTATTGCATATCAATGTGCGTAATACGAATGGATCCACCGCCAATTTCGCTGCCATTTAATACCATATCGTAAGCGCGAGCCAGCGTCGCTCCCGGATCTGCTTTAACTTTTTGCGCATCAGTTTCAATTGGCGCAGTAAAGGGGTGATGTAAGGCTTGCCAGTCACCGGGACCTTCACGCTCAAACATCGGGAAATCAACGACCCATAACGGCGCCCATTCGCTCCGATAAAGCTTTCTATCTGCGCACAAACGATCGCGTAATGCGCCTAGTGCTTCATTCACAATTTTTTTGGTGTCAGCACCAAAGAAAATCATATCGCCATCTTGTGCGTGCGTGCGTTTTAAAATATCGAGAACCACAGGTTCTGGAATAAATTTTAAAATGGGTGATTGTAGACCCGCCACACCTTTATTTAATTCAGTTACTTTGATGTAAGCCAATCCTTTTGCGCCGTAAATTGCGACAAATTGTGTGTAATCATCGATAGCTTTACGACTTAAGTCCGCACCAAAGGGCAAACGCAATGCAGCTACGCGACTGTGTGGATCATTGGCGGGCAAATGAAACACTTTGAATTCTACGTTTTTCATTAAATCGGTGATATCAATGATTTCTAATGGATTGCGTAAATCGGGTTTGTCAGAACCATAGCGTTGTATAGCTTCTGCATAATCCATGCGGGGAAATGGATCGGGCAATTGCACATTCATGAATTTCGCAAACAAATGGCGAATCATTTTTTCCATTAATAATTGAATATCTTTTTCTTCGATAAAAGACATTTCAATATCGAGCTGCGTAAATTCGGGTTGGCGATCAGCACGTAAATCTTCATCACGAAAACAACGTACGACTTGATAGTAACGATCGATACCAGCCACCATCAAAATTTCTTTGAAAATTTGCGGTGATTGCGGCAGCGCAAAAAAATGTCCGGGCTGTGTACGACTTGGTACTAAATAATCACGTGCACCTTCTGGCGTTGATTTAGTTAACATGGGCCTTTCTATTTCTAAAAAGCCTTGGTTGTCTAGAAAATGCCGGATCTCACGAATGATACCAGTTCGCATTTTTAATTTTTCAGCCATTTCGGGTCGGCGCAGATCCAAATAGCGATAACGTAGCCGAGTCTCTTCGCCGATCTCTTGATATTCATCGATATTAAATGGCAACGGATTGGATTTATTCAGCAGTGTGAGACCTGTTGCTGCAACTTCTACTTCGCCAGATACCAATTTTGGATTTTTGGTTCCCGCGGGACGTTCGCGTACTGCGCCTGTGACGGTGATCACATATTCATTACGTAAACTTTCAGCGATTTTGAACACATTGGGTTCATTAGGGTCGCAAACTACTTGCACCAAGCCTTCTCGATCGCGTAGATCCAGGAAGATCAAGCCGCCGTGATCGCGACGACGGTGTACCCAGCCTGCCAGGGTAATGGTTTGATCGATCAATGATGAATTAATTTGATTGGTATAGTGAGTGCGCATCATAGAGCAAGTATAGTAGCCGGAGTTGGCTAACTAATCTACTATTTTATGATACAACATGCCTTGTACCAAAAATGAAAATGGCACTAACCATATTAATGCGATTATTGTGATAGCGGCACCCAATAGTTTTATATAGGGGGAATGCATCATCATACCAATAGAAAGGGGAATCATCGCAATCGTAAAAAGTATAAATACAATGAGTATTAAAATAATAAAAGTCTTGAACCAATAGTGTTGCATGATGCGACACGAGGTTACTAAACCATTCCATGGAGTTTTGTTTTTGTCGATGACTAAAGGCACGCTGATAAATAAAAACACGTAGACCAGTAGTTCTATCAGGGCGACTGGTATGCCGAGCCATGCAGTATTAAAATGTAAAGTCATCACCCATGGCAAATGCACGATACAAGACAACACGTTAGACAGTAGGGCAATGATAAACAGGGTGACAATGAGCGCCCATGATTTATTCAGATAACGATACCCTGTGCTTGCTTGCACGGCTTCATGTCGTGCACACAAAATCGCAGTCATGACCGCACCGCCAAAAAAAGGCGCAACCACAATATACTTAATCAGCGGTAGCAATAAAAACTGATAGATAATGAGCAGGCTGGGCGCCAATCGAAAGAGTGGCTGGAGGGCCAACAATTGGATGATCATAGGGACAATCAGAACCACTAAAGCCACTGCCCAAATAGGCCATTTGTTGCCGCGGACTAAGTGCCACGCATCGCCTAGTACTTGGGGAATAGACCACGAACGTTTCGGCGTGCTGAGACTGTCATCCATAAAAACTCTCCCTAATATGAGCTTGATTTGAAAGATTATAGCAGGTTCATAAAATTTTTTAATGCATGCGAATTTATGGCAAGCCTTGCATCAACCAGGGTGCAAAATCAGAAAAGGCTTACACGCAGTAATCATTGAGGTTATGGTAAGCTACCGCGGTGCTGTGATTCATTAGCAGCTAGGGAAGCAATTTAAAGATCCCAACAGATAATGGAAGATCTGGCAGGCGAATGGATTTCGCCTGGGGGTCTTTATTTTTTTTGCGATATGTTACACACAGATAAATTAAAATAAAGTGTCAATACGAAACCTTTTTAAAAGTACTGGTGAAGGCTGGCAAATCCGGATGGATGCAGTGCTATTTGATGGCCCCTGCTGGCGTCATTAATTAATTAATGATTGGATGTCTCCTCATCAGGTAAAAACCCATGCGTTTGCAGTTGCCATAATTTCGCAAAATGGCCATTTTTTTCGAGCAAATCAGCCTGTGTGCCACTTTCCACTATTTGGCCTTTATGGAAAACTAAAATATTATCCATATTACTTAATGTTGAGAGCCGATGTGCAATCACCAGCGTAGTTCTGTTTTGCATCAGCCGATGTAGGCTGTCTTGAATTAATTTTTCCGTCACGGAATCCAGTGAAGAGGTAGCTTCATCCAAGATTAAAATAGGCGCATTTTTTAAAATAGCACGTGCAATGGCAATGCGTTGACGCTGTCCGCCCGATAATTTAATACCACGCTCACCCACTAATGATTGATAGCCGTCCTCGAGTGTTTCAATAAATTCGTGACAATGTGCATCGCGAGAAGCGGCAATTACTTCGGCATCTGTTGCCTCTAAATTGCCGTAACGAATATTTTCCATCAGGCTGCGATGAAATAAAGCCGGATCTTGCGGAATCATTGCAATCTGCGAACGTAATGATGTTTGTGTGACGTGCGCAATATCTTGTCCGTCGATTAAAATACGCCCGGACTGCACATCATAAAATCGCAAAATTAAATTAACAAAGGTAGATTTTCCTGACCCAGAGAAACCCACTAAACCCACCGTTTTTCCCGCAGGGAGTGTAATATTTAAATCATGAAACACAGCGGTATTTTTTGCGTATTTAAACCCAACGTGGTCAAAACAAATTTCGCCTTTTGATACCGTTAACTTATGCGCATGCGGCGCATCAATCAGATCATGTTTTTTTCTGATTACACTTAAAGCGCTATTGATTGTCCCCATTTCTCTGGCGAAAACGGTCATTTGATAGCTCGCGAACCAAATCCATCCCAGTATCCAAAATGCCTGCATAGCGATTTGGGTGAAATCACCGAGCGTGATGGCATGTTTAGAAAATTCATACAATAAGCCAAATAGCATGCCGAAAATTAAAAATAATCCACTCAATCCTAATCCCATGCGCGTGATTTCCATGGCCCACATGGCTTTTTTAGATCGATGCATTTCCTCGCGTTGATATTTTTTTAAATATTCCGATTCGTATTGACACCGCGCAAACAAACGCACGTTCAGCATATTGCTAAACGTATCTACTATTTTTCCGCTTAACGTGGACACGGCATCCGCATGGGTTGCCCATAAATGATTGCCGAAGCGTAAAAATATACTGGTTAAGCCAAGATGCAGACACAGCCAAATAAATAAAATCCCAGCAAATAACGGACTGACTACCCACATCATGATGAGCACCATCACACTGCCGGTGAATGCGGTGGCAAACTGAAACGAAATAATTTCCATCAAGGTTTGGCAACTGGTCGGCAGATCAGACAGTTTTTTAGCAATATTGCCGGCAAAATGACTGGCAAAATATTCGTGCGAGTGGGCTTGCACATAATCAAATGCAGAAGCGCGAATGCTCGCACGAAAACGTGGGAAAGTTGCAATTTGCAAAATACCCTGGATGCGGTTCAGAATTTCTGTTACGGTCCAAGCTACTATCAGTAATATCAGCGGATTTTTAACGGCAGCAAATACAGCATCAGGATAAGTTTGTAGTGCGTTAATCATCCGTTTTAAAAAATAAGGGAACACCGCATCACTGGTTGCCCAAATGACTGAAATAAATATAAAAAGAGAAAATTTAACCCATTGTTCTCGAACAAAATAAAAGAGAAAATGTAATGCGTTATGAGGCAATTTCATCAAAACACCCAGTTATAAAATTAAAATGAAGAAACTAAAGTTACGATTTTTCAGCTTGTAAACTGTAAACCAGGGATTTTCATTGCATCACCTAAGAATCAAGAATAGTCGATCATCATAGGCTATTTTATGCTCAATTTCAACTGATCATGCTGGCCATTTTACCGCAATAGGTGGCCGTGTGATAATGTAAAATAATGAATATGGACCCCATTCACTGGCAAACCACACAATCTGCGCCGCCCTTAGAACCGGATGAGGTGCATGTTTGGCGTGTATTTCTTGATTGGCCGCAAGCAATGTTGCACCAAGCATTATCGATTTTATCTCCCGAAGAAAAAAAACGAGCCGAACGATTTGTGCTGGATTTGCACCGTTCGCAATTTATCGTCTCACATGCTGCCTTACGACATATATTATCTCGTTATATTAATCAGCCTGCAGCCGTTATTAATTTTACTCAAGGCACGCATGGTAAACCGTATTTATTACAGCCTGATGTGCAATTTAATATGTCAGATTCAAAACAATTGGCTTTATATGCTATTACGAAAAATCGTGAAGTGGGTATTGATATCGAATGGATGCGGCCGGATATTGATAGGATGGGGATCGCCAAACGCTTTTTTGCTTTACAAGAGCAGCAACAGCTTCGTGCGCTTCCACAAGCTCAACAATTGACTGGGTTCTATCAATGCTGGGCGCGCAAAGAAGCCTATATTAAAGTAATCGGGCAGGGGCTATCTTTTCCGTTAGCTAATTTTAGCGTGAGTTTGCAACCGGACGGGTTTAATAATCTGTTGAGTGTTAATGACGATACTGAAGAGGTGAAGCGATGGTCTCTGGGATCGATTGCGGTAGCGGAGGGTTATGCGGCTGCGTTAGCAGTCGAAGGCGAGATCAGTAAAATTCACTATTTTGATTGGATGGCCCGAGCTTTTTAAAAAATTCATTTGTTTTGATTGACAGACGCATGATTGTTACGCACAATATCACGCTTGATTTTTTTATGCATTTGTGTCTGGTAGGTTCTGGTAAAGCCGACAAGCGGTAGTTTGAATTTATACGGAGGGGTTCCCGAGTGGCCAAAGGGATCAGACTGTAAATCTGACGGCTTTGCCTTCGTAGGTTCGAATCCTACCCCCTCCACCGTTATGAAGGCGGGTGTAGTTCAACGGTAGAACCTCAGCCTTCCAAGCTGATGGCGTGGGTTCGATTCCCATCACCCGCTCCAGGTTGGGTATGGCCCGATGCCCACATAGCTCAGGAGGTAGAGCACTTCCTTGGTAAGGAAGAGGTCACCGGTTCAACTCCGGTTGTGGGCTCAAGATGATCAGGGGCGAATGGTTTTAAATAAAAATTCGGAGGTAAGTGGTTATGTCTAAGGAAAAATTTGTCCGAAATAAGCCGCACTTAAACGTAGGCACGATAGGTCACGTAGACCATGGGAAGACGACGTTGACCGCGGCGCTCACGAAAGTATGTGCCGAAAAATTTGGTGGAGAAGTAAAAGCTTTCGATCAAATTGACAAAGCACCAGAAGAAAGAGAACGCGGCATCACCATTGCGACCTCGCACGTCGAATATCACAGTGCAAACCGACACTACGCGCACGTAGATTGCCCTGGCCACGCGGATTATGTGAAGAACATGATCACGGGTGCTGCCCAAATGGACGGTGCTATCTTGGTTGTGAGCGCAGCTGACGGTCCGATGCCGCAAACAAGAGAACATATTGTATTAGCTAAACAGGTCGGTGTGCCGTATATTGTCGTATTTTTAAATAAAGCCGACATGGTCGACGACAAAGAATTATTAGACTTGGTTGAAATGGAAGTTCGGGATCTATTAACGAGCTATGATTTCCCCGGCGACAAAACGCCAATTATTATTGGATCTGCTCTCAAAGCTTTAGAGGGAGATACCAGCGAATTAGGTGTGCCTGCAGTATTGAAACTGGTAGAAACGCTAGATGCGTATATTCCGGAACCCAAGCGAGAAATAGACAAGCCCTTTTTAATGCCGGTAGAAGACGTATTCTCCATATCTGGTCGAGGCACTGTAGTCACTGGCCGTATTGAACGGGGTATTGTGAAAGTAGGCGATGAATTAGAGATTATTGGTTTCAAACCCACTCTAAAAACAATCTGCACAGGCGTTGAAATGTTCCGTAAATTACTAGACGAAGGTCGAGCGGGCGATAACGTCGGCGTGTTATTACGCGGTACAAAACGAGAAGAAGTAGAACGCGGACAAGTATTGGCAAAACCAGGTGCGATTAAGCCGCACACCAAATTCGAAGCAGAAATTTACGTGTTATCGAAAGAAGAAGGTGGACGACACACGCCATTTATGTTGGGATATCGACCCCAGTTCTACTTCCGAACAACGGACGTAACCGGAGAATTATTGACATTACCATCCGGCATAGAAATGGTAATGCCTGGAGACAACGTCAAGGCGACGATCCAATTGATATCGCCTGTAGCGATGGACGAAGGCTTGCGTTTTGCAGTACGCGAAGGTGGACGAACAGTGGGCGCCGGCGTCGTAACGAAGATTGTGGAATAAATCACTGATGCGACATTAGTTCCTCCCGCCTGCCCCCGTGAGGGGGTGAAAAAGGGAGGTTAGGAGGGATTTTAATATGAAATCCCCCTTGCTTCCCCTTTTGCAAAGGGGGAGATTGAGATATGGCATTGAAAAACCTTGTAGGCCAGTAGCTCAATTGGTAGAGTAGCGGTCTCCAAAACCGCGGGTTGGGGGTTCGAGACCCTCCTGGCCTGCCATTTTTATTTTTGGTGAATAGGATTTAAAAGGGTTGCAGATATGACGGGCCAAAAAGAGTCGACATTGCCACAACCGCATTCGCCGCAACCACCGAGACTTGAGTCGAGATCAGTAGGGTCTGACGGATGGAAGTGGCTGTTAATTGTAGTATTGGCATTGGTAGGTATTGTTGCCAATTATATTTATAGCGATGTTGCTTGGGCAATTCGCGCCAGCATTGGCATTGTGTTAGCGGCCATACTGGTAACGATTGCGATGTTTACCCAAAAGGGTCAGTTAGCTTTTGGATTTGTTAAGGGTGCTCGTACAGAACTTCGAAAAGTTATTTGGCCGACTCGCCAAGAAACAATGCAAACGACTTTAGTCGTTGTGGCGATGGTTGTGGTGACCGCACTGATTCTGTGGGGACTGGATACTTTCTTTATGTGGGCAGTTGGTTGGATGACGGGTCAAAGAGGATAGCCGATGGCAGAAGAAAATTCGACGACGGAACCAAAAAAACGTTGGTATGTCATTCATGCTTACTCAGGCTTTGAAAACTACGTTGTCAAAGCGCTGCACGAACGCATTCGCCTAAAGGGTCTCGAAGACAAGTTTGGAGAAATCATTGTTCCAACAGAAGAAGTAGTGGAAATGCGAGCCGGACAAAAACGTAAAAGTGAACGTAAATTTTTCCCAGGCTATGTACTAGTGCAAATGGAAATGAATGATGAAACTTGGCATCTTGTGAAGAGCGTGCCTCGTGTATTAGGTTTTATTGGTGGTACGGCAGAGCGGCCCGCGCCAATCAGCGATAAAGAAGCGAAAGCGATATTACAGCGCGTCGAAGAAGGCGAAACGAAGCCAAGACCAAAAGTATTATTTGAACCTGGTGAAGTGGTGCGCGTTACGGAAGGACCGTTTGTTGATTTCAATGGTGTTGTGGAAGATGTCAATTACGAGAAAAATCGCTTGCGTGTATCAGTACTTATTTTCGGGCGCTCAACGCCAGTTGAATTGGAATTTGGGCAGGTGGAGAAAAGCTAATGCGAAAAAAAATAAATGCGTATGTGCGTTTGCAAATTAAAGCGGGTGAAGCCAATCCCAGTCCGCCAGTAGGGCCGGCATTAGGTCAACAAGGCGTTAATATTATGGAGTTTTGCAAAGCGTTTAATGCAAAAACGCAACATCTCGAAAAAGGCATGCCTACACCGGTTATTATCACGGTTTATGGTGATCGCAGTTTTACTTTCATTATTAAAACACCGCCGGCATCCGTGTTATTGAAAAAAATTGTATTAAAAGGCAAAAGTGGTAGTGCGCGCCCTAACACTGAAAAAGTGGGTCGAGTCACCCGTGCGCAATTAGAAGAAATTGCAAAAATTAAAGAGCCCGATTTAACTGCGGCGAGTTTAGACGCTGCGGTGCGCACCATCGCAGGCACAGCGCGCAGTATGGGTATTGATGTAGAAGGGGTGAAATAATTATGGTTAAGCTTGCTAAACGGCGAAAAGCCCTTACTGGAAAAGTTCAGTCTGGAAAGCCGTATCCAATAGAAGAAGCAGTGCGACTTGTGAAAACGTGTGCCACGGCTAAGTTTAATGAAGGCGTTGATGTCGCCATTAATCTAGGCATTGATATTAAAAAATCAGAACAATCTGTTCGCGGCGCAACTTTGTTGCCACATGGGACTGGTCGTACTGTACGTGTAGCGGTAATTGCACCGCAGCAAGCCGCTGAAAAAGCCACGCAGGCTGGTGCTGACGTTGTAGGATTTGATGATTTAGCTGATGAAATATTAAAAGGCCGCATAGATTTTGATGTGTTGATTGCCACTCCAGATGCGATGCGTGTGGTAGGTAAATTGGGTCAGGTCTTGGGGCCTCGTGGGCTGATGCCGAATCCGAAAGTGGGAACGGTGACAGCCAATGTGGCAGAAGCAGTAAAAAGTGCCAAGCAGGGTCAAGTTCGTTATCGCTCTGACAAAACGGGTATTATCCATTGCACGATTGGGAAAGCGGATTTTCCTGAAAAAAATCTGCAAGAAAATCTGTTGGCATTACTGGCAGATGTAAAAAGAATTAAGCCTAGCGCGTCTAAGGGAACGTATCTGAAAAAGATAAGTATTTCTAGCACGATGGGTCCTGGGGTTCAGGTAGATCGATCGAGCGTTGGTGGTTGATTTTATATTTACCCCCTTTGTAAAAGGGGGTCGCCGAACGTAGTGAGGCGGGGGGATTTTTAAAACAAAGCCCCCTTAATCCCCCTTTTTTAAAGGGGGAGACATAAGTGTGAATTTTATTAATTGGAGAGAGACAGTGGCGTTAAATCTCGAACAGAAGAAGACGGTTGTTACGGAATTGACAGCACTTGCAGGACAATCAGTGTCTGCAGTCGCTGCTGATTATCGTGGTTTGACCGTTGCTGAGATGACCGAGTTGCGCACATTGGCGCGTCGTGCCGGTGTAAAAATGGGTGTTTATCGCAATACCTTGGCGCGTCGTGCCATGAAAGAAACGCCGTATGCTTGTCTTGATCCAGTGCTTACCGGTCCAATGTTATTATTTTTTTCATTGGATGAACCGGGAGCGGCTGCTCGTTTGATTCGTAATTTCATTAAAACTCATGAACGATTAGCAGTGAAAGCCTTAGCGTTAGGTGGTGCATTATTGGCGCCTGAGAAATTGAAAGATGTCGCCAGTTTACCATCACGTCAAGATGCATTGACTCAATTGGTTGTAGTGCTTGCTGCACCTATTACCAAATTCGTTCGTACTTTAAACGAACTAGCTGCACAGCCTGTTCGGGTATTGGCAGCAATTGCTGATAAGAAGAAAACTGCAGCGTAACTGTTTAATAACTTTGGCTATAAAAACTTAGAAATTGGGGGAGATAAAAATGGCAACGATATCAAAAAATGACATTTTAGAAGCCGTCGCAAATATGAGTGTGATGGATGTCGTGGATTTAGTGAAATTGATGGAAGAAAAATTTGGTGTTTCTGCTGCAGCTGCTGTTGCAGTTGCCGGTCCGGCAGCTGGTGGCGAAGTCGCTGCTGCAGAAGAAAAGACTGAATTTAAAGTAGTCATGACTGACTTTGGTGCGAATAAAATTAATGTTATTAAAGCAATTCGCGAAATCACCGGCCTTGGTTTAAAAGAAGCGAAAGATATGACAGAAGGCGTACCAGCGACGGTGAAAGAAGGCATTAACAAAGCAGATGCTGACAAATTCAAGAAATTACTCGAAGACGCAGGCGCGAAAGTCGAGCTGAAGTAACAGCCCTGAAATAACTAAGAACCCATGAAGCTTATTTGAGTTTAAGAGAGGTTTGTTCATGTCTCAAGCGAGTGCGAAGACCCATAGTAAATTATCTTCCCATATTTCTTATCCTGAAAAAAAACGCGCGCGCGTTAATTTGGGTAAGCGAGAAGCGGAAGTTTTAAAAACACCGTACTTATTAGAGACGCAAATTGCTTCTTACGATAAGTTTTTAAAGTTTGGATTACACAGTGCGTTTCAGTCTGTGTTTCCGATCGCGAGCTATTCTGGACATACTATTCTTGAATATGTGAACTATATCTTGGGTGAATCCGTATTCGATGTAAATGAATGTAAATTGCGCGGACTTACTTATGCTGCACCTTTAAAAGTGAAAATGCGGTTAGTGATTCACGATAAAGACGCACCTGCTGGTAAACCGGCCATCAAAGATATTAAAGAACAAGAAGTTTATATGGGTGAAATCCCGTTGATGACAGAGACGGGAAGCTTAGTGATTAACGGTACTGAGCGTGTGGTGGTTTCGCAGTTACATCGTTCGCCGGGCGTGTTCTTCGAACATGATAAAGGCAAAACGCATACTTCCGGAAAATTACTGTATTCAGCGCGCGTGATTCCGTATCGTGGTTCGTGGTTAGATTTTGAATTTGACCCTAAAGACTGTATGTTTGTTCGTATCGATCGTCGCCGAAAATTACCCGCTACGGTGATGTTACGTGCGTTGGGATTTGATACGGAACAAATGCTGAATTCGTTTTATCAGACGAATATTATTCATCTGAATAAAGATAGTGTGACTTTAGAATTAATACCGCAGCGTTTGCGAGGTGAATTAGCGGCTATTGAAATTCAAGATAAAAAAGGCAACGTCATTGTCGAAGAAAATCGACGTATTTCAGCAAGACACGTGCGTTTATTAGAAAAAGCTGAAATCAACAAGCTCGAAATGCCTGATCACTATTTATATGGCAAGACTTTTGCTAAAAATATTATTGATGAAGAAACAGGCGAAGTTATTGTGGCTGCTAATAGCACAATTACCGCAGATTTGTTGGCGGTTCTTAGAGAGAAAAAAATTAAAAAATTTCAAACGTTATATATTAACGAAATTGAATGCGGGCCTTATATTTCAGATACGTTACGTTTAGATTCGACGACTAATCAGCTCGAAGCATTGGTGGAAATTTATCGTATTATGCGTCCCGGTGAGCCGCCCACAAAAGAAGCGGCGGAAAGTTTGTTTGAAAATCTATTCTTCACGCCAGATCGTTATGATTTATCCGCAGTAGGCCGCATGAAATTTAATCGGCGTGTGGGGCGAAAAGAATTAACAGGCGCTGGTGTTTTATCTAAAGAAGATATCGTTGAAGTATTGCGTGTGCTCGTCGACATCCGTGATGGCAAGGGCGACGTAGATGATATTGATCATTTGGGTAATCGACGTATTCGTAGTGTCGGTGAAATGTCAGAAAATCAATTCCGTATTGGTTTAGTTCGTGTAGAACGTGCCGTGAAAGATCGCATGAGTTTGGCAGATATTGACACATTGATGCCGCAAGATTTAGTCAATGCAAAACCAGTATCGGCTGCGATCAAAGAATTTTTTGGTTCTAGCCAATTGTCGCAATTTATGGATCAAAATAATCCATTATCTGAAATTACACACAAGCGTCGTGTGTCTGCATTAGGGCCCGGTGGTTTAACGCGTGAACGCGCGGGTTTTGAAGTGCGTGACGTACACCCAACACATTATGGCCGACTCTGTCCGATTGAGACGCCGGAAGGTCCCAATATCGGGTTAATTAACTCGCTCGCTGTATTTGCGCGCGCGAATGAATATGGTTTTCTCGAAAGTCCCTATCGTAAAGTTGTTGATAATGTTGTTACGGATACAATTGATTATTTGTCTGCGATTGAAGAAGGCGAATTTTATATTGCACAAGCTAATACTGCTTTGGATGACAAGGGTCGTATTACAGATGAATTAGTTTCTTGCCGACACAAAGGCGAATTTACGCTCACTATGCCTGATAAAGTGAATTATATGGATGTTTCGCCGCGACAAATTGTTTCGGTGGCCGCAGCGCTCATTCCATTTTTGGAACACGATGATGCAAACCGCGCATTGATGGGATCTAACATGCAACGCCAAGCAGTGCCGACCATTAAACCTGAAACACCATTAATTGGTACCGGTATGGAACGTACAGTGGCTATTGACTCTGGTGTAACGGTTATTGCTAAACGCAGTGGTGTGGTTGAAACTGTCGATGCTTCGCGTATTGTAGTTCGCGTAGATGCAGCAGAAACTGGTGAAGACGATATTGGCGTAGATATATTTAATCTTACGAAATTTACGCGTTCCAACCAAAATACCTGTATTAACCAAAGACCCATTGTAGAAGTGGGTGATAAAGTAAATAAAGGTGATGTGTTAGCAGATGGGCCGTCTACTGATTTAGGCGAATTAGCCTTAGGGCAAAATTTATTAGTTGCCTTTATGCCGTGGAATGGATACAACTTTGAAGACTCGATTTTAATTTCCGAGCGATTAGTAGAAGAAGATCGTTTTACCACAATTCACATCCAAGAATTTACGTGTGTCGCACGTGATACGAAACTGGGATCCGAAGAAATTACCGCCGATATTCCTAATGTAGGCGAAGGCGCCTTAGGCAAATTAGATGAGTCTGGTATTGTGCATATTGGTGCAGAAGTCAATCCGGGTGATATTTTAGTAGGTAAAGTGACACCGAAAGGTGAAACGCAGCTCACCCCAGAAGAAAAATTATTGCGTGCTATTTTTGGTGAGAAAGCATCTGATGTCAAAGATACTTCTTTGCGGGTGACACCCGGTATCAACGGTACAGTTATTGATGTGCGTGTATTTACGCGTGAAGGCGTGAAAAAAGATATTCGTGCTTTAGCCATTGAGAAAGCAGAATTAGCGAAAGCAGAAAAAGATTTAAATGATGAATTACGCATTCGTGAAGATGCATTATTTGAAAATCTGGAAGCTTTATTAATTAATCAGGTGGCTGAAGGTGGTCCCAATAAGCTGAAAAAAGGCACCAAGCTTACCAAAGAATATTTACACGAGCTGTCACGAGCGCAATGGTTTGAGATTCGTGTACACGATGACAAAGTCACTAAGCGTTTAGAAGCAGCGCAAGAACATCATCAAGAATTGCTTTCTGAAAAAGAAACAAAACTGAAAGTGACTTATCAAAAACTCACTCAAGGTGATGATTTAGCGCCAGGGGTGATTAAAATTGTAAAAGTGTATCTTGCGGTGAAACGTCGCATTCAGCCGGGCGACAAAATGGCAGGTCGTCATGGTAATAAAGGCGTTATTTCTACTATCGTACCTATAGAAGACATGCCTTATTTAGCAGACGGTACGCCTGTAGATATCGTATTAAATCCACTCGGCGTTCCTTCCCGTATGAACGTGGGACAAGTGTTAGAAACACACTTGGGTTGGGCAGCGAAAGGATTGGGTTTGAAAATTGGCGCGTTGTTAGATCAACACGTTAATGCAGAGAAAATGCGTAAGGCATTAGAACCCATTTACGATTTGAGCAAAACCCAAAAATTTAATTTAGATGCGTTGGACGACAAAGAAATTATGACTTTGGCCTCTCACTTACGCAAAGGCGTTCCTGTTTCGTCACCGGTATTCGATGGTGCCACTGAAGCAGAAATTAAAGCGTTATTGAAGATGGCGGGCCTTCCGGAATCTGGTCAGACGATGTTGACTGATGGCCGTACAGGCGTCCAGTTTGAGCGTCCCATTACCATTGGTTATATGTACATGCTGAAGCTTAACCATTTAGTCGATGACAAAATGCATGCGCGTTCTACGGGTTCTTATAGCCTCGTCACGCAGCAACCCTTAGGTGGTAAAGCGCAGTTTGGTGGCCAACGATTTGGTGAAATGGAAATGTGGGCATTAGAAGCGTATGGAGCAGCTTATACGATGCAAGAAATGCTGACAGTCAAATCTGACGATGTGGCCGGTCGTACGCGCATGTATAAAAACATTGTGGACGGTGATCACCGAATGGATGCCGGCATGCCAGAATCGTTTAATGTATTAGTAAAAGAAATTCGATCACTCGGTATTGATATTACTTTAGAAAGTGATTAGGTATTTATTCGCCCCCTTTTTCAAAGGGGGAAACGGTGATTAGAAAGTAATTTAGTGGGGATTTTTAATGAGAGATATTATCAGACAATTAAAAACTGACAAACATTCAGCCGAATTTGATGCATTGCGAATTAAGCTTGCTTCTCCAGAAGAAATTCGCTCATGGTCTTTCGGTGAAGTCAAAAAGCCAGAAACCATTAATTATCGAACCTTCAAACCGGAACGTGAAGGGCTATTTTGCGCAAAAATCTTTGGTCCAATTAAAGATTACGAATGTTTGTGTGGTAAATATAAACGCTTGAAACATCGTGGTGTAGTGTGTGAGAAGTGCGGTGTTGAAGTAACGCTGGCAAAAGTGCGTCGTGAGCGCATGGGTCACATCGAATTGGCTTGTCCGGTGGCACACATCTGGTATTTAAAATCATTGCCGTCCCGCATTGGTTTATTTCTTGATATGACATTGCGTGATATCGAACGTATTTTGTATTTCGAGGCTTATGTAGTTGTAGACCCCGGCATGACAGCACTGTCGCGCGGTCAATTATTATCAGAAGAAACCTATTTAGACGCACTCGAAGAATATGGTGATGAATTTACTGCGTTGATGGGTGCGCAAGCCATTCAGCGTTTGCTGCGTGATATTAATGTGAAAACCGAAGTGGAAGCACTGCATGCCGAGTTGCCACAAACGACTTCGGAAACCAAGATTAAAAAGCTGACCAAACGACTCAAAGTCATGAATGCGTTTCTGGAATCCGGCAACAAACCAGAATGGATGATCTTGACTGTGTTGCCTGTGTTGCCACCAGACCTACGTCCATTAGTGCCGCTAGATGGTGGTCGATTTGCCACGTCAGATTTGAACGATTTATATCGTCGCGTGATCAATCGTAATAATCGTTTGAAACGATTATTAGATTTGAGTGCGCCTGATATCATTGTGCGCAACGAAAAACGCATGTTGCAAGAAGCAGTCGATGCATTGTTAGATAACGGCCGACGTGGTCGTGCGATCTTGGGATCTAATCGTCGTCCGTTGAAATCGCTGGCAGACATGATCAAAGGTAAATCGGGTCGTTTCCGTCAAAATTTATTAGGTAAACGTGTCGATTATTCCGGTCGATCCGTGATTGTGGTGGGTCCGACTTTACGGCTACATCAATGTGGATTGCCGAAAAAAATGGCGCTCGAATTATTTAAGCCATTTATTTTTAGTAAATTACAATTTCGTGGATTAGCAACAACGATTAAAGCCGCTAAAAAAATGGTGGAAAGCGAAGCGCCGGAAGTGTGGGATATTCTCGAAGGCGTGATTCGCGAACATCCCATTTTATTAAATCGTGCGCCAACTTTGCACCGTTTAGGTATTCAAGCATTTGAGCCGGTATTAATTGAAGGTAAAGCCATTCAATTGCACCCGTTGGTTTGTACGGCATATAACGCCGACTTTGACGGTGACCAAATGGCTGTGCACGTACCCTTAACGATAGAGGCGCAATTGGAAGCACGCTCTTTAATGATGTCAACGAATAACGTGTTACACCCTGCGAACGGTGAACCGATTATCGTGCCGACCCAAGATGTGGTCTTGGGGCTGTATTACATGACGCGCGAACGAATCAATGCCAAAGGCGAAGGCATGAAATTTTCTAATGAAGAAGAAGTGGTGCGCGCTTATGAAAATCGAAAGGCAGATTTACATGCACGTGTTACGGTTCGCATTCTAGACAAAGTGTTAAATGCTAATGGTGAAATCGAAGAGCAATCGAAACTGATTGTTACCACGGTTGGTCGAGTTATATTATGGAATATTGTGCCAGATGGCTTATCTTTTACGTTGATCGATCAGCCGATGACTAAGAAGGCCGTATCGAAATTATTAGACATCTGTTATCGCAATTTAGGTCTTAAAACCACAGTTATTTTTGCTGACCAACTGATGTATACCGGTTTTCATTATTCTACTGCTTCGGGTATCTCCATTGGTATTGATGATCTAGTAGTCCCACCTGAAAAAGGAAAAATTATTGCAAAAGCCGAAGATGAAGTCCGTGAAATTGAACAACAGTATGCATCTGGTTTAGTAACGCAAGGTGAGCGTTACAATAAGGTTGTCGACATTTGGTCACGTACCAATGATCAAGTCGCCAAAGCCATGATGGAAAAAATTGCCGTTGAAAAAGTAAAAGACGCGTCTGGCAAAGAAGTCATACAAGACTCGTTTAATTCTATTTTTATGATGTCTGATTCGGGTGCGCGAGGCTCTGCTGCACAAATTCGACAGTTGGCCGGTATGCGTGGTTTGATGACGCGACCAGATGGCAGCATTATGGAAACGCCAATCACGGCGAATTTCCGTGAAGGGTTAAACGTATTGCAATACTTTACTTCTACACACGGCGCGCGCAAAGGTCTTGCAGACACCGCATTAAAAACGGCGAATTCGGGATATTTGACACGACGTTTGGTGGATGTGGCGCAAGATTTGGTAATCACCGAAGTAGATTGTCATACCACTGACGGCGTTGAAATGGCGCCGCATATTGAAGGTGGTGATGTGGTTGAGCCGTTGCGTGAACGCGTATTGGGTCGAGTATTAGCAGCAGATGTGCTGGATCCTAAGACACAACAACAATTGATTCCAGCCAATACGCTGCTCGATGAAAAATTAGTGCATATTCTCGAAGCACACAGCGTGGATCGCGTTAAAGTACGTTCAGCCATTACGTGTAGTACTCATTATGGTATTTGTTCATTGTGTTATGGTCGCGATTTGGCTCGTGGACATGTGGTTAATATTGGTGAGGCAGTGGGTGTTGTCGCTGCACAATCCATTGGTGAACCAGGCACTCAGCTGACCATGCGTACCTTCCACATCGGTGGTGCGGCATCGCGTGCAACGGCTGCCAACAGTATCGAAGTGAAGTCAGAAGGCAAGGTTAAACTCCGCAATTTAAAAACCGTCGAGTCAGCGAATGGCAATTTAGTGGCTGTCTCGCGTTCTGGTGAGTTAGTGGTGCAAGATCCGCAAGGCGCTGAGCGTGAACACTATAAAGTACCCTATGGCGCAACACTGAGTGTGCGCGATGGTGATCGCGTCAAAGCAGGGCAAATGGTTGCGCAGTGGGATCCGCATACGCACCCAATCGTCACTGAAGTGGCGGGCATGATGCGATTTGCTGACTTGGTAGATGGCATTACCATGAACCGTCAAACGGATGAACTGACAGGATTGAGTAGTATTGTTATTAGCTCGACTAAACAACGTACCACCGGCGGTAAAGAGTTACGCCCGATGGTGAAACTCGTCGATAAAAAAGGCAATGATCTTTTTTTACCGGGTGGTAAAGTGCCGGCCCATTACTTTCTACCAGAAGGCACCATTATTACGAGAGAAGATGGCGCTGAAGTCGGTGTGGGTGATGTAGTTGCGCGTATTCCGCAAGAAACTTCTAAAACGCGCGATATCACGGGTGGTCTGCCGCGAGTGGCTGATTTGTTTGAAGCGCGCCGTCCAAAAGACGCTGCCATTTTGGCAGAGATTTCGGGCGTGATCAGTTCTGGCAAAGATACCAAAGACAAGGGCCGACTTATTATTACAGCTGCAGACGGATCTACGCATGAAGAGCTGATTCCCAAGTGGCGACACGTGAGTGTTTTCGAGGGAGAAACTGTAGAAAAAGGGGAAACTATCGCAGAAGGCCCCAATGATCCGCATGATATTTTGCGTCTGCTGGGCATTAACGCGTTGGCAAATTACATTGTGAATGAAGTGCAGGAAGTCTATCGTCTGCAGGGCGTGAAAATTAATGACAAACATATTGAAGTGATCATTCGTCAAATGCTGCGCAAAGTCAGAGTGACTAGCAGTGGCGACACAGCACTATTGCCGGGCGAACAAACGGAACGCTATGTGGTTCACGAAGCAAATGAAAAAGCGACTGCCAAAGAAGGCAGCAAACTTGCTATTTTCGAGCCTGTTTTATTGGGTATTACGAAAGCTTCGTTAGCAACAGAGTCATTCTTATCGGCAGCTTCTTTCCAAGAGACGACACGTGTGCTGACAGGCGCTTCGGTGTCAGGTAAACGGGATGAACTGCGTGGTCTGAAAGAAAATGTGATTGTGGGTCGTTTAATACCGGCTGGCACAGGCTTTAGTCATCACCAACAACGCAGAATGGAAAGACTAAAAGAAGCAGCTATCGTCACAGCAGCAAAGGGAGTCACTGCGAGTGAAGCTGAACAGGCGCTTAGCGAAGCGCTTAAATCATCGCCGGATGACACGCACTCGGAATAGTTGCTTGA
>Ga0207133_1054_pt1 | contig 20607 bp, 36 predicted proteins | sample Alteio_BWMinHeat_11_FD_153537 | JGI IMG/M metagenome (GOLD analysis project Ga0207133, IMG submission 153537) | Enriched cells from forest soil in Barre Woods Harvard Forest LTER site, Petersham, Massachusetts, United States -... | ecosystem: Environmental > Terrestrial > Soil > Temperate forest >... | reverse complement strand
GGACAAGCGGATGCAGAACCGATTCGAGCGCGACACGCTCACAGGCTGGGGCTTGTGCGATCAACACGCGCAGGCTGCTAAGGAAGGATTGATCGCGCTGATCGAGGTGGACCCGGACAAGTCAACACCAGGGCGCGATGGCAAGCTCATGCCGGACGAGGCATACCGCACAGGCCGCGTGGTGCTGATCAAGCGCGAAGTGTTGCAGCGCGCACTCGTGAACATAGACATCCCGAAGGACTGTCCGTTCATGTTCATCGACATCCAGGCGTTCAACAAGATGCTGCCGCCCGAGGACTTAGCCAATGCGCCCGAAGAATCTGACCGCTCCACTGCTGGTAACGTCGCGCCGGGATCGTCGAGGGTTAACTAACGAGGACCTGGAGTTCCAACGCGCGTATGTTGCCATGGCACTCACGGCGGCCCGCGCAGCGAGTAAAACGGCGAGCGATGCGTATATGTTCGACACTGCGGACAAGCCCGCTGTCGAGATCGCAAGGCTGGGTGATGCCGCAGTCGCGGCCATGGCGCATTTGCAGTATGTGATGAATCTACAAGTGAGGATCGAGCGTGAAGCCCAAAGGCGGATTGACCGCAACGCAAAGGTTCTGTCCCGAAAATCAGCGGCTGCGAAGTCGCGCTAAGAAGTTCGGAGCCGCAAGCTCCGCGTGGCGATGATGATTCCAAACATAGGAGAGAGCAATGCCGAAAGGCAAATCAAAACTGAGCGCAGTGCTGTCGAGGCCCAAGAAACTGGCACGCGCTGACGTGGTGGACGCAACACTGATCGCGTTGACCTCGCGGTTGGATGCGGCGGATCATGCGATTGACGAGTTGAATGAAGCGATCTGCCCGCGAGTCGCAGCCCGCTTGACGGCGTTGGAGCGCCGTACCGAAGCCTACGCCACCGATCTGGTGCGTGGCGCTCGTGCGGCGGCGAACGTCGAACAGCGAGTGGAGCAGTTGGAGAATGCGTCGCATCGTGATGACGCGGACAAGCGCAAGGTGTTCGAGGTGCTGTCGGCGCTTCGTACCACAGTCGTGGAGCGGGTGACGAACTTGGAGCGAGTGATTCAAGCGATCCAGCGCGCTCCGAAAGCAGACGCCGAGCCGGTAATCGTCGATGGCAAGGGCCAAGCGACCGCGCCTAGCAAGGCGACGGATCGCGGCCTCGTCTCGTACCTGATCACGATGATCAAGCGCGAGATGGGCTTGGAGTTCACCGAGCAAGGGATGAAGCGCATCATCGAACTGATCGAGAAGGTGTAACGATCCTGTTGCTGCTAGGTTGCTGGCAGCAATGGGATACTTAAACCGGAGGGACTCTCATGTCCATCGAAACGCTCGTGCTGACGGCGCTCGCCGAGTGCGCGTTGGTGTTGATCCACATGGTCCGCAAGGAGAACTATCCGTGGTGAACGATTTCGAAGACCGTTTGCGTCGAGCCCGCATGGCCGTGGCACGACAGAAAGCATTGGAGTATCTAGGCCCGGACTGGATATTGCATTGGACCAAAGATCGAATTCAACGTAACAGGAGAGAACATGAAAGCACCAGCGCTTCGCGTGCTGCAAGCCCGCATCGTCGGCAAGTCGCGAGATGAATGACGCGCTGTAAAGCTGCGGGGATGGATTTGGTGACAGGTTCATCTCCAGAGAATTACACGGAGAACATCATGGCAGTACAAATCCCGGTTGGTTACACACTCGTGACCGAGGAGAGCGAAGATGAAGGCGTCGGCAAGCTGTACGCTTTCAAGCGGCCCGATGGGACGCACACGATGCAGGCGTGGTCCTGGAAGATGGGTTGCATCGATGCTATGTGGGAAGACGTGCGCAACCGAGCGACGCAGGCCGCAGTGCCCGCGATGTCCGCCACGGAGCGCAGCTTACGCAGCAATGCGAGCTTCGCCACCGGGTATCTGCAAGGCAAGACGTTCGTCGATGCCGAGGTCCGCATCCGCATGGCCCGCGCAGGGTACGTGTTCGGCCATGGGATCAGCGCCATCGAGACCGTAGAAAAGCTATTGGTTATGTTGAATGGCGCACACTAGGGGCCACGTCGTTGGTACCATCATAGCTCACGATAAGTACAGCAAGGGACCGACGAAGTGGGCTGAGTGTCCTGTGGCCTACGTTCATGGCCGCGTATTCCGTCCAAAGGAGAAACTGAAAATGCCTTCTTTCACAGCGAAGCATTACCAAGCTATCGCCGACGTGATCCACAAAGAGCGCGTAAAGATCAAGACCACCAACCTGCACAGGGACGGTGAGCCTGACGCGATCACGGAGAATGCGCTGCTCCAAACCAATGCGTTCACACTCGCCATGGCCAAGCTGTTCGAGCAGGACAATCCGAAGTTCAAGCAGATGCAGTTCATTGCGGCGTGCAACCGTGACCTGGTGGAGAATGGCTAACTTCGAGGACTTGCTGCACAAGCATATCCACACGATTGAGGGACTAGAGAAAGGCTCCGACCGCGTGGTGATAAAATGCCTGGAGGGCAACTACGAGATGTTCCATTCGCAGGACTGCTGTGAGTGCGTCATGGTCGAGGAGATCGTGGGCGACGTTGCTGACATCATCGGCTGGGCAATCATGAAGGCCGAGAAAGTCACTGGCGGCGAGGAACTAAACCCTCCTGGAAGCGAGCGCAGCGCGGAGTCGTTCACGTGGACCTTCTACAAGATCGACACCATCAAGGGTGGCGTGACCATCCGGTGGTACGGATCGTCGAACGGCTACTACTCGGAGTCGGTGAACTTCCGGGAGATGTCACGTGACACCGAAGACGATTGATCCTTGGATCGACTATCGCAAAGAGAATGGCGAGTTCCGCCGTTGGTTGCACGTCTGGAGTTACGGCGGCGATCCTGGCACGACACACGATGGCCCGCAGCTTTGGTATCCGTGGGCACCGTTGCCTTGGGTGCTGCCAGCCGACCAGCCGCTCAACGGCGAGACGCTGACAGCGATGAAACACATGGGAGTCACAGCCCGCTGGCCCGCAGAGTGGCCGCGCTTCGACCCCGATCTATTATTTCTACGCAAGTACCCGATCTACGGGATGATCTTGCCAACAAGTTCCGAAGGCGCGTTGCTCGCACATCTGCGCAAGTTGCAGTTGCAGAGTGCGGACCACGCCGACTACATGCAGAGGCTTAACCGTCGATACGTTTTGTTCCCCAAACTGAAACTGAAGGAGAGAGTGAATGAGAATTCTCGATCTGCAAAAGATCGCATCCCGTTTGTATAAAGCGGGCAGCACGGTCTCGCTGATAGGCCCTCCGGGCTGCGGCAAGACCGCCGTGATCCGCGAGGTAATCACCAAACAGCTTTCCGCCGAGTACGGCGAGGAGTTCGGCTTCCATGATTCACTGGCTCCGACCCTGGACGCGCCTGACTACAAAGGCTTCCTGCTTCCGCACAAGAATGCGGACGGCTCTGCGGGGTCGTCGTTCACGCGCTCTCCTGAGCTTCCTTCCAAGGAGTACCTGGAGCAACACCCGCGAGGTATTTATTTGGTCGATGAGCTTTCATCGGCCGAAATGCTTACGCAGAAGGCTCTGGCAAGTGTCCTCCTGGACAAGAAGTTCGGGAACGAAACGCTCCCCGACGGCTGGCAGGTGTGGGCTGCTTCCAATCGGATGTCGGATCGTGCTGGCGTTGTGCGACAACCGAGCCACGTTCGGAATCGTGTACGCGAAATCAACATCGAGAACGATGCTCTATCGTGGGCAGTCTGGGCCGAGGCCTACGGGATTCACCCGCTGATCATCGCCTGGGCCAAGCAGAACCCGACTGTGGCGTTCAGCAACGAAGTGCCCGCGACGGATCGCCCGTTCAGCACAGCCCGCTCATTGGCTCGTGCGGCTGCCTTCTTGCAGGTTGACTTGGAGAAGAACGATGATGGCAAGATCATCACGATGGAACTCCCGAGCGACGCGCTGTCAATGCAGGCCGTCATGGGTGACATCGGCGAGGGTGCGACGGCGGACCTGTTCGGCTATCTGAAGGTCCACGACCAGTTGCCGACGCTGGACGAGATCATGGCGGACCCGAAGGCTGCGAAGTGTCCCAAGGACTTGAGCGCAGGCTGGGCGTCCGGCCAGATGTGCGTCCACTACGCGAAGGGATCGAACATCGACAAGCTGTGGCAGTACACCGAGCGCTTGCCCAAGGAAGTGCAGGTGTCCATGGCGAAGTCTTTGTTGGAGCGCAGCGGTTCGGCATTGCTGAACTCGCCCGCGTTGATCAAGTGGATTCACGCCAACAAGGCGTTGATCAACATGAGCAACGGCTAGCGTGTTAGCGGCGGACTGATAAACCGACGACGCGACGGCGCAGACGCAGCGGGGAGGGCCTTCGCAAGAGGGTTCCTCTCCAGTGCGATACGCACCAACAGGAGAGACAATGTCTGACCCACGACAGCTAAATGACGCTCTCGCGGCGAATTACATGCTGGTCGATCTTCAACTCAAGTCATGGGGCTCGAAGAAGACCGACAGGGCTGTGTCGCAAGAGACTATAGCTTCAAAGGGCGCAACGTCATCGGCCGGACGGTTCGTGAAGAACCTCCTCGCCAATGCCGACGCCGAATTCCTGGAAGTGGTTCACTACCAGAACCAAATTCGGGCTCTGGTGTATTCGAGGACGCTGCCGTTCTCGGCCAACACCGACGGTGCCAAGCGCGGTGAGCGCCTGGTGTCCGCAACCAAAACCTTCGAACTCATGAAGGAAGTGAACGGGATCAAGCATGAACACGACAAGGCTGTTACTCGCCTACAAGCCGTCTGGGACCAACGAGTCGCCGAAGCCCGCGTCAACCTCGGCGGCATGGCTACCGACTTGGGGGATTATCCAACGGCGGCAGAGCTTCCTAACAAGTTCGCTGTATCGTTCGACCTTCGACCCGTGCCCGCCATGGGGGATTTCAGCCGCGTCGCTGTGCCTTCTGAACTTTCGGAGGCCCTTGGGAATCGCCTTGCTGAGCAGAACGCAATCCAAGCCGGTGTTGCTCTTGCCGATCTTAAAGAGCGATTGCTGAGCGAACTCCAGCGCATGGCGAAGCAGTTGACCAAGGCCGGTGACAAGCAGAAGACTCGCTTGTACGACAGCCTCGTGACCAACATACAGGACCTCGTTGGCCTAGCCCGCACGATGAATGTGCATGGCAATGCGGGGCTCGCGAAGCTGGCCGACGACATCGAGGTGCAGTTGCTCAAGAACCCGGTGGAAGTCTATCGCAACCACCCCGAGCAGGCGCAGGACGTGGCGAAGGCTGCCGAGAACTTGGCCGTCGATGCCGCGCTAGATGCGATATGGAAGTAGGGCACATCGAGCGCGAGGAGAAGTGCAAGGTCAGCATCAAGTTCAAGATCGCTGTCAATGCAAAGCTCTGGCTCAAGTGGGAGGGACGCAAGTTCCCCGGATGGCGCTCGCGTCGCTGGTCTCGCTGCAACACACGCGGCGAGTGGCATGGCGACGTGATCTTCTTTTGCAGCGACCGTCGATACGTCTCGGACATGACACCCGAGCGCGTAGCCGACATCGAGGCGATCCTGGCTTTACTCAAAGAGGTTTGACATGACCATAGTTGACGACAACAAATTCGGCCCTCCCATCCGCATCTCGCAGATTCCCGAGGACATCTCCGTGATCGTGGCGCAGTGGGGACCAGCCTACAAGGACACCACGCATGTGTTCTTCGTTCGCAATGTCCTGGTGGCGCGTACGACCATTACCGAGGAAATCGACGGGCGTCTCTATCGTTGGTGCGTGTTCCCTGACAACAGGGTGCTGCTCGTGAACGAAGGCAACATCCGATCCAAGCGAATGATCAAGGGGTATGGCAATGGCCGCTAAGCAGATCACACCACAGAATCTTCCCGCGTCGGCGAAGCCTGTCAGGAAGCCACTGGCACCTGGCGAGCGCAGCCCGTGCGTCACGGAAGCCATCTCGGCGCTGCTCGTGCAGCAGCCGTTCTTCGCGTCACTGGTACTCGACCTGATGAAGATCGAGGAGACTACCATCGTCCCGGGACAGAACACCGCGATGAAGACCAGCGCGACCGACGGCAAAACTCTCTGGGTCAATCCCAACGAGTTCGAGAAGCTGAACATCCATGAGCGCGTCGGTGTGCTGGCTCACGAAGTCATGCACACGATCCTCCAACACAACTCCCGGCTCGATATGTACAAGGCTCTGGGCGTAGGCCCGGACCTGAAGCAGTTCAGTCCGAAGAAGTTCAACCAGGCGTGCGACTACATCATCAACGCCTATCTCACGCAAGCCGGGTTCAAGCTGCCACTGGGCACGCTCCAGAACTCTCAGGTGACTGGCGACGACATCGTGGACGAAGTGTATTTGAAGTTGCCCGACGAGGACGACAACGAGAACTTCGACGATCACTTGCCGCAGCCCGAGCAGTCTTCCAGTGTGGACAAGGCTGTGATCCAAGCGGCCATGAAGAAGGCCGAGGAAATGTCGAAGATGGCAGGCAAGGACTTGCCCAACGGCGCGAAGCGATTGATCGACGAGATTTGCGAGCCGCACATTCCGTGGCACGAACATCTCCGCAAGGCAATCACGACCGTCACGCGCGGTCGCGACACACACACTTGGGCGCGTCCCAACAGGCGCAAGCTGGCGACCCCGCCGCACGTCTACTGGCCCGGGAAGGCAGGCTTCAAAGGCCCGCACATCGGTGTGGTGATAGATACGTCTGGGTCCATCGGTGACGATGAACTCAAGGTTTTCATGGGAGAACTCGGTGGGATTCTCACCGACATGGAGCCCGAGATGGTCTACGTGATGTACGTGGACGACAAGCTGCACAACGACGAGGTGATCGAGGTGGACGACATCGCGCAGCTACCCACCGTGATGGAGAAATCTGGCGGAGGGGGAGGCACGGACATGACAGTCGGCTTCCAGGAAGCAGCAACGCGACAGTTGCCTGTCGAGACCTTCGTGGTCTTCACCGATGGCTACACGCCGTTCGGCGAGGACACCGGGATTCCTACCATCTGGGCGATGACCACCGAGAAGGAGGCACCATGGGGGACGACAGTTCACGTGGACATCAAGAAGTCGCTCTGAGCAAGGCTGACATCAAAATACTGGAGGCAAAGTGAACGGACCCGCTGCTTTTTGCGCGTTGGTGTGCCTGTTCTTTGGGGACATCGGCGCTTTTTGTTTCTGCATACTGATTGCAATCTTATTCACAGGAGAAGACTGATGAACGAATTAGATTTGATCGGCATAATACTGCTGTCTTCGGGCGCAGGGTATCTGCTCGGCAAACACTACGAGCGAAAGAAGGCGCGGCAAGCTTTCGGGAACTTCCGGCGCTACATGATCGGGTCCACACAGGCGACGGTCGCCGGGATCATGGACGTGGTGAAGGAGTTGCTGCCGGACCTTGACACCAAGGTGCTGATGCAGAAGATCGTCGAGGCGTGCAAGGCCCACGGCGCGGAAGTCGTGGCGTACAATCCGGCCACCGGCCACACCATCTCGGGCAAGAGCGATGACAACAAGGCTAAGTAACGCCGCGAAGGGCGAAGCACTCAGCAGCCTACGGTCTCTCCTCAACAATGTGGTGGGATTCGTAGGCTGTCCTGTCACTGACCGCTCGCAACTGATCGCCATGTGGAACAGCAAGTTCCCGGAGGACTTGCTGAGCGCCGTGCGTACGCTCGGCACGTACAACGTCGGCATGGGTCAGGGCGGTCTCACCACGGAGACGCTGAAGTGGGTGACGCAGATCGGCGGCACGCTCCACTGCGCGCAGGTTAAGCTCGACGAGATCGGTCCGCTGTCGCAGGAGAAACTCAAGCTCGGCATCGTGCAGTACGCATTCGGTCTTGGCATAGGCGTGCTGGCACAGCAGGGATTCTATCGGAACATTTACCTGGGCGACATGGGCGCAGACAGCCGGACCAAGTGCGCCGCGCTAGAATTCACAGCCGAGGACATGTCAAACGTTTTGGGGGCAGACCTCACGGACGAGGTCATCTCATGGATGAAGCAGACCGCAGTCATGCGCGAAGAACTTATCCTCGCGAACCAGGCGCTCCAGTCGATCTTCGACATGGCCGCCACCGCTGGGCAGATCAAGCGCATGGTCCCAGACCTCTTGCAATACCTACCCGTTGCGCAGCGTCTCGCGTTCGAGGAACAGAAGCGCTCCAGCACCGTCCCATTTGAGTGGGCACCATTTCCAAAGTCTCACGTCGATGTTATGCTTACGCAGATCAACAAGGGACATCTGCTGCAAAACATGCGCAAGCCCAACCGCCAATCCAACACCGTCGAGTTGCTCGACCGCCAAACGTGGACAAGGAGAGACTGCCAGTGGGCTCCGAAGGACTCATAGGTGATGCGGAAGTTTGTTTCGGAGACGAGTGCCTGTACGGGCACAACAAGAAAGCCCCATGGGGTGTGCGCCAGCGGTTCGACACGAGCCATCTGATGTTCGAGTCGGCTGGCTGGCACCACCACGCATGGGGGATCGAGCATGAAGCAGATGCTCACGTTTTAGCTGATCGAATCAACACAGGAGAGTTCGGATGATCAAAGTTAGATTGCTATTGTTGGCAGAGCGTTTGGAGAAGATCGAGGCACTGCCGAAGCCGAAGCGCAAGTTCGACTTAAGCACCTGGGTCCGCGTTGACGGTGAGTGCGGCACAGCGGCGTGCGCGGTGGGCGAGGCGACCTTTATCCAGCGGTTCCGTGATCTCGGGCTGCGTTACAGCAAGCGCACCCGTGGCCCGACGTTCAAGGGCAGCGGGGACTGGGCAGCGGTCCAGCGGTTCTTCGGAATCTACTACGAACAAGCCATGCAGTTGTTCACGGAGCGGGGCTACAGCCAGATCACTGGCCATCGTGATGTGATCACACCCGGCGTCGTAGCCCGCAAGATTCGTGGGTTCGTGGAGACCGGCGCATTCTGATGACTCAACTCATTGACCTCGGCCTAGACTTCGAAACGTTTTACGACGGCGATTACTCCCTTCGCAAGATGGAGAATGCGCAGTACGTTATGGACTCTAGGTTCGAGGTCATTGGGTTCTCGCTCAAGCTGCCCGGTCAGCCCGCGCAGTGGTTCACTGGCACGATGGACTATCTGAAAGGGGTGCTTTCAAATATTCCATGGCACAAGGTCCGCGTGATCGCACACAACGTGCGGTTCGACGGCGCGATCCTTGAGTGGCGCTTTGGATTCAAACCCGCAGCCTATCTCTGCACTATGGTTGGCAGCCGTCCGCACTTCGTACCCAAAACTGGGTCAGCTTCATTGGACTCCATTGGTCAGCACCTGAAGCTGCAAGCTAAAGGCAACGCTGTACACAAGATGCTCGGCAAGCACAGAGATGACTTGTCGGCGAGCGATATGGCCGAGTATGGAACCTACTGCGCTGGCGACACGGAGATAGCCTGCGGGATCGCTGATGAACTGAACCGCGTGCTGCCCATTGAGGAGCAGCAGCTAATCGATCTGACGCTCAAGAAGTATCTGCGGCCACGGCTGCGGCTCGATGGTGCCAAGCTGATCGAGCGCATCAACGAACTCGATGCTGAGCGCAACGAGATGCTGGACCGGATCGAGCGCGACTACAAGGTCGATGCTGCTACGCTCCGCTCGCGCGACAAGTTCGCCAAGGTCCTGGTGGCACTCGGCGTGACGCCGCCGATGAAGGCGAGCAAGCCTACCAAAGCCAACCCGCAGGGCGGCGAGACCTATGCGTTTGCCAAGGACGACCTCGCATTCAAAGAGTTGCTGATCCATCCAGACATCCGAGTGAGGGAACTGTGTCACGCCAAACTTACCATGTCGTCGAGTTTGGAGCAGAGCCGTCTGCGCAGATTATTAGATTTGCACAACACCATGGATGGGATGCTTCCTGTCCCGATGGTCTACTACGGCGCACACACTGGACGCTTCAGCGGGGACGAGAAGATCAACTTACAGAACTTGCCACGTGTCGAATGGGACAAGGCAACGAAGAAGCTGAAGAAGGGACACTTACGCTTTGCCCTGCGTGCGCAACCTGGCTACTCAGTTATTGCCGCAGACTTCTCTAACATCGAAGCCCGCATCGTCGCGACGCTCGCAGGGCAAGACGATCTCGTGGAGAAGTTCCGCAACGGCGAGGACATCTATAGTTGGTTCGCGACGCTGATCTATGGCTACCCGGTGAACAAGAAGGATCACCCGGTCGAACGCTTCGTCGGAAAGACTTGTATTCTCGGGCTCGGCTACGGCATGGGCTGGAAGAAGTTCCTGCTGAAGATGTTGCAGGAAGGCGTAGCGATGGACGAGAAGGAAGCGAAGCGCATCGTATACCTCTATCGCGATACCTTCCCGAAGATCAAGCAGGTGTGGGCGACGCTCGATGCGCTGGCCCAGAAGTTCCTGACCGATCCCACCGGCATGTACGTGTGGAAGAACCTGATGTTCATGCACGAGCGGATCATCCTGCCGAACGGGATGCCGATCATGTATCCCGACATCGCGATGGGACCCAACGGACTGTACTTCCGCTCGCGCAAATTCAAAGCGCTTAGCGAAGACGAGACGCTCGATTGGCAAGACGGCAACAACATCTGGGGAGGGTCCTTCCTAGAGAACATCTGTCAGGCTTTGGCGCGCATCATCGCGACTCGAAGTGAGATGCGACTGGCTGCCCTCAACGTCGTGGCAGCACTGCAATCGCACGACGAGTTGGTGTTCCATGTGCCAACACAACTCGTAGATATTTGCAAGCGTGCTATTGAGTCGGAGATGACAAAGAGTGTAGACTGGATGCCTAATTTGCCGATAGCGGTAGAGATGAACCACGGGGAGAGTTACGGCGATGCGAAGTGATTCAGACGATCTGTGTTGGTGGTGCGCTCTGCTGATCCCGGTGGTGATCATCGCGACAGGATTGATTCTGGTTGTGGTATTCCACAAATGAACTTCGACGTTCCCGAACTCGATCCCGTTGGTCAGCTTTGGTTTGCGGTGTTGCTCCAGTCGATTGAAGATGCCATGAGCTACACCATCGACGAGTCTACGCATCACGCTGCGAAGCGGTGGTTCCGTTCAGACCGCGAAGATGTCGGATCATTTATATGGGTGTGCAATGCAATCAACCTCGACCATGAAACTGTACTACAGCGAGTCCGTGAGCAGTTCGACAAACGTTCTGGACAAGCTCTGCGTCAAGGCGCGGTTCATGGGAGCAATGGATGAACTCGACCCGAGCGATTGTCCTGACGGCCTACCTGAAGTTCACGTCGCAGTATCTGGCGAGCAGCGGCCGCACGACCAGCACGAAGATTGCTGGTGTGAACCCACCGTGGAATATCGTACCGAGCATTGCCGAGTCTACCGGCACAGGAGAATCAATTGAGAGTAGCGACCCCGGAGATGAGCGGCGATCATTGCACATGCGAAACGTGTCTGCCCTACGACCCTTGGAGCCCGAAGGCCAACCGCATGATCGTCTGCTCGATCTGCGGCAACAAGCGATGCCCGCACGCTACGAACCACGAACTCGCCTGCACCAACAGCAACGAGCCCGGGCAGAAGGGAAGTTCCTATGAGTAAGGAGATCGCCTGGAGTTTTTCTCGGCTCATAGCCTACGAGACTTGCCCCCGCAAGTATTGGCACGAGAGTGTTGGCAAGACGATCCCCTTCGAAGAATCGGAGGAGATGTCGTACGGCAAGGACTGGCACAAAGGTGCTGAGCTATTCCTGAAGCGCGGTGCCAAGCTGCCGCTCAACATGCGTCACTGGGAGCCGATCCTTCAGAAGTTCAAGGATGCGCCCGGTGAGAAGGTAATCGAGCAACAGATATGCTTGAACGCACAGTGGCAATCTGTCGAGTGGTACGCCGACGATGCGTGGCTCCGTGTGAAGTCGGACCTCACGATCCTCAACGGCGACCAGGCAGTGCAGATCGACTACAAGACTGGCAAGCAGAAGGATGACTTCACGCAGCTACGCCTCAACAGCGCGGTGACGTTCCACCTGGCCCCCGAACTGAAGACGATCAAGCACGGGTTTCTCTGGGTCAAGTCGAAGACCATGACCTTCGAGACCATGCGTCTCACCGACGTGCCAGCGTTCTGGGCAGACATGCTGCCCCGAGTGCAGCGCTACACCGACGCCCACGTCCAACAGAATTTTCCACCGAAGCCATGCTACCTCTGCAAGAAATACTGCAAAGTTCGTAGCTGTCAGTACAATGGGACCTGATATGACACAGCCATACAACAACGTTTACTTCCTCGTTCTCCTGCGCGGTGTGGACATCCTATTCTGCACCTGGATTTGGCGAGACTACGACATCACCATCTCGTCGATGTGCGGCCTTGAGTTACGCAAGCCGGACCCGAAGTGGTGGGCGGTGCTGCTCGGCGGCGCGCTCAACAAGATTCAAGCGGGCCACTGCGAGTCAGCCATCGTCGCGGACACAGCCCGCGCAATGGCGGCGCTGATCATCCTCAAAGGAACCGAAGTATGAAAGGCGTGAACACGATCAAGCTCAACTACGAGGCGGTGCAAGAAGCGATCACCGAGTACCTTGCTGCCAGATTCGTGACACCGCCAATCGTGCTGGGCATCGGTGCCGCTGAATGCACTGCATGGTACGACACGCCTGCTCTGAACGCGCAGGGTCAGAACACCACGGCGGGTATGTTATCGGTGCGCATACAGGAGCCGGTAGAGTTTCTTCAGGGCAAAAAACCATGATCGACTGGCGAGAAAAAGACCCATCCGGTGACGGCATGGAGCCCATCGGAGTAGTGGAGGAAGATGATGCTCGACAAACTCATAGACTTCATAGTTCAATTTATCGAGCTATTCAAGTTTTGGATCGTCATCCAACCCTACGAGGCAGGAGTGCAACTGCGCTTCGGCCGATTCCTCAAGGTGCTGGAGTCGGACAACGGAATTCGAAAGACCGGCTTTCACTTGGTACTGCCGTTTGGAATCGACCATACGGTCACTGAGCATATCGTTCCGACCACGCACTCACTGGGTGACGAGTCAACGATATCGAAGGACGGCAAGAGCATCGGCTTCCACGCTGTCGTGACCTACAAGGTGCGCGACATCCAGAAGGCGCTGCTCGATGTGGAGGACGTGAAGCACGCTGTGCTGGACGCCTGCTGCGGAGAGATCGGTCGAGTGCTGCGAGGATCAACGTGGGATGAAATGCTCGCAGAAGATATTCTGGAGAAGCTGACGAAGGCTTGCAGAGCGCGCGGCTTCAGATATGGCATCGAAGTGATGTCGGTACAACTAGCGGGCATTGCGATATGCCGCTCAATCAGGTTAATGCAACGATGACGACAAGACCAAGCTGCCCTAAGTGTGGGCGGGATATGCATCCCGGAACCAAGGCCATGAGCGGTAAGATGCGCTGGACCTGCAAAGGCTCAGGCGGAGATCGAACGTACTGCTATTCAACAACCAATCCAGGTGGACCAATGACTGACAAATTAGGGAACCGCTCTAAGCGGCCCATCGTGTTCAAGCGGCCGCTGCGACCCGAGGCCAAGACCTTCATCATCACGGCGGCGCAGAACGCCACGCCCGTGCATCCAGGCTTCTGGGACTGCTTACAGACAGCCCGCAAAGCCCTCAACGCCGAACTGTTGGTGGTGCCGATCAGGTACAAGAACCCGACATCGCGCTGGACGGCATCGCAAAAGAATGAGGAGTCGTGGGCAGCGGAGGTCACTCCGTACCTGTACAACCATCGCCACGCGCTCAACAAGAACCTGCTGCTGCTCGGCGACATCAAGACACAGCCGACGGCGAGCGACCCGCTCTCCGGCTTCGAGTCCGTCTCTGGCCAAGAGTCTGCGATCATCGCTCACACCAAGCTACAGCTTCGGTCCATTCCGACACCCGCCAGCAAAATGGCAAAGATCATCACTACCACTGGGGCTTGCACGGTGCAGAACTACACCGACAGCAAAGCTGGCAAGAAAGGTGAGTTCCACCACGCGCTGGCTGCGATCATCGTCGAGATCGATGGACCAATTTTCCACGTGAGGCATGTCAACTATGACAAGAAGACGGAGAGCTTTACAGACCTTGAGACTCGTTACAAACCGACTAGAGCGGTACGTGCCCCTAAGCCTCTGGCTCTTGTTATGGGCGATACCCACGTCGATTTTATCGATCCTAAAGTCGAAGCTGCAACGGACGAAATGATCGCGATGTTGGAGCCGAAGCATCTGGTCTGGCATGATCTGCTGGACGGCTACTCGGCCAACCCGCATCACTTCGGCAACCCGTTCAACGCGTTCGCCAAGCGGCAGTCCGGCGCTGACGATGTAAAGAAGGAAGTGTTCCGCGCCATCGATCACGTGGTGGCAAAGACTCCTGACGATTGCGTTTCGGTGATCGTGAGTTCGAACCACGATGACTTCCTGCGGCGGTGGGTGGTGAGTTCCGATTGGCGGCTCGACCCGACCAACGCGGAGTTCTACCTGGCCACGGCATGGGCGATGATTCGTGACACGAAGATGGGACCAGGCGGAACTGAGTATCCGAGTCCGTTCCCTTACTGGTTCAACGAACGCATCGGCGACAAGCAAAGATTCAAGACGCTCGGCGGGAACGAATCGTTCACGCTCGGCGGCATCGAGTTGGGAATGCACGGCGACCGTGGTCCCAACGGTTCGAGAGGATCGGCCCGCAACCTGCGGCGCATAGGAGTTAAATCGATCATCGGGCATTCGCATAGCCCGGAGATCAACGAGGGCTGCTACCAAGTTGGCACGTCCACTCGGCTCCGTTTGGAATACAACAACGGTCCTTCGTCCTGGTTGAATGCGCACTGCCTGTTGCACGCTGACGGCAAGCGGCAGTTGATCGTAATCGTCAACGGCAAATGGAGACTGCAATGATCGACGCCGCAACATTATATGCGCGCGAGGAACGAGACTTGTATATCGAGACGGTGAAGGGCGGCAAGTTCTTCATCAACCATCCCGAGTTCGACATCGAAGTGATGGCCCATGCAATGGCGCACCAGTGCCGGTACACCGGCCACGTGAGCAGCTTCTACTCGGTGGCCGAACACTCGGTGCTGGTGTCAAAGCTGATGGAGCATCTGAAGCTCGGCGATCCGTTCGAGGGGCTGCTGCACGACGGCGCGGAGGCGTTCATCTCGGACATCGCCGCCCCGTGGAAGGTGCTGCTGCCGGACTACAAGAAGGTGGAGGCCATGATCGAGGGGCCGCTGCGCAAGCACTTCAATCTGCCCGCGACGCTGACCTCTGGATGCAAGGAGGCCGACTGGCTCGCGCTGTTCCTGGAGGCCAAGCAACTCATGGTGTCGAAGGCCGACGCGTGGACCGCGCCACCGGGCATCAAGGATCGAGCGGAGGAGATCAAGAATCTCCCGCAGTTCCAGGTGTTCGCACTGGAGCCAGCCGCCGCCCGCGCCTACTTCCTGCAACGCTACAAGGACTTGTCCAATGCACGCGCCTGACATCGTCAACGGGCTGTTCGAGTTACTCGGTGGGTTCGCGCTGTGGCAGAACGTCAAGCGCATCCGCGCCGACAAGCAATGTCGCGGCGTGAACTGGCAAGTCACGCTGTTCTTCACGAGTTGGGGCTTCTGGAATCTGTTCTACTATCCAAGCCTGGATCAGTGGTTCAGCTTCGCTGGTGGTCTCAACATCGTGGCAGCGAATTTCGTTTGGCTATTTTACGCAACCAAGTACAGGAGCAATTGATGTCACTTCCAACCGACGACAAAGCCCGCAAGGCGATGCCGATCCTCACGTATCTGACCGAGTATTTCCCGGACGCGACGCTGGCCGAAGTGGCAGTGTCCGTGGCTGGCAACAAGCAGCACAACCTGGGCGAGCCGCTGCGCTGGGTCAGGGGGAAATCCATGGATCAACTCAACACAGCGTTCCGACACATGTGGGACCATAAGCGTGGCACGGTGAAGGACATCGACGGCCAGTATCATTTGGCGAAAGCGATCTGGCGGCTCAAGGCTGAGCTACAATTGCAGATCGAAGCGGACCGACGCGTCGATGTGATCGTGGATGCCAAGTTCACGGAGATCAAAGATGACACCCGAAGGCCGCGTAAAGCTCGCCGTCGATAAGGTTCTTGTCGGCGCGAAAGCCTACAAGCACAAGCCTGTGATGAACGGCATGGGTGCCCCGGCGCTGGACTATCATGTCTGCCACCGTGGCATCTATGCTGCCATCGAGACCAAGGCGCGTGACAAGAAACCCACGGTCCGCCAAGTGCGTACCATGAAAGACATCGTGGCCGCTGGTGGAGCAGTGTTCTTGGTAGACAGCGACGACGGAAAAGATTTTGCACAATTGCAGGGGTGGCTGCTCCAGCCGATCCCCGGATTCGTATCTAACCTGGCGCATCGAGCGCTGAATTCGAAGGAGTTTGTCGATGACTCAACATGCGATGATTGATTTGGAAACCCTCAGCACGAGGTTCGACGCGGCGGTGATCTCCATCGGCGTGGCGATCTTCAACGACGAGAAGATTCTGGACTCAGCCGGATGGGCGTTGGCCCCCGACTCGATCCATGGTCACATCGATCCGAAGACGGTGCAGTGGTGGACGCAGCAGGCGGAAGCAGCCCGCGAATTCTCTTTCACCGGCAAGTACAAGTCGATGACCGCAGGCTTCGAACTGAAGACGCTGCTGGCCAAGTACGACGTGAAGGAAGTGTGGTCAAAGGACCCGCACTTTGATCACGTGATCCTGAGCGAGTGGTGGTACCGCGTGAAGAAGATCGAGGACTACAACCTCGGCGACTTTCCATACCACTACCGCGCGCCGCGCAGCTACCGAACCCTTGAGGCAGAAGCGATCCGCGCGGGCTTCACCACCGACATGTGGGAGCAGTTCAACTATGTCGCACACAACCCGGTTGACGATGCCGTCACTCAGGCTCGGGCGGTCATTGAGATGCGCCGACTCATTGGTGGACGCCATGTCCGCTAGTGGGATGGCGGCACCGGCACAGAGAGCGCCGGAACCGGCACACGATCCGATTGCAATAGCAGCGCTGATCGCAGAGTTGCCAGAGCTTGAAGCGAAGTTCCTGGCATCAATGAAAACCGCCGAGGAAGCCAACAAGGCGCTCGACGTGATCCAGGACAGACTGGATCAGGCCATGAACGTGCTGCGAAGCAAAGCGCCTCGCGGCTCCAAGTGGAACAGCGCACCTAAGCGTGAGATCAATCAGCAGGATTTGCAGCAGCTAATGCAGCACGTCCAAGGAATGCAGAACATCGCACAAAATGCGACTGCGCAGCGCCTTGAACAAATGGCGACGATGGCACCGCCTCTGGCGACGATGGCACCGCCTCCAGCCATCAAGAAGGGAGGACCGTGGGGATGAGATCAACAGTCTACACAAAAGACAAGGCGCATCCGCGCGTGGTGTTCGAGATCAACTGCGACCTCGAACTTCTGACGGCGTGCATCAAGGACGAGGAGATCGCGCCAGAGGAAATCGTAGCGGCAGTGAAGCGCACGATGACGGCGGCCAACCAGGCAATCCTGGCGGGCAACCTCAAGCGTGAAGCGGAGGCCAAAGAACTTTAATGTTGAGTATCCATCAACCGACGAGACAGATTGTTTTGCCGTATCGGGCAGACGTGGAAGCCATAGTGCGACCACCTGCTGCACAAAGGTTCGAGCATGGCGGTGCATGGTGGCTAGCTGTTCCCCACGACGTGGATACGGTGAGGCTGCTGCGTAACCTCGGGCTTGAAGTGCAGAGTCCGGCGCTGTCGTACTATGATTTCTGGAACCAGGGGGCGCATCCGCCCTTTGATTCCCAGAGAGTCACGGTAGATATGTGTACGATTCATCCTCGTGCATACATCCTGTCGGAGATGGGTGTTGGCAAGACCAGGGCGGCATTGTGGGCCTACGACTATCTCCGTTCGATAGGCCGGGTCCGCAAGCTGCTCGTGGTCGCGCCTCTTTCCACACTGACCACGGTGTGGGACAACGAGATTTTTGAGAACCTTCCACATCTGAAAACGGTGGTGCTGCACGGTGACAAAAAGAAACGTCTCAAGCTCCTCGCAAGCGACGCTGATGTATTTATTATCAACCATGAGGGAGTCGAAGTCATACATCCAGAACTGTTTGGACGCAGCGACATCGATTGCGTCATCATTGACGAGGTTGCGAGCTATCGGAATTCGCGGTCTAAACGATTCAAATCTCTGGAGCCCCTTGTTAAACGAAGTGCTTATAGTTGGGGGCTTACGGGGAGCCCAACGCCCAACGCACCTACTGACGCTTTTGGTCAAGCTCGACTACTCACTCCGCACTCTGTGGGCTACAGTTTCAAAGCCTTCAAAGATCGAACGATGCGGCAGATCGGAACCTTCAAGTGGGTCGAGCGGCCCGAGGCCATCGACATCGTCCACGAAGTCATGCAGCCCGCCGTGCGATTCACGCGAGAGCAGTGCTTCGACTTGCCGCCAACGACCTACACGACGTTGCAAGTCCAACTCGATCCAGCGGCGCAGAAAGCCTACAAAGAGATGGTCGAAGAACTCGCCACCGAAATCCGCAGCAACGAGATCACGGCAGCCAACGAAGGCGTCAAGCTCTCCAAGCTCCTACAAATCAGTGCCGGTTTCGGGTATGACGGAGACGGCACTGGGCACTATATCGGCGGAATAGATCGGTTCAAAACGATCTTCGAGTTGATCGAAGGGACGAGCGGCAAGGTCATCGTGTTCGCGTCGTTCAGATACATGGTCGAGATGTTGGCAGGAGTCTTAGGAAAGCGATACAGCGTCGGCATGATCCACGGTGACGTGCTGAAGGCGCAGCGCGATCTAATCTTTTCGGGGTTCCAAAAGGGTAGCTCGCCGCGCGTGATCGTTGCGCATCCCCAGACGATGGCCCACGGGCTGACACTGACGGCGGGCTCGACCATTATCTGGGCGACGCCGACCACGAGTCTCGAAATTTACCAACAGGCCAACGCGCGGATCACGCGCAGTGGTCAGACGCAGAACACGCATATTGTGAATCTCACCGCCACGAAGGCGGAGAGTGCTGTATATTCCAGGCTTCGAAAGAAAGCAGCGATGCAAGGAGCATTGCTGGAGCTATTTCAAGATTAATCCCCTAGCCGGGAGGGCCGCTACCAATGGCGGATGCCCCGGACACTGTTAGCCGGTTCGTGGGTGTAGAGAAAAACACCGGCAGTGGGAGCTACCCGTGCGCTTCGGCGCTACTACTCGGGGGAGTGATCCCACATCGTTCGTAACAACAGGAGATTTATCCATGACCGTAGATGATGTTCTTGCCGCGTACTTGGCGCTACGCAAGCGCAAGGAGGAATTGAAAAAGGAGCAGGCCGATGCGATGGCTCCGATCAATGACCAGATGAACAAATGCTTGCTCTGGGTCCAGCAACAAATGCAGGTTCAGGGCTTGACTAATTTCAAAGGACCGAGTGGAATAGCGTTTCTGCAAACGGACACAACCGTCTCGGTCCGGGACTGGGACGCAACGCTGGAATGGATCAAGAGTACCGACAATTGGTCAGTTCTGGAAAAGCGAGTTAGCAAATCTGTCGTCCAAGACTTCATCGAAGCGAACAACGAAACTCCTCCGGGACTCCATGTCTCGACGGAGATCGCTGCACACATCCGTAAATCATAGAAGGTAAGTATGAGCAACAATTCCCAGATGACTTTGTTCCAGCACGAGACCGGCAGCGGTCCCGCTCGTTCACTCGTAGCGGCATCCATCGACAACAGCTTGGGCGAGGGCATTCGCAGCAGCTATGCGATCCTCTCGATCAAGGGTGGAAAGTGGCGCATCAAGTACAAGAAGAACGAGACCGCGTTGCAGGCGATGAACCCGCACACGCAACGGCTGGAGCCGATTCCCTCGTTGGAGATGATCATCGTCAAGGCCAACGGGTTCTTGAACAAGCAGTATTACAAGGGAAAATACGTCGAAGGCAGCACGTCGCCGCCTGACTGTTATTCTCTCGATGGCAAAGTGCCGAGCGCTTCCGTGAAGGCTCCGGTGCATTCCAACTGCGCCATGTGTCCGATGAATCAATTCGGTTCACTGATCGGCGACAACGGTGTGAAGCAGAAAGCCTGCCGCGACACCAAGAAGCTGGCGGTCGTTCCGCTCGTCGATCCGCGCAACGAATCGTGGGGCGGTCCCATGTTGTTCCGCGTCCCGCCGAGTGCGTTGGGCGATCTGTCCAAGCTCGCCGATGCGCTGAAGGCTCGCGGCTTTCCGTACAACGCGGTGGCCGTGCGGTTCTCGTTCGACCTCGATGCGTCCCACCCGAAGCCCATCTTCAACGCGATCCGCGCACTGACCGATGACGAAGCTGAGACCGTCCTGGAACTCTACAACAGCGATGGCACCGCCGCTGTCCTGGCCGACAACGACATCGTCGTCGAACACGACAAGCCGAAGGACGCGCCCCAGACCGATGCGATCTTCGAGCAGCCCACCGTTGCTGTTGGTCCCGCGCCCGTGGCACCAGTGGCTCAGGCCGCTCCGGTCCAGCCGACTGTCGCCGCTGCTCCACCGCCTGCC
>Ga0207133_1047_pt1 | contig 20672 bp, 10 predicted proteins | sample Alteio_BWMinHeat_11_FD_153537 | JGI IMG/M metagenome (GOLD analysis project Ga0207133, IMG submission 153537) | Enriched cells from forest soil in Barre Woods Harvard Forest LTER site, Petersham, Massachusetts, United States -... | ecosystem: Environmental > Terrestrial > Soil > Temperate forest >... | reverse complement strand
TTTCAAGCTAACCATCGCTTATGACGGTACCGACTTTCACGGTTGGCAGATTCAATCCGCTGACAAGCCCACCATTCAAGGCGAAATTTCCGGCGTGTTGAGGAGGCTGACGCAAGAAAATGTGATGCTCAATGGCGCGGGGCGCACCGACGCGGGCGTGCACGCGCTGGGGCAGGTTGCCAGTTTTCGGACGCAATCGGGTTTGTCAGCGGGAGAATTCCAGCGCGCTTTGAACGCGCTTCTGCCTCCTACCATTCGTATTGTGGGCGCCGAGGAAGTGGGGCCGGATTTTCACGCCCGGTGGTCGGCTCTTGGAAAAATTTACCGTTATCGCTTGTATCGCGGCAAAGTCGTGCCGCCGGCGGCATGGCGCTACGTTTTGCACTATCCGTTTCCGCTTGATGAAGACGCCATGCGTATCGCCGCTTCTCGTTATGTGGGCCCGCATGATTTTGCGTCCTTCGCTGCGTCCACAGGTTCCGAGGATGACGATAAAGAACGTTCCACGGTGCGCGAGATTTATGCGAGCGAACTAGTTCCGAGCGACGACGGCGAAGAGCTTGTTTATACCGTGCGCGGCCGTTCGTTTTTGCGCTATATGGTGCGCAAAATGGTGGGCACGCTGCTGGATGTTGGCCGTGGCAAGCTGGTGCCTGACGATATTCTGCGTCTCTATCAGTTGCGGGACCGCTCCAAGTCCGGGCCAACCGTGCCGCCGCAGGGGCTGTGCATGGTAGAAGTCCTGCATGACGAAGCCTGGCGCATCGGCCAGCCCTAGGAAGTGCCGCGCCTTCCGCAGTCAAAGATTGAAAGACATGGAGTTAGCTATACCGTACATCAAGCCAAGACAAATCTCTCGAAGTTGCTCCGTAAAGTGGAAAACGGAGAAGAGGTGATCATCGCCCGGGGCAAGGAACCCGTTGCCAAAATCATCCCTTTTTCTGCCCGCAAGAAGAAGCGCGTCCCGGGCAGTCTTAAGGGGAAAATTCACATCCACCCTTCGTTCTTTGACCCGATGTCGAAGGAAGAATTGGCGCTGTGGGGTATGGAGTGAATCGGGTTTTGCTCGATACCCACGTCCTTTTGTGGTGGTTCCAGGCTTCACCTAAACTGTCCTCGAAGGCGCTGGCAGTTTTTCGCGATCCGGAAACCACGGTTCTTGTATCTGCGGTATGCGCGTGGGAAATCGCAATAAAACACAAAGCCGGAAGGCTGGACGCCGCGGATTTGGTAAGCAATTTCGAAGCACGTCTCGAAAGTGACAGATTCACGGAACTCCCGATAACGGCCACTCACGCCGTCCGCGCGGGCCTACTTAGGGAGAGTCACGAGGATCCCTTCGACCGCATGCTGATCGCCCAGGCGCAGTGCGAGGATATTCCCGTCGTAACTACAGATAGTCGATTTGAAAAGTACGATGTCCGGCGGATATGGTGACTGTTTTTGAGATTCGATCTGCATCGGATTGCCCTTCCTCCGCAGGCCCAGCCAAGGACACCCGCAGCAGGAGGTAGTACTGTTGTCTCTGAGAGTCGGCTAGAATCTGCCTATGGCGGCCACGGTCATCCCCGTCGATACCATTCCATCGATTGATCCTGCTACGGGCAAAATTCTCGCGCAGTTTCAGAAGACGCTGCCTGCGGCGCTGGTTGAAATTTTGTCGCGGGCACGGGCGGCGCAGTCTCGGTGGTGCCGAGAGCTGATTGAAAAGCGCTGCGCGCAACTACGTGTACTGCGCGACGGCATGATGGTCTCGCGCGGTGCCTTGGCCGACGCTGTTGTGGCGGAGTCCGGGAAGCCGCGCGTCGAAGCGCTCTTCGCGGATCTGTTTGTGGCGCTCGACACCGCGGAATACTTTTCAAAACACGGCGCGCGGCTTTTGCGACCTGATCGTGTGCCGCACCATAGCAGCGCGGCGAAAGCCAAGTCCGGCCGTGTCGTTTACGATCCTGTCGGGGTCATCGGAATCATCAGTTCGTGGAACTATCCTTTGGCCATTCCGCTGAGCCAAATCATTCCGGCCGTAGCTGCGGGCAATGCCGTCATCTGTAAGACCAGCGATTTCACACCACATTGCGGAGCCCTGATCGAGAAACTTTTCGCCGACGCGGGTTTCCCAAAGAATTTGGTGACGGTCATTCAGGGCCGCGGCGAAGTTGGGCAGGCGTTGATCGATGCTGCTCCGGACAAGATAATGTTCACCGGAAGCGTGGCCACCGGCCGCCACGTCGCCGAAGCGTGCGCCAAAAAACTGATTCCCAGCGTGCTTGAGCTCGGTGGCAAGGACGCCATGATCGTTCTCGCGGACGCAAATGTAGATGTTGCGGCGAGCGCCGCCGTTTGGGGGAGTTATACGAATTGCGGGCAGGTGTGCCTGTCCGTCGAGCGCCTTTTCGTGGAAAAGCCCATTGAAGAAAGGTTTCTTGCACTCTGCGTCGAGAAGACCAAGAAGCTGCATCTCGGTCCAGGATGCGATGCCGCGACCGATGTTGGCCCGCTGATTCGTCCCGAACATGTCGAGCGCATGAGTAATTTGGTGAATGACGCCGTCGCGCGAGGGGCAAGAGTTCTCTGCGGGGGCAAGCCTCGCCCGGATCTTGGAGCGAATTTCTTTGGACCCACGGTCATCGCGGGCGTAAATTCCACGATGAAACTCTTCCAGGAAGAGACTTTCGGTCCCATACTCGCGATCGAAACCGTGAAAGACGCAGACGAAGCTGTCGCTCGGGCGAACGATTCGACGTTCGCGCTCGCTGCCAGTGTGTGGACGAGTGACGCGAAACGCGGCCAAGCCATAGCGGCGCGGCTACGCGCCGGTGCGGTCATGGTCAATGATGCGATCAGCTATTTTGGCATTGCGGAAGCACCGCACGGCGGATGCGGCGCCAGCGGATGGGGCCGAACTCACGGCAAAGCAGGCTTGCTTGAAATGGTACAAGCCAAATACATCGACGTGGATCGCTTGCCGGGGCGCGAAAAGCCGTGGTGGTACCGATATGGACCCGAGCTCGAACGCGCCGCCGACGCGTTTCTGCGATTTGAGTTTGGTGGAGGCCTCGCCGCAAAATTTAGAAACGCACGCGGCGCGCTGAAGACCATGTTCCGCGACCACGGTTTTTGATTTTCGCGGTAAGGGCAGTCGCGTGAACGATAAAGGGCAAGAGAAGAAAGGCGAGCCTGATGCAGCAAAATGAATGGATCTATGACTGGAACGCCGCCGCAGCGCCGCTCATTCCTCCGGGAACGCATGTCCTACTGAATGACGAAACGCTTCGCGACGGTTTGCAAAATCCGAGCGTCCACGATCCCAGCATCGCAGAAAAAATAGAAATCCTGCACTTGATGGAAGCGCTCGGCATCGATTCGCTGAACATCGGCCTGCCGGGAGCCGGCGCGCGCGCCGTTGAGCACACGGAAGCACTTGCCCGCGAGATCGTCGCCAAGCGTATGAAGATCAAGCCGAATTGCGCCGCGCGAACGATCGAGGCCGACATTCGCCCCATCGCTGAGATTTCTCAACGCGTAGGAATGGCGATCGAAGCCGCCACTTTTCTGGGCTCGAGCCCCATTCGCCGCCTCGTCGAAGACTGGACCGTGGATCATCTCGAGCGCACCACGGAGAAAGCCGTGAAGTTTGCGGTCGACCACGGCCTTCCCTCGATGTACGTCACAGAAGACACCATTCGCACGGACCCGGAAACGGTGAAGCGCCTTTACAGCACGGCCATCAGCAGTGGCGCGCGCGCGATCGTGCTGTGCGACACCGTCGGCCACGCCATCCCAAACGGTGCGTACAATCTGGTGAGATTCGTTATCGAAGAAGTCGTGAAGCCCAGCGGCGAGAAAATTCGCGTGGATTGGCACGGACATAACGATCGCGGGTTGGCTCTCGCGAATTCCCTGGCGGCGATCGCCGCAGGTGCGCAGCAAGTGCACGCCGCGGCCAATTCGCTCGGCGAGCGCGTCGGCAACACGGCCATGGAGTTGATGCTGGTGAATTTGCGTCTTATGGGCGTCATCAACCAGGACCTGTCGCGGCTCCGCGAGTATTGCGAAAAAGTCGCCGAAGCCACGCACACTGTCATTCCGCCCAATTATCCCGTCATCGGCCGCGACGCATTCCGCACCGCAACGGGCGTACACGCCGCCGCAATCATCAAAGCGTTTCACAAGGGTAACCAGTCGCTCGCCGACTCCGTCTACAGCGGCGTGCCCGCGCATCTGTTCGGACTAGATCAAGTGATCGAGATTGGCCCGATGAGCGGCAAATCCAACGTGCTTTTCTGGCTTGAGCGGCACAAAATTCCTGCCGACGACACTCTCGTCAACCGCATTTTCGATGCCGCCAAGGAATCGGCGCGAGTTTTGACCGAAGCGGAGATCTCCGCACTCTGCGCTGAGGCCACACGGCATTGAAGGGCACAGGAGCGCGAAGCAGGGCAGTGAAACGCGTGCTTGTTTGGGTTATCCTCTTCGCTATGCCGGTCCGCTCGCCTCTCGCCCGACAAGCCACGCGCTCCGCTTCCGCAGTCCAGCTCGCCGAGTACCCCCAAGTGCGCGCCGCGATGGCATGGTTCGCGCTCAATCTCAATTGGATCAATGACCAGCAGGCGCGTCTGACGGAGATTCCCGCGCCCGCCTTTCAGGAAAGCCAGCGCGCGGCGGCCGTCAGAACTCTTTTGTCAGCAGCCGGGCTGAACGTTCAGGTCGATGCCGCGGGCAACGTGATAGGTGAACTTCGCGGCGCGAACGAAAATGAAATCGTCGTTCTCTCCGCGCATTTGGATACGGTCTTTCCAGCGGGAACGGACGTCAAAGTGCGCCGCGATGGAAACCGCATGCTCGCTCCGGGCATTTCAGACAATGGCACGGGCCTCGCGGCACTGGCCGCCATCGCACGCAGCATTCACGAAGCGCAGATCAAACCGCAGCGCACCATTCTTTTTGTCGCTGACGTCGGCGAAGAGGGTGAAGGCAATCTCCGCGGCATGCGCGCCCTTGTGGATGCGTACCGCAACCGGCTCAAAGCTGTGATCGTTCTCGACGGGGCGGGCACCGACCACGTGACGACCGTGGCCCTGGCCTCCCGCCGCCTCGAAGTAATTATCAACGGCCCTGGCGGCCACAGTTGGTCGGACTTCGGCATGCCCAATCCAATCAACGCGCTGGTTCGCGGAGCCGTTAGATTTATCAATACCAAGATTCCCGTTTCGCCGCGCACCACTTTCAATCTCGGACAAATCGAGGGCGGCACATCGATAAACTCCATTCCCTATGAAGCGCGCCTCAAGGTTGACGTGCGCTCGGAAAGTGAAGGCGAACTGGCGCGCCTCGAATCCGCTCTGCGCGAGTCGATGGCCGCCGGCGTTCGCGATGAAATGGAATCGCCCCGCGATCGCTCGAAAGGCAAGCTCGAGTGGAAAGTTGATCTCCTGGGCAGCCGCCCCGGTGGCGAATTGGCAGCAGGGTCACCGCTTCTCGTCGCGCTTCGCGCCGCGGATGCTATCTTGGAAAACGAATCACGGGTCGAGCGTTCTTCCACCGACGCAAATATTCCTCTTTCTCTCGGCATCGACGCGATTTCGATCGGCGCCGGAGGCAATGGCGGTGGTGCGCACTCGCTTCAGGAATGGTATGACCCTCGAGGCCGCGAAATGGGATTGCAGCGCGCCCTGCTCACGCTGCTCGGAATAGCCGACGTGCCGCCGGAGAAAACGAAATGAAGATTCGCGGGACCAGCTTGTTTTATTTGGGTGGGGTTGTCCTTTTAAGTTTTTGCGCCGGGATATTTGTTTTTGGAGCCCAAGGACAAGCGTCCCAGACCGAATCGCATATCGTCGTTTACCTTCATGGGCGGATATACACGAATGACAAGGCGCAGCCCTGGGCTGACGCCATGGCCGTTCGCGATGGCAAAATTCGCTGCGTCGGCAAGATCGACTACGTCCTTCTAGAATGTGGCGGAAACGACCCGAGCGCCGAAACGATCCAGCTCAAAGGCAAATTTGTGATGCCCGGCTTCAACGATGCCCACGTGCACCTTGGTGCCGCGGGTGCGGCCATGCTTTCTGTGCAGCTGAATGGCGTCGCGAGTGTCGAGGAGCTCGAGAAGCGTATCGCCGAAGCCGTTGCGCAGCACCGAGAGGGCGAATGGATTACCGGCAGCGGCTGGGATCATACGCTCTGGCCTGACAAGAAATTTCCCAACAAACAGGAGCTCGATGCAGTCGCACCGAAGAATCCAGTTTTTCTCGTACATGTCTCCGGTCACGTGGCTGTGGCCAATACGCTGGCGCTGCAGCACGGCGAAATCAAGCCGGACACGCCCAACCCGCCTGGCGGCATGATCGAGAGCGATAGCGGCGGCGCTGCTACCGGCATGCTCGAGGAAGATTCGGCGATGAGCCTGGTCTCCGCGCGGATTCCTGATCTGAAGACCGACCAGCGCCGCCGCGGCATCCAGATGGTCCTTGCCGATGCGGCGAAAAACGGCGTGACCTCGACGCAGGATTTTTCGGACTGGGCAGACTTTCTCCTTTATGCGCAACTAAAGGAAGAAGGGAAGCTCACCCTGCGCATCACGGAATGGCTGCCATTTCTTGAGCCGATGGACCAACTGCTCAACATGCGCGCGCAGGGCGGGACGCTTGACCCGTGGTTAAAGACCGGCGCGCTAAAAGCATTCACCGACGGCGCGCTCGGCTCCCGGACCGCCGCCATGCTCGCGCCGTATTCGGATGATCCCTCCACTAGCGGAATCCTGACAAATGATCCCGATAAGCTACGGACCATGGCCATCGAGCGAGACAAAGCCGGATTCCAACTAAACTTTCACGCGATCGGGGACCGCGCCAATCGCGTGGCCCTCGATGTATTTGAAGCCGTTGCCAAGGCCAATGGCCCGCGGGACCGACGTGACCGCGTCGAACACGCGCAAGTAATCGCACCGGAAGACTTGCCGCGATTCGCGCAACTCAAAGTGATTGCTTCGATGCAGCCTTCTCACGAAACCAACGACATGCGCTGGGCCAGCCAACGCGTCGGCCCCGACCGCTCCAAGGGCGCGTACGCCTGGGCCTCTCTTGAAAACAGTGGAGCCCGTCTGGCCTTCGGCACCGATTACCCTGTTGAACCGATTAACCCACTGCGAGGTCTGTACGCCTGCGTGACGCGCGAACTTCCGGATGGTGGTCCAGCTGGCGGGTGGCAGCCCCAGGAAAAAATCTCGCTGGATGACTGCATCCGCGCCTACACTTCTGGCGCCGCCTACGCGCAATTCGAGGAAGGGAAGAAGGGGGAGCTGAAAGCAGGTCAATACGCGGACTTCATCGTTCTTTCAAGCGACCTTACCAAAATTCCGCCGCGGGAATACACCAAGACCACCGTTCTGCTTACCGTCGTAGGCGGCCGTACCGTCTATGTGCAGGATGGAAGTTCCCTCCACTAGTCCGTCGCTATCCCGACAGAATCATCCGACCACTCTCAGCGCCGAAATACCCGAGGGGACCCTTGGGCCCCCTCGGTTCGCGGGGAAGGCTGGTTGCGTGTACTTCCTCTCGCTGCCATTCTTACCAGCGGAAACGAATGGCCAGCTGCATGATGCGCGGGGTCACGTCAGATGCCGGATTCCCCATGCCCAGGAAGTTCGTCGTGTTCGGGTTTAGGTCCTTGTCTGCGCGGCCCGACAAGAAGGTGTTTAAGGTCAGGGCTTGTCCATTTCGGCCGAGGTATAGCCCCGTAAACGGATTCAGACAAGCCGCCGTGCAATTGAAGTTTGGATTCGCCTTTCCTCCCGCCGTGAGCGCGGGCAGATGCAGGACATTGAGAACGTCATTGGAATCATTGGCGATAAACATCACGTGGTTGAAGACGTTAAACACGTCCAGCTTAAGTTCCACGCTGGCGGTCTCCCACCTCGGTATGCGGATCGTCTTGATCAATGAAACGTCGAATCGGGTAAGCCCCGGGCTGAGGCCGGCGTTACGCACCAGGTTGCCGTTGAGGAACTGAAAGTCCACCGGCGTGCCGGCGTAGCTGTCGGCTGGGCCGGAAGTGCTGGCCAGGCTCACTCCGGTGGCCGGGTTGATCGGCGGAGCGAAGGTGGTTTGCAATGCTGCGCAATTTGCGAGGCCGGCTGTCTGACAGGCAGCCACGCCAGCCGGGCCGATGGCCAGGTTCGTCCCCGAAATCGAGCCGATGTTGGTGGCCACCAGAGCGCCCACCGGAGCGCCCCCACAGCCCGGGGCCGCCGACTTGGAGGTGCAGATGTTCGGGCGCTGGTTGGTCTCGCTGGCTAGGGCCGCAAAAGCGCTTCCGGTAAAGAAGCCATCACCGGTCGAGACCGGATACGGCCTTCCGGATTGCACCGAGCCGAGCAAGCTAAACGTCCAGTTATTGATGACCTGCCTCAGCAGCGGCGTACCAATCAGGTTGTTGGTGTCCGCTACCAGGCTGAAGTTCGCTAGATGGCGGATGTCCTGCTGCGAGAGCGCGCGGTCCAGGCTCAGGCTCGCAAACGGGTTGCCCGGTTCCGAGAGACCGAAGAAGTCTTCTCCGTCACCGAGCGTCTTTGAAAAGATATAGCTGCCCTGCGCTTGAAAGTGGTGCGAAAGGCGTTTCTGCGCCGAAAGCACCAGGCTGTGGTAGGAAGAGTCGCGGTTGCTGAAGTTCGTGCGTGTAGCGCCGAACAGCGTATTCGGCCGGTCATTTCCGCCGGTGGCGGGCATGTAGAAGAAGCCCGGATGGTTCGGATCCGCGACAGGAGCGTTGAGGTTGGTATCCGTCTCGCCAAACAAACCGTGACCGAATACGCCCTGGTATCCCACGCTGTAGGTAAAAGAGCTACCGATCTGTCGTTGGAAGGTCAGCGCTCCCATGTAGACGTTGGGGTTCTTGATGGTTGGCGAGATCGGCCGGACGCGGCCGAAGCTTGCTACGCTGCCGCCGGTGAAAGGTATCAACGAAGCCGGGGCCGGAGCGTGTGGATAAGCCGCCAGCACGGTGCACTTCTGTGCGTTGGCAGGCGCCGGGTTCGGCGAGCCGTTCGCCAGGAAACAATCGTTCGCGGCAATGGACGCCGTCAGGAGGTTCTTGCCGTCAAAATTCAGCGAGTCTAGCGCAATGTTCAAGTACGCCATTTCGGTGACTACCGCGCCAGAAGCGCGCACCACCGACTTGCCTTGGTCGCCAAACAGCATATGCAAAGGCCCGCTCTGAAAGTTCGGACTCCAGGCAATTCCTAGGCGTGGCTGCCAGTTGTTCTTGTCTTTGCCGCACGCGGGGATGAGGCCGTTGCTCTCGAAACACGAGCCGTTCGGTCCGGGAATCGTGCCGCCGCGGAATGCGCCGTCTTCATAGTCATACCGTAAGCCGTAGTTGACGACGATGTTAGGCCGCCACTGCCAGGTGTCCTGCACATATGCGCCGTAGATCGTGTCGAAGGCGGAAACAAAGCCCGGGCCGGCCCCGGTCGTGAATTGCGTGGGGCACTGACCATTGGCCTGCGGAAAAAGGGTATTTGTACATCCCCCGGCCGCAAAGTTCGAGAACAACCCGAAGTGGTATTGCTGGAACAAGGATTGATATGGAAAGTGGCTGATGTTCGTGCCGGCCTTCAAGGTGTGAGAACCATGGCTCCACGAGAAGTTGTCCACGTATTGGAAGCGCTGCTGGAACGCGCCCTGTGGGCAGCAGAAATCCGCACCCACGTAGGCGCCAGGTAGCTGCTCACCTGGGACTACAGACACGTCCGGCGTCTGCGACAGGAAGCGGTGCCAGAAGAATCGCGCTTCGTTCACGGTGTGCGGGGTCAGCGTCGACACCATCCCAATGTTCACCTGATTGTCGTGAGCGACCAGTGCCGTGAGGCCACTCGGATCGACAGCCGGACCAGTCTGCACGACTACGTTGCTGGTGATGTCCCGCTGGATGTTGTAGCGGATGTTCAGCTGATGTTTGTCGGTTAACTTGGCATCAACTTTCGCGGACCACAACAGCTCGGTGGTCGGCACACTGGTAGTCACCGAGGTGCCGAACGGCGTGAGCGTCTCCGGCTGGGCCTGTGCCGCGCGTTCGAGGCTCGCGAACCAGAACAGGCGATCCTTTATGAACGGCCCGCCAGCGGTGAAGCCCTCTTCATGCTTGAAGAAAGGCGCTCGAGCGTTTGGGAATCCCGCATCTGCTTTGTTGTCGCAGGAACCCGCTCCGCTGATCGTCGGGTCGCAGGCGGTCTGGTTGTAGAAGAAATCGGAAGCCCCTAGGTTGCGGCCCCGGAAGTACGCGTGTGCATCGCCATGAATCGCATTCGTGCCGGACTTGGTAATCACATTTAAGATTACGTTGCCGGCCTGTCCGTACTCCGCGTTGTAGTTGTTCGTAAGGACTTGAAATTCCTTGACCTCTTCGACGGACGCGCCCAGCGAATCGCGAGAGGAGACTACCTGATCGGAAATATTGCCACCGTCCAAATTGACCGTAAGGCCGCGCGAATTGATGGACCCGGGCCCCAGGATGTCAAACGACAAGCCGGTGTAGTCATAGCGGACGCCGGGGGCGCTCGCAGCCAGGCCTTCATAGTCGTTGGAGATGCCGCCCAGCGCTGCAAATGCGGTAGTCGTTGGCAGATCCGCGACATCTTTTTCGTCGATCACCGTTGACGTGTCCGTCTTGGTTTGCTCAATCAACGGCAATTCAGACGTAACCATCACGGACTGCTTTTGCCCTTCGAGTTCCAGATTGAAATTCACGTCGCGCTGTTCGCCCACCTGCAGCTTCACGCTTTTTGCTACCGCTTTCGTGAATCCAGCGGCCTCGAGGCTAACGTCATAGAGGCCCGGAGTCAGGTTTTCAAAGCGGAAGAGCCCATCGTTGGTGGTTTCGGTGGTGCGGGTGATGCCCGTTTCGCTGTTTGTCGCGGTTACCGTGGCGTTTGGAACCGACGCTCCTTTTGGATCCAAAACACGCCCCGTAATTGTTGCAAACGCCGCGCTCTGTGCGCAGGCTCCGCTAACGGTTGAAAGAAGCGCTGCAGCTACGAAGATGACCGCCAGAACTAAACCAGTTACACCCCTACAACACTTTCGTGTCGTCCCATTCATGTTTCCCCCTGTTCAACGCGAGTTGAAATACCAGCGAGCGTTCCCGCGCGCTGGCCTGCCAATTTGGCTTCACGTTACGGCGCGCGAAAGAAAGGGGTCAAATAAATTTCCGGATTGAGAAGGAATTTGTTTATTGCTCGCGTATAACTCCAGAAAACGGTATGGGGATGCGGTGATGAGCGTGGGGCACCGGCAATTTGGAAAAGATCACCGGCGATCTTGGAGAAATGAATTTGCAGAAACTATTAGGGCGCAAGGCCTGTTCTCGATTGGGATTTCCGCTACCCCTCGTCTCAACAGACACAACGCCACATGGTTCCGTTTAGGGACGAGTGCGACCCGACGTACAAGTGCCAAAGACCTCAGGGCAAGTACCGGAACGTATAGTTCCGCAGGAGGCGCCGCTCGTCTTTTTATAAGTTACATATAAATTTTATATAACTTGACAATAAATTTCCGTTGACAGTTCGACAAAGCAGCAATATATAGGACCGAATAGCCCCGTGGTGGGGTCGCATTTGCCAAGGTTCAATCAAAGAAGCTGGCTGTGTAGTTTCGTTCACCTGCTCGACATTATGGGCTCTCAGGCCCATCCAGGAGGTAGTGGAATGTCAAGTAAGCGAGTGGCTCTGCTCCTAGCATTGTGTTGTCTCCTAGCGTTAGCCCCTTCATCCCTATTCTCGCAAACAGCGGGCACCGTAAATGGCTTGGTCACCGACCCGTCGGGTGCCGCGGTTGCGGGCGCGACGGTGACTTTGACCGACAAAGCTACGGGCTCGCTGCGAACAGCAACTACGAACGACGCCGGAAGATACGTCTTCGTCGAAGTTCCTCCCGGTGTCTACGATCTCAGTATTAATAAGACCGGGTTTCGCGTTACAAGGCTGGCTGAGCAAAAGGTGACCGTCGGAACGGAGTTGACACTTAGTGTTGCGCTGGAAGTGGGAGCCGTATCCCAGACCGTGGAAGTGACCGCCGTGCGCGGCGCGCAATTGCAGACCGAGAACGCAACCATGGGGACAACCGTCTCGGGTGAAATGCTGCTTGCCATGCCGAACCTCAACCGCGACGCAACGTCACTCTTGACCCTGCAGCCCGCCACAGCACCCAGCGTCGGCGGAGGCGATGTCTATGGTGGCCAGGTTGCCGGCTCCTTAAGCGATCAAAATACTTACATGCTGGACGGCGGCAATTTCACGAGCGATCTCGAGGGCGACAACAACTACACTCACGGGGGCATGGGCGCTATCCCCACGCCGATCGAGAGTATCGAGGAATTCAAAGTAGCCACGAACAATCAAACCGCCGATTTCTCTGCTTCCGCGGGCGGGCAGGTGATGTTGGTGACCAAGCGCGGCACGAACAGTTTCCACGGCTCGGCATACGAGTATTACCAAAGCCAGTTGCTCAACGCCAACGATTGGGTGAGCAATCGCCTGGGTGAACCCAAGGTAAAGTTCCACGATAACCGTTTCGGGGGCAGTGTGAGCGGGCCGATGCTCCCTAAGTTCCTAGGCGGCAGGACGTACTTCTACGCCTTTTACGAGGGTCGGCGCTTTCCAGGAGTAGCGCAGTTCCTTGAATGGACGGTCCCGTCAGCGTTGATGAGGCAGGGCATCCTCCAGTTTCAAGACTCCAGCGGCACGGTTCATCAAGTTAACTTGAAGACTTCGACGGCGTGCAATGTGACGGGAACGAACCCGACGGGGGCTTGCGACCCGAGGGGAATTGGCATTAGCACAGTTGTGAGCCAGATGTGGGCCCTCGTGCCGCTTCCCAACGATCCGACTGGTGCCGGCGACCACCTCAACACCGAAGGCTTCCGCGCTCCCCTGTCTCTTCCGGTTTCGGATAACTACGGAGCATTCCGCCTCGACCACGACTTTGGCGACAAGTGGCGGTTTTTTGGTTCCTATCGAATTTCCAAGGAAGTAGCACCCAGCTCTAATCAGATTGATATTGGAGGGATACTGCCGGGGCACAAACTTGGCGTCCCTGCGGCTGTCTCGAACAATCCAGTAGATCCAAAGTATGCTGTGCTCGGACTGACGGGTACGCTTACGCCAAATCTAATCAACGAGTTTCACCTGAGCTACCTCCTCAATGATTGGGGCTGGCAGAGGCAAGGCGTAACCAACGCGCTCTCCAGCGTGCCTGCCGGGATCGAGTTCGCCGACTCACATTTCGGCTGCATGTGCCCGCTGAACATGGACACCCAAGACTCGCGCAAACGAGTCTGGGACGGACACGACTGGACGTACAGCGACACGCTCAGCTGGATCAAGGGCACTCACTACATGCAGTTCGGCGGAAGCATCGTACATTGGTGGGACCACCACGTTCGTGACGACCAAGTGGTCGCGGGCCTCCCGGAACTGGTTTACCAGCTAACCAAAGCTACGGGCTTGAAAACGTCTGCCGACAACAGGCCAGTCGGGCTTCCCAGCTCTAAGAATAGCATTTGGGATACTCAGTACGCCCAGACTCTGGGCATTCTCGGGACCGCCGCCCAATTGTTTGTCCGTGGCGGAACGGATTTTCATTTGACTGGTGCCAAGACCTTCGCCGACACCTCGATCATTGACAGTTACAGCCTGTACTTCAACGATTCCTGGAAAATTCGGCCGACCATCACCCTCAACTACGGCTTGGAGTGGGGCACGCAGATGCCGCCCTACGAGATCAACGGGGTGCAGGATGTTGCCGTCGATGCGAGCGGCAACCAGATCAACACCCAGGCATACTTTCAGAACACCGTCAACATGGCCCTGCAGGGACAGGTGTACAACCCCATCATCGGCTTCGAGCCCATCGGTGCTGTGGGCGGCCATCCCAAGTATCCGTTTAACCCGTACTACGGCGGTTTCAGTCCTCGCGTTTCGCTGGCGTGGAATCCGCAGTTCCATTCAGGAATCTTGGGCCGCATAACTGGCAACGGCAAAACGGTCATTCGCGGCGGCTACGCCCGCCTGTTCGACCGCAACAACGGCGTGGACTTGGTCCTCGTGCCCCTTTTGGGATACGGCTTCGGCCAGACGATTCGGTGCAATGGCGCTGGTGTCATCGGTGGCGCGGCGAACTGTTTCGGAGGGGCCGCAACCAATCCATCTAACGCATTCCGTGTTGGTGTAGATGGCAACACCGGTCCTTTTCCGACAGTCCAGCAAACTCTTCCTATTCCGGCGGAGCCTGGCATCAATTCCCCCGCTGGTTCCAACATTTCTTTCCTCGATAACAATTGGCGGCCCGGCGTAAACAACGGGGTTTCCATCAGCATTCAACGTGAGTTACCGGACAATATGCTTGTGGAAGTGGCCTACGTGGGCAAGTGGTCCACGCACCTTTATCAAGGCTTGGACTTAAACAATGTTCCTTGGATGATGACGTTGGGAGGGCAGAGTTTCGCCAAGGCTTATGCCGCCCTCTGGGCTGCCGATCGTGCCGGCCAGACCACGGTCGCCGCGCAGCCCTTTTTTGAAAACGCGCTGAAGGGTTCTGCCTACTGTGCGGCCTTCATCAACTGCTCGACTGCCGTCTTGATGAATGAAGGAGGCAGCGTGAATTGTACCGGCGTTTGTACCGGCAATATCTCAACGGAGAATGTGTACGGAGTGTGGCAGGACTTGGATTCAACGTGGACGGCTTTCGCGGGGAAACCAGGGCTACCCGCTGACCTGCAGGGCTATAACTCGATGCTCGGGAATACGACCTTGGGATTCTCCAATTATCAGGCGGGCATTGTCAGGGTGCAAAAGCGCACCGGGCACGGCTTGACGCTGAACGCCAACCTTACCTGGTCGCACACCCTGTCAACGGTAGGGATCAATCAGGAATATACGCAAGCTAACCCCTCCGTTCCAACCAACCTCCGCTTCGATTACGGACCGGCTCCCTTTGACACACGGTGGGTATTCAATATGCTCGGTACCTACGACTTGCCTTTCGGTAAGGGTAAGCACTTCGCAACCAATAATGGCATCTTGGACCGGATCATCGGGGGTTGGACTTTCGCTCCGATCTTCCAGTGGAACAGCGGACTGGTGATGGAGACCTACACGGGTTCCTGCGACGAGTTCGGGCAAGGAAACGTCGCTTGGTGTTCCGGTATGGTGCCGCTACAAGGTACCAATGTGGGCAGCATCAGCCGCTCTCCCCATTACGGGGTTGTGTCCAGCGGCGGTATCGGCTCCAACGGTGATGCGAGCAACGGAGGCCCCGGGGTCAACATGTTCGGCAACCCGTCGGCGGTGTACAATATGTTCCGGCCGGTAGTGCTGGGAATTGATGGACGCGCCAACGATCTCGGCCCGCTCTACGGCCAGCATCGCTGGAATCTGGACTTCACCATCGCCAAGTCCACTCGAATCAACGAACGCATCTTGACCACGTTCTACGCTCAATTCTTCAACGCCATGAACCATATGGAGTTCAGCGATCCAGGTCAGTACGGAAGTGGTGGGCTGAATCTCCAAGACCCAGCATCTTTTGGCGTGTTGAACAGCCAATTTAACACCCCGCGGCATATCGAACTTGGCCTGCGAATTTCCTTTTAGAGGCGGGCACAATCCATCGAACCCCGGAGGGCCGGTTCGCCGGCCCTCTTTTTTGTCCGAAAGGGCGATCCTGCGATCTTTTCAATACAATTCGGTGGAGTAAATCCAAGCTTTACATCCCGGAACGAGCAAATTCCGATTGACAAACCTCCGTTGCGGCAATATATAGGCCTCCTACAACCCTGTGGTGGGGTTGCTATTACCAAGTAGATCGAGCACCGGTGAGCAAGTCCGCTCAATCGATTTAGCGGAGCTGTCTTTCCACGCGACATTTCCTGCGCACCGGGTTTTGCTGACTTTCTATGAAACTCCGTAGCGAAATATGTCGTGACATAGATTGTTGAAACTGAAATTGAGATTAGTTTTACATAATTTATAGAAAGTACAGGGTTTAACACTTTCGGTTGTAGTGGTACCTGGCTTGCATTTGCCTTTCTCACGCGGTTTGTTTGTGGTGGTTGCGCGATTCAAGAAAATTTCGGATCCCAGAGAGTAGTTGGCTCGATTTGGTTTGCTTCACCTGCTCGGATCGTTCAGGGCTGGCAAGGCCCATCTAGGAGGTAGTTGAATGTCAAGTAAGCGAGTGGCTCTCGTTGTAGGCATGTTGGTCTGTCTGCTTTCTCTAACACCTGCGTTGCTGGCACAATCTACCGGCACGGTTTCAGGAACGGTTGCTGACAGCTCCGGCGCGGTTGTAGCTGCTGCAAAGGTGGATTTAACCGATACGGCAAGCGGCAGCGTTCGATCTGCGACGACGAACGACAAAGGGTTCTACGTGTTCTCTTACGTGAACCCGGGTACCTACACTGTCACAGTCACCAAAGAAGGTTTCAGAAAATCCATAATTTCGGGCCAACAGGTAGAAATCGGCCTCCAGTTGACTGTAAATGCCGCTCTTGAAGTCGGAAGCGTTTCCAGCACAGTTGAGGTGACCTATACGGCGGGTTCCGAGCTGCAAACCATGGACGCCACCGTCGGCGCGACCCTCAGCGGCGAGACGCTTGTCAACCTGCCGAACCAGAGCCGTGACGCCTCGACCCTGGCCGTTCTTCAGCCTGGTCAGAACATCAATGGCAACGTCGGCGGGAATGCTAGCGACCAAAACTCCTTCCAGCTTGACGGTGGGTACGCCACCGATGATATGAGCGGCGACAACAACACATATATTAAGGGCTTTGCTTCTGACACCGCCGGTGGCTCCGGCGCCATGCACAGTGCCGGATTTGCCCAGGCGCCGTCCGCCGTTGTTCCCATCCCGGTGACCAGCGTGGAAGAGTTTAAGGTCTCTACAGCAAACCAGACTGCGGACTTCACTGGTGGCGCGGGCAGCCAGGTGCAAATTGTGACCAAGCGCGGCACGAACACCTTCCATGGCGGCGTCTACGAATACTATCTCGACACCAATTTTGGCGGCGCCAACACTTGGGACAACAACGCCACGAATACGCCGCAGCCCAGCGCGCATTTCCATCGGTTTGGAGCCGACGCCGGCGGAAAAATCCCGCACTCGGACTTTCTGGGCGGCAGCTGGTATATCTTCGGCAACTATGAAGGTTTCCGCAATCCGCTGAGTTCAACTTTCGAAAGAAACTTCCCGACCGCAGCCTTGAAGGCGGGCTTCCTCCAACTCAATGGTGAAGTAATCAACTTGAACCAAGTTGCCACAGTCCTTCCAGGAACAGGCACCAGCTATGCCGCCAATTCAGCGACCTGTGTGGCTGCTGCTGGATGTAACAAGGGTGCGATTCCTCAGGGCACCGTCATCCCATGCACAGGGGCAGGAGGTTGCGACCCACGTGGCTTGGGCCCCAATCCCGTAGTTCAAACTCTCTGGAACACTTATTTGCCTACGCCGAATGACTGCAGCCACGGCGACGGGCTGAACTATTGTGGATATAAGGGTGTTATCGGCACGCCGCAGTCCAGCAACTTCGGTGTTGCGCGTGTCGATCATGACTTCGCCAAGGGATGGCACTTCAACGGCACCTACCACTACTACAAGTTGAGCAACGTGGTTTCAGACCAATGGGATGTCGGGGGATTCTTTCCTGGCGACACCAAGGGTCAGTATGCCGCGATTCGCCAGAAGCCCCAGAATTCTTGGATCTACACGGCCGGCCTCACCAAGGACATCAGGCCGAACCTTACAAATGATTTCCACTTCAGCTTCACGCGTAACTGGTGGGCCTACGCAGATCCCAGCGGTGTACCGAACGTTGCCGGCTACCCGGCAGCTCTGGAAATTGGCGGTGAGAACAGCGGTGCGGGTAGCAGTCCCGTGTTTATTCCCTACAACACCAACAACCAGAACGTGCGCACCCGCTACTGGAACGGCCACGACAGCTTGTATCGTGACGACCTCACTTGGATAAAAGGCAACCACCTGATTCAAATCGGGGGCATGTACCTGCGTAACAACGATACCCACAAGCGGAACGACAACGGCGGAAGCATCAACACTTACGAGCAGTATCTGATCGGAGAGGGAAATAGCGTGTCCCTCGGCTCACTCGGCATTAACATGTCGGGCTACGTCCCCGCGGGCGTCTCCGCGAACAAGTACGGAAATCTTTACTCCATGGTATTGGGCATGGTGGATTCGACTCAGGGGCTTTTCACCCGCGGCCTGGGCTCGCTTGCTAGTGGCCTGCCTCTAAACCCGAGTAAGTCATGCGCTATCTCCGGTGTCGCTGCCACGGCCGGCTGCACGTCGTCGCCAGCGGTATCGGCCGACAGCATCCTACCTACCTACAGCGTCTATTGGACCGACAGCTGGCGCGTCAAACCCAAGTTCACCATAAACTACGGCATCGGCTACACAGTCGAACTGCCCCCCTACGAGACCCAGGGTGGCTTCCAGACCGTCCTCGTGGACCAGAACGACCACATCCAGTCCGCGGAGCAATACTTCAAGAATGTCCAACAGGCTGCGCTCCAAGGCCAGGCTTACGCTCCAGCCCTCGGTTTCTCGACGATCCGCAATGTCCAGGGTGCCAACAAGTATCCCTATAACCCGTTCTACGGCGGACTCAGCCCGCGCATCGGAGGCGCCTGGAACTTCACCAAGGATACCGTTCTCCGCGCTGGCTACGCGCGCATCTTTGGCCGAATCAACGGCGTCAACCCCCTCCTGGTTCCGCTCCTCACGCCCGGACTGCTACAGCCGACTACGTGCGGTGGTCCTGGGGCGCCCGCGATCGTTGGGAACAACACAACCTGCGGTGGTACCCCAGCCAATGTCTTCCGAGTCGGCGTGGACTGCCCGGCGGGGAGCTGTGTGGCGCCTTTGCCGCCGCCGGTTCAGAACCTCCCGCAGCCGTGGTACCCGGGAGTGAACGCCGCGGCGACCGGAGCAGGCGAAACCTTCGACTCGAATTTCAAACCGAACCAGTCGGATGAATTCAGCGTCACCATCCAGCACCAGTTCGGTCCGAAGATCCTCGCCGAAGCTGGCTATCTCGGCCGCAAAATCACCCATGAAATCGAGTATTACAGCTTCACTTCCGTGCCTTACATGATGACTCTGGGCGGGCAGAGCTTCGCCAACGCCTGGAAAAACGTGATGGTAACCAGCAACTACGGCACCAACGTTCCAGCGCCCAAGCTAGCCGGCGGCGTAACGAATCCGGCATATTTGGCCTACCTTAACACCTTGCCGGTTCAGCCCTTTTTCGAGTCCGCGTTGGGAGGACCGGGGTCGGCTTACTGCACCGGCGCCGCGGCAGGTCTGGTCGCCGGCACTACGAGTTGCACGGCTGCGTTCGTTGCGAACAACACAGCGAACGGCACCATGGGCGTCTCTGACCCGTTCGATGCCTGGGCAGGAATCTCCAACGCCGGCTTCTTCACCTTCGGCCGATCCTTTACCAGCGATCCCATCAACAGCCCCTTCGGTGCCAATGGGCAATCGCCGTCCCTAGCCACAACCGTTAGCAACGGCTACGGAAACTACAACGCCGCCTTCCTGCAGTTGACCGTTTCGAACTGGCATGGCTTGACCATGAAGAGCAACTTCACTTTTTCGAAGGCCCTCGGAACCGGAAACGTTGTCCAAGCCTCCAGTTCGTTTTCGACCGTCGATCCCTTTAACATAAGGAACAACTATGGGCTCCAGTCCTACGACGAAAAATTCAACCTCAACATCTTCCTTAATTACTCGCCGCCATTCTTTACTAACCAAAAGGGCGTGCTCGGCCGCGTGCTGGGTGGCTGGAATATCTCGCCGCTCTTCGTTTACGGCAGCGGCTTCCCGGTCCAGGTGCAGACTCCGAACGGCAACTGCGGGACGTTAGGCGAGTGCAACACCGCTTACGTTGGCGCGAACGAGAACATGATCGTCGGAAACAACCTGAGCTATACCGCCACCCGCCATCAGAATGTGGCCGGCTCCAATGGCTGTGGCACCGCCGGAGCAGGTCAAAACGTCTTGGCCAACCCCGCCTTAAGCTGCCCAGTTAATGGCGGCATATTCGGCGATCCAGTCCGCGCCCCCATCCTCGGTTTGGATGGACAAATCGGGGGCTTTCCAGTCCGAGGTCTGCCGTTGTGGAACCTGGACCTCGGCATCAGCAAGAGAATCGCATTTACGGAGCGTTTCAGCAGTACCTTGCACTTTGATTTCGCTAATGTGCTCAATCACATGCAAGCGAACGATCCTTGCTTCGAGGGCTTCGACACAACCGTATGGGGCGTGCTAGGCTGCGGCGGAAACGTCCAGGGCAATACTCCCCGCCGTATGCAGCTCGGCCTTACTTTCGATTGGTAAACCACCACAATCACCACTACTGAATTCATCCGCGAGGCCTGCAAGGGCCTCGCGGATTTTTTCTCCGCGGGTGCTGTCTGCCTCCTCATTACGGAATTGGCGTCTGTCAGGAAGCGGCGACAGTCGGGGGGCGCGATAGATTGTGGCCGTACCATGTCACGAACAGTTGCTAGCGACCGTTCGCGTAGTTCTTTACGTCGACGGGTTCGTACATTGTGGCGGTTGCGGCGTGGGCTTTTTCGTAGGCGGTGATATCCG
>Ga0207133_1058_pt1 | contig 20751 bp, 20 predicted proteins | sample Alteio_BWMinHeat_11_FD_153537 | JGI IMG/M metagenome (GOLD analysis project Ga0207133, IMG submission 153537) | Enriched cells from forest soil in Barre Woods Harvard Forest LTER site, Petersham, Massachusetts, United States -... | ecosystem: Environmental > Terrestrial > Soil > Temperate forest >... | reverse complement strand
AGGAGCGACCGTGATTCAATGGAAAATGTATCATAACCCTCGATGCGGGACTTCGCGCAAGGTTCTGGAAATGCTTCGGGGCCGAGGGATCGAACCTGAAATCATCGAGTATCTTAAACATCCCCCCACGCCTGCGCAACTGGACACTCTTTTGAAGCAGGCAGGTCTTGAACCCGAAGGGCTTGTTCGCAAAAAGGAAGCACTCTATCAACAAATGCGTTTGGGATCCAAAAATCTCACCCGGCCCGAGTGGCTGCAAGTCCTGGTTCAAAATCCGATCTTAATCGAGCGACCGATCGTCCTGAAAGGACTCAAAGCCATTTTGGCCAGGCCGCCGGAAAGAGTCCAGGACCTTTTTTAGTACTTGTAGTTTCCGCCCCCGATAAATTCCCTCAGGAGAGAATTGATCGGGATTGAGCTTAAATCCGGGAATTGCACCAGAGACTCAAGGAGTTTGTTCACTCTCTGCGCCCGGATATAGGCGTCCACCTTTTTAGGGTCCTGGTCATAAAACTTTACGATCCCGGGAAATTGGTGTCCCATGAAATTTTTGTGGACGCAAAGTTCATAAGGCAAAGACCCGTTAAAAACATAATCCACCGTTTGAATGAATGGGACAATGTATTTCTTTTCGCTTCGCCGCACGTAGTGCCAATGACCCATCGTTTGGGTCGGATCATAGTTTCTCTGCCAACTGTCGCGAACCATCCGCCTCAAGATCCTTAAATCCGTCCATCGCACGAATTCCCCCATTGAATCTTTAATCTGGCACATCGCTTCGATATAGAATTTGAACTTCATCTCGGACGGGATACTCCGAGTCATGTCTGCATAGAGTCCATGCAGGCTGTCAATCAAAACGATTTCTCCTTTTTTGAGCTTGAATTCGACTGTTTCTTTTTTGCGGGTCCCGGTCCTAAAATCAAATTGAGGCGTGGGGATCGCTTCGCCATTTGCCAAAGCAGAAAGGTGTTCGTTGATCAGTTCCAAATCCAGGGCATGCGGCGTTTCAAAATCGTAGTCGCCGTATTCATCTTTGGGATGTTCGGTCAGGTTTTTGTAGTAGTGGTCCAGGTTCAACAAAACGAATTCGATCCCCTCCTCCTTGAGGACTTCTCCGATTTTATAGGTCGTAGTCGTTTTACCGCTTGAGGAGGGACCGGCGATGATCATCAGTCGGATCTCTTTCTTCCGTTTCACGATCATCCGTGCCACTTTTCGGATTTCGTCGTGATAATGTTTCTCGGAATCTTGAACCAGTTTCTTCCAGCCGCCGTTTTTCATCTGACGATTTAATTTCTCAATCGTATGGCATTCATGATCAACGTTCCAGTGGTAAGCTTTCCAGACCAGTTTGTAGGGGATCGTGTCTTCAAAGGCAATGACCGATTCTTTCCTTTGCCGTATCCGCGCGTGTTCATCCCGGTACAGAATGTAGGCCTTCGCTGTTTTGGCATGCCCATTTTCGATCAGGACCTTTTCAATGATGTCTTGAATTTCTTCCACGCTGGGCGTGGAATCTTGAGGGTAGATCCGGTTCATCATGACAATGACCTGATGGGTGAGTTTTTGGGCCAGTTCACGGTTAGATCCCCCCATTTCAACTGCAGCCTTAAAAATCGCGTTGAATATTTTTTCGCGGTCAAAAAGAACCACGTGACCGTTTCGCTTAATGACCTGAGCAACTTTATAGGTTTCGGGTTGGGGAGGGAAGAGTGAAAGCTGATCTTCCATGTTGAGCTATTTTTTGAAGGGCCAGAACAGCGGTTACTTCAAGCTGGAATCAGGGAGGATTTCCTGGACCAAGCTCCGCACTTTTTGCTCAATTTCGTCTCGAATTCGTTGGAAGGTCTGAGGATCTCGTCCGATGGGATCCTCAATTTTCCAGTCGTACCTTTTTCGAGTCGCGATATGAGGGCAGGCATCTCCGCACCCCATCGTGATAATGGCGTCATACTTTTCCTGCGGGATCTGACTTAAGCCCTTGGAGGTTTGTTTGGAGACATCAATTCCAATCTCCATCATGACTTCCAGGGTCTGGCGTGCGACAAACCCAGCGGGTCTTGAACCAGCGCTGAAGACATCAATTTTTGCCCCAGCCATCGATTTTGCGAAGCCTTCAGCCATTTGGCTTCTACAGGCATTCCCGATGCAGACAAACAGGATTTTAGGTTTTTGATAGGGGATCATAGGAAAGTAATGTTCTAACCGAAATCATAATGGGGCACGGCATCGGGGGGATCCGTGCCCCATAAAGGTTCTATTTAAAAAATCTCAAAAAGATCTACTCTCACCGTCCATTTTCAGGACGAAAGTTTACCGGGTTTCTCTTCTAAACTACTTAGCAACCGCAGGGAGACTTGGGACCCATTTCAACACCTCACTCCGATATTTTAGTAAAACTATCTGAAAAGTCAACTAGCTCGCGTAACTTTAATGCTAAGAATATCTATTTAAGCAGGCCGTCTAGTTTTGTCCGGATTTCTTTTTCGGGCTGTACACCGACTGTCTGCTCGACCAGTGCCCCCCCCTTGAAAAAAAGAAGGGTTGGAATGGCCTGGACCCGGTACTGGATGGCCGTATTGGGGTTATCGTCCGTGTTCAGCTTAAAGACTTTCACTTTTCCAAGGTATTCCTGTCCTAGCTTGTCCACAATCGGAGAAAGCATTCTGCAGGGCCCGCACCAGGGAGCCCATAGATCTACCAAAACAGGTTGAGAAGATTTCAATACTTCCGTTTCAAAGTTGCTATCGTTTATTTCTTGAGCCATAAATTACCTCCCATTCAAATGAAATTATAACAAATTGTTGAGCCACCTGCAAACTTGGGCAAAGAAAAGTCCAAAGGCGGTTCCATAAATGTTGCCCAGGACTGCCAGGATCAGACCCACTGGAGCCGAAGTGTTGTCATAAACGCTGGCGACAATGGGAGTTGAAACCGTGCCTCCCACATTGGCCTGGCTGGCGGTCGCCAAAAGAGAAACGGGAATTCGAAATAGCTTCCCTAAAAATGCTAGAACAATCCCGTGAAGGATCACCCATAAAAATCCCAGTGCAATTAATGAAGGCGCTTCCAAGATGATGGCGAGGTTGGCGCGGGATCCGATCGAGGTTAAAAGGAGATAAAGTAAAAAATTTCCGGTCTGGCTGGCGCCCCAATCTTCTAGTTGCCTCACCGGGGTCGTAGAAAGAACCAGCGGGATCGCGGTGGAACAAATCACGGTCCAGGTAAAGCGGTTTAGAATGGTCCCGATTTGCGGGAAAGTCCCGGAGAGAAACCAACAGAAAATCCCTCCAGAAAACCCGAAGGCAAGAAGCATAAAATATTTTAAGGAGCGTTTGAGTCCGAAGTTCCGGGAATCGACCGCAGCGTTCTGAAACGTTTCTTTGATGCTGAGTTCATGCAAAGCCGTGTCTTCTGCACCCAGCCAGCGATTCATCGGGGCCTGATATTTTGAAGCAAAAACGAGAACGGCCATCCAGGAATAAGCAATGATGGTATCCACGATGATCAAGTTGGAAAAGAGGGATTCTGGGGTCCCTAAAATTTCTTTGACCGCAATCATGTTGGCTGAACCTCCCGTCCAACTGGCCGACAGACAGGCCCATCCCTTCCAAAATTCCGGAATCTTCTTTGCCAAGAATAAAAACGTCGCCATTCCTCCCAGCAAGATCCCGAACGATCCGCAGGCCATCGCGAGAAGCGCCTTTGGACTCAACCGGTAAATGGCCACCAGGTCCGTGCCGACCAAAAGCAAAAACAGGCAAGCCGGCAATAAGAACCGGCTCATTTGTCCATAGAGGACGTGATCGGACGGGATGAGATGCAGGGTCGAAAATACCGTGGGTAGAAAATAACACCAGAGCGGTACGGGCAGATATTTGAACATTTTGCGGGTGGATTCATTCCGGGACAAAGCCTGAATAAAAAGGACCAGCGCGATGAAAAGCCCTAAAAGACCATAGGAGTTTGAAATCATGGTTTCATCCCTTTGGAACGGATCGTGATCCCCAATCCCAAAACGTCAGAATCCACTGAAAGAAAGGGACCCTGATGATTAAATCCCCCCTGAATGGGGAGTTCTTTCAGAAGAAGAAAGGAGTCCAGGTCAATGAAATCAAAATCTCCTGAACCCACGGCCCAATGGACGCTCATCGAAAGTCCGATTTTTGATTCCATCATGCATCCGATCATCAGTTTTTTTCCAGCTTTTTTCAGGTAACGGGCGGTTCTCAAAGATTCCCCAAGACCCATCTTGGCGAGTTTAATGTTAAAAATATCCGCCGCTTCTTCTTCAACTATTTTCCTGGCGTCGCTTAAGGTTTTGACAGACTCATCGACCGCGATCGGGACGGGCGAGCGCTTTTTAAGCCATTTGAGACCTTTCAGGTCCTCTTGACGGACGGGCTGCTCGAGCAATTCAATCGGGATTTTTTTCTTGAGAAGCCACTCGATGTGTCGAAGGGACGATTGCGGAGTCCATCCTTGATTCGCGTCAATCAGGACCGGCCGTCCGTCCGCAATTTGAGACACCCTCTGGATCCGTTTCCGGTCTTCACTCGCCTGAGCTCCGGTCACTTTCACTTTGAATTTTTTGAAACCCCTCCGGATCATTCTTTTTGCGATTTTTGAACAGGTTTCGGCCGGAAGCGCCGGAATCGTAAAATGCGTTTCCAGAGTCTGGTGATGACCTCCGAAAAAATTGGCGAGCGACATTTGATTGGACTGGCAATGCGCATCTAACAGGGCGCATTCGATGCTGGACAGAGCGGTGGGATGGCTGCGAAATTTTTTTGTGAAACGGTGTGAAATCTCATCCCATTCAGAGACAGGTTTTCCGAGCACCATTCCGGAGAGGGTCCTCAAGGTTTCTGACATAGATTCAGGAGTCGCTTCCGGCATGGCCAGGGAACTGGAAGCCTCTCCGATCCCCCGGATCCCGTCTGAGCATTGAACGATCACCAGCACGTTGTGGGTCATTTTTTTTTGACCCAGAGACGTACGGAAGGTATCCCGCAAAGGAAAATGAACGGGAATAATTTCTAAGGTCTTAATGATCGCTGTTGGATTCAAAATAAGTCCCAAAATAAATCCATCGGTCCCCAAGGGGTTCATCCTCTTTGAAGGTTTCAAACGGGACCCCATACTTTTTCTCAAATTCGATCCTTCGGACCCTCTGACCGGTCTGTGGCGCTTCAAGGATACTGCTTGGATCTAGAAAAATAGCCACGTGACTCACTTTTCCAGGGGTCTCTTTTGACGCGGAAAAAATCAGGTCACCCATCTTGAGTTCGTTCTTTTTTATTTTTCGCGCTTTTAGATACTGTTCATAGGCATCCCGTGGGATTTCGATCCCGGCCACGCGGTAGGCGAGATGGGTGAGTCCGGAGCAATCCACCGCTGTCACCTGATTTTTAAGTTCGGGGATCTGCGCGGACCTTCCCCCCCAGAAGTACGGGTCACCGAGAAGCTGGAACGCTGAATTAACGACCAGTTTGCGTGAAAATTTTTCGGGAAGGGGCGGGGTGAGCAGCCGAATCTCGTCTTCCAGGATCCAGCCTGTTTTTCCATCGATCTTCTTGATTTTCCAGAATCCGTTTTTTTGAACGTTCTTGCAGAGGACCTTCGTCCCCATTGAAAGCGGAAGGTAGGGACAATGCGTATTGGGTTTCGTAAAAAGACGGGCCATTTTTTTTCGAACGATAAAATTTAAGTTGAGCGGCTTTTTTAAAGTTCGAACCGCTTCTTGTTTGATCCAGCCCGGGTATCCCTGCCAGCGGTTTTCATGGGAAAACTCCTGCTGCTCCGGGGCTTCGATCTTGTACCAGGGATCACTGGCCCCCATAATTTGAACCGTTTCCCCATAAAGGATTTGGGTTTCCTGGTACGAATCATAGGCGGTGGTGGTGGATAGAGGGACCGAGGTAGAAGAACGAACATCTGCGACAGGGATTTGAACCATCGCCCACTTTGGAATGGCGAAGACCCGGGAGGCGGAGGTGCAAAAAAATAAGAGGATGAGATGAAATCTCATCCTCTTATTCTACAAGATTTTATTATAAGTTATTTTTTTAACGCTTCGTAAACTTTGCCCACCATCTGCGCGTTCGGTTTCAAGGTCTTGGATCCTTGAGTCCATCCGGAGGGACAGACTTCCTCCGTATGGGTTGAAAGATAGAAATTGGCCGCCATCTTCCTCAGGAGTTCATCGGCATTTCTTCCGACGTTATAGAAGTTGACTTCAGACGCCACCAGTTTTCCCTCGGTGTTAATGATGAAAGTTCCTCTTAAAGCCAGCCCGCTGACTTCATCATAGACTCCGAAAAGGCGTGAGACTTTTCCTGTGGGGTCGGCTCCCATGGGATAACTCACATTCGCCAAGAGTTTCTCGCTGCTTTTCCAAGCCAGGTGCACAAATTTGGTATCGGTGCTGACTGAAATGACTTCCGCGCCATTTTTCTTGAGCTCTTCATACTTCTCTGAGATATCCGCGAGTTCGGTTGGACAAACGAATGTAAAATCGGCTGGATAAAAAACAAGGATGACCCACTTTTTGTCTTTGAGAAGTTGTTGGAGTGAAATTTTTCCAAAGTCGCTCTTCTTGGGGTCAAATATTTCCATCTCGAAGTTTGGAACCGTCTGTCCCACGGTTACGATTGTCTGATGCACACCATTAGATTCAGTCATGTCACTTCTCCTTTGCGGATAAAATCTTAGATACATTGTAGGAAAATCCGACGTTTGAGTCAAGTTTTAAAGTGGAGCGGGCAGCGGGAATCGAACCCGCATATACAGCTTGGAAGGCTGTCATTCTACCACTGAATTATGCCCGCGCTGAGTTGGGGTGGTTCTACCCGGCCGACCTAAGTGCACGATGGATCCGGTTAAAGGGTTTATTGAATTCTTTTCTAAGGTCTTAAGCAACTTAACGGTTAACCGCGTGATTCTACTCCAGCATTTTTTAACCGCATAGATTATAGCATCGCTTAGAGCACGCTCGCAACCATCAAAATCTAATAATTAAACGATTCAACCCGTTTCTGACTTCAGTCCTGTCCCGTCCTCTCTCTTAATCCGCGGATATGGTACAATTTCACTCATGAAGAAAGGTGAGAGAGTATCTTACAATATCCCTGCCCCATTTTTAAACCGATGAGCAGCGGACAAACCAAGGGCGGAAATTCCAAAGTTAAGCCGTTCAAACCCCGCATGGGAAAAGGGGACTTTGGTTTCACGGAGTTTATCGGGACGGCCGTGAGCTACAAAAGTTCGTGGCAGGCTGAAACATGCGGAACAATCGATGAACTCAACACTTTAATCGGAGAAGCCTTCGCCCGGATTGAGAGCGCTGAAATCCGTCCGGTTCTCTTAAATATTTCCAAAGATCTTTTTGTCTTGGGAACCGATGTGGCCACCACGATCATGACTGAGAAAAATCTTCCGCGGATCACGACCAAGCACGTCCACCGCATTGAAGACTGGATCCTTCAATATGAATTGCTCTTGTCTCCCATCCGCAATTTTGTGATTCCCATCGGTCCGCCAACGGTCACCGTTTTGAACCTTGCCAGGGCCGTCTGCAGAAGAGCGGAGAGACAGATGGTCCGGTTTTTAAGAGATTCCCGCAAGATTGAAAAAATCAATCCATTAACACTGGCTTATCTGAACCGTTTAGGGGATCTTCTGTTTGCGATGGCAAGATTTGTTCAAAAGCAGTCCGGCACGGAGGAAATTTACTGGAGTCGGGAAGATGCAAAGGATTTCTTATAATTGAGGGTCAAATTTTTTGAGGTCTTGAGACTTCACAAACCTTTTCGCGATTGTCCCCTCCCAAAGCCCGATCCATCCTACACGACTCAAAGGTCCAACCCCTCAAACCTTTAAAGAAACGTATTGGAGCCTTAAGGCATTGCCAATCACACACACGGAACTGAGACTCATCGCCAGGCTGGCCAGGGCAGGGTTGAACAAAACGCCAAATGCAGGGTAAAGCGCCCCAGCCGCAATGGGGATAGATAAAATGTTATAGAGAAATGCAAAAAATAGATTTTGGCGTGCGTTCCGCATGGTTGCGCGGCTTAAATGGAGGGCGCGGACCACTCCGTTCAGATCGCCTTTAACTAAAACGACATCCGCGCTTTCAATGGCGATGTCGGTCCCCGTCCCGATCCCGATCCCGACGTCGGCCTGGGCGAGCGCGGGCGCGTCGTTGACCCCGTCTCCGACCATGGCCACCCTGCGTTGTTCCGATTGAAGACGCCGGATCAGCGCCAATTTCCCCTCGGGCAAAATGTCTGATTCAATTTCCCCAATTCCAAGCTGGTGGGCGATGGTCTGGGTGGTTAAGGGGTGATCTCCCGTTGCAATGATCAGACGGATTTTCTCTTTTTTAAGAAGTTGAACCGCATCCGTCGCGGACGCTTTCAACGGATCCGTGAGAGCCAAAAAACCGGCAAAGATTCCATTCACTCCTACATACGTGACCGTTTCGCCCCGGTCGCGAAAATATTGAGATTCTTTCGAAGCATATCCGATGTCAATTTTCATTTCTTTGATCAACCGATCGTTTCCTAATAGAATCGACTGACCCTTCACGGTTCCTGAGATTCCTTTCCCGGGGTAACTCTGAACCCCCATTGCGGGAATGAAGGAAATACCTCTTTCTCTAGCCCCAGAAACAATCGAGTGAGCTAGAGGGTGTTCGCTTGAGTTTTCAAGGCTGGCCGCAAAGGAGAGGAGGTCCGTTTCCGTGAAAGACGGTGCGGGCTTCACCCTGACAAGGCGAGGCTTCCCGACCGTGAGAGTTCCTGTCTTATCGGAAACGAGCGTATTGATTTTTTCCAGAGTTTCCAGAGCCTCGGCGTTTTTGATCAAGATTCCCATCCGGGCGCCCCTGCCGATTCCCACCATCATTGAAAGAGGCGTTGCCAGTCCCAAAGCGCAGGGGCAGGCAACCATCAGAACCGAAACAGCGCTGATCAAAGCATGAGAAAAGCGCGGGGCAGGTCCTAAGGTGAGCCATAAGACGAATGTTAAAGCTGAAAGAGCCATTACGAATGGAACGAAGAGGGAGGAAATATTATCCGCCATCCGCTGGATAGGAGCGCGCGATTTTTGAGCCTGGCTCACCAAATCAATCATCCTTGCAAGAAACGTGTCGGATCCTACCTTCTCTGCTTCCATGACGAAACTTCCCGTTCCGTTTAGAGATCCGCCCGTCACTTGATTTCCTTTGGTTTTTTCAACAGGAATGGATTCTCCAGTCAGCATCGACTCGTCCAAATTCCCGTTTCCTTCAGTGATCGAGCCATCCACAGGGACCTTTTCTCCCGGTCGGACCCGTAAATGGTCTCCTTTTTGAACTTGTTCCAAGGGGAGGTCCGATTCGATCCCGTCAGGTCCGACAATCCGAACAGTCTTGGGCGAGAGGTTGAAGAGGCCTTGGAGGGCCTGGGTTGTTTTACCCCGCGCTTTCAGTTCAAGCATCTGACCCAACAGAACAAAAACGATGATGGTTCCGCAGGTTTCAAAATAAAGATGGATTCCCCCTTCAGGTCCTCTCGATGAGGCCGGGAATATTTGTGGCCATACCGTTGCGACCGTACTATATCCGTAGGTGGTCAAAATTCCGAGAGAGATGAGAGTAAACATGTTCGTTTGTCCCTTAGGCAAGGGGTAGAACCCGCGCTTAAACAATGGAAGAGCTCCCACATAAACGACCGGAGTTGCAAGGAGAAATTGAATCCATGGCACAGTCCAAAGCTGGATCTGATCAGGCAAGCTCATGGCGGACATTTCAATCAAAAATAGCGGGACGGTTAATATCAAGCTGAAGTAGAATCGTAAGCTCATGTCCTTAAGTTCCTGTGCGATCGGATCGTTCCGATCCCCCAATGGAGGCTCTAAAATCATTCCGCATATCGGGCAGTGGCCGGGAGAAGGTTGACGAACCTGAGGATGCATGGGGCACGTATAAAGCGCCTCATTTGAGGCGTGAGACCTGCTTCGAAAAGAAGGATTTAAGTAGTCAATTGGGCTTTCCAGGAACTTTTGACGGCAAAAATCACTGCAAAAATAATAGGGCTTTCCCTGATAGTCAATCGAGACGTCCTTTGACTTCTGGATCGATAGGGACATGCCACAGACAGGATCTTTCCAATGGAGTGGGTTCATGCAGGCTATTATACCAGAATCGGATGTGACTCACCTGCTTTTAGGTGAAAGTCCATCTTTTTAGATAATTTGGATTGGCCATTGAAAAATCTGTCATTTTCCATTATATTTTCATTGGGGCTGACTGAAATTCAGGAGGAGACTTTTAAATGAAAAGCAAAGCGAAGAAGATTCTGGTCGTAGACGATCAGGCTGGGATTAGGCTGACGTTGAAAGGGATCTTAAGCAAGAAAGGCTATGAAGTCATGGTCGCTCCGGATGGGCCGACTGCCATTGAAATTGCTAAGAATACGCAGTTTCAAGTGATCTTAATGGACATTAAAATGCCCGGAATGAGCGGGGTGGAAACTTTTATTAAAATCAAGGACATAAACCCGCAAGCGGTCGTAATCATGATGACCGGCTTTGCTTTGGAGGAAGATATTCAGCGTGCGATTCAACAAGGGGCTTATACGGTCATTCACAAACCTTTTGAGTTGGACAAATTCTTAGGGATCATCGAGGAATGCCTGAAAAATCAGACTTTGGTGCTGGTCGTGGATGATCAGGTGGATAGTCGTGAATTGCTGAAGACGATTCTAAAAAAGCGCGGGTACCGGGTAATGGAAGCAGGCAGTGGAGAAGAATGTATGAAGGCAGTCAAGGAAAGGCTCTTCCAGGTAATCTTATTGGATGTGGAAATGAATGGGATTGATGGGATTGAGACCTTAAAAGAGGTCAAAAAGATCCGTCCGGATGTCGGAGTGATTATGGTCACGGCGCATTCGGAGGCGGAATTGGTTGAGGAGGCGATGCGCTTGGGATCCTACCAATTTATAGAGAAACCACTGGACGTTCGCCGGCTATTGGACGCGGTCAATCAATGCGTGACCGATCAGGATTGATGCGTTTTTAAAAGGGATCAAACGATGATTAAAATTCTTGTCGTGGAAGACGAACCGCATATTTCGTCCTTGCTCAAAGCAACGCTTGAGATGATCGGTTATGAAGTTTCGGTGGCTCAGGACGGCGTTGAAGGATTGGAAAAAGTGAGTTTGGAACATCCCGACCTCATTCTCCTGGATGTCAAAATGCCTCGAATGAACGGGTGGGAGGTCTGCGAGAAATTGAAATCCGATACCGAGACAAAAAAAATTCCATTTATTATCGTCACCGCATATTCGAATAAAGAATCGCGACAAAAAAGCATGGATTTTGGCGCGGATGATTTTTTGCCGAAACCATTCGAAAGCCAGATTTTAATCGCGAGCGTGGAAAAAGCATTAAAAAGAATCGGGGTGTTGTAAAATGTTTCTGGAATCTGATCTGAGCGTCTTGAGGTTTTGACGTTTTTGCAATGGTGTTGAATCGTGATCAATCGATCCTGTTTGTTACGTAAATGGTGGTTCTGGATTCTTTTTTGGGGAATGGTTCCGTTGATAGTTCCTCCCCCACTGGTTTTGGGAGCCAAAGTGGCTGTGGTGATGGAGAATCGAAGGAAAATCTATTTGGTGATCAGCCAAGGGATTCAAGAGAACCTCCATGCCCAATATAAAGAGGTCGTGCTTCAAGAAGAGAATAAAGACCCCTCCCAGACCCTCCGCGATTATAGAGCAGATCTCATCATTTCGATCGGGAATACCGCCACCACCTGGGCGCATAAAAAGTTCAGGGACATTCCCGTCATTGCTTCCGGTGTTGTGTACCAGCTTGACCCGGCTTTCCTGGACGCTTTCCCGGGGGTTGCGATCGATTTTCCCATTCAGGCTTATCTGAAATTTATTCATGAATTTGTTCCGGGACCCGGGAAGATTGGACTCCTCATCAATTCAGAAAAAAAAGACCTTTTCCTCCGGCAATTCGTTTCTTTATCGGATAAACTGGGTCTGGACATTATCGTGGAATCACTCAGCCGAGAAAATGAATTCAGTCGCAAGGTCCAACTCCTGGAGGACAAAGGAGTTAAAGTTTTTCTCATGACATTCGATCCGCTGGTCATGAACCCGGATAGTTATAAGTATCTGGTGGATTTTTGCCTGACCCAACGGATTGAACTCGTGGTTCCTTCCAAAGCCCTCCTTAAAAATGGAGGGCTGGCTTCGCTCGAAGCGAACTATGAAGACATCGGTCGTCAGACCGCGAAAGTCGCTTCCCAGATACTGAACGACCGGAGCTCGGCTTCCCGGCTGCATCTGGAGTTTCCGGATCAACAAGAAGTGGGAATCAATCTTAAAGTTGCGGACAAACTGGGGGTCAGTTTTTCCCCCTCGACGATTATGAATGCGCAGTACATCCAACGGTAATGGCAGACTCGAGCTCGTTGGTGGAACCCAAACTATTCCAGAACCCTATCCGAAAAGCGCGCTTTGGGCTCACGGCCAAATACCTCCTTCATTTGTCCGGCGTGGGTATTCTCCTGAGCCTCATGTTGGTCGCAAACGCTTCTTATCAATTGCAAAAAGCTGCCTTAACTGAACTGGAGCAGAGGGCGGGGATGCTATCAGAAAATTTAGCCAGTGCCTGCAATTTACGATACCTTCTGGGAGATTTAGAATCGATCCGGTACCTCTTTACCAAGTCCAAAGAGCTTGAAGATGTGAACTCGATTTTTTTGATTGATCCTACGGGGAAGGTGGAACTAAATGTGGGGCGATCCCAAGTGGCTCATCCGCCGGTGGACATTCGCGGCATTGCCAAACTGCAAGTTTGGAGAGACCAAAACCTCGTACATGCCTTGGCTCCTCTTTTGATTCAGCGCAATGAGACTCAAGTCGCCACCGGAATGTTGGCGGAACCTGAAAGCGCGGGGGCCAATAACTCGTCGGATTTACTGGGATATATCTACTTGACCATGTCGCTTGAAAAAACCAACGAGTTCTTAAAGATCCTGATTTTGCGGAGCATTGCGGCCATGATTATCATCATCCTTTTCGGAAGCGCAATCGCTTTCTATTTCTTCCAAAAAACAGTCTTGCATCCGATCCAGAAACTGGTGGAAGCGATGACGGCAGTTCAAAAAGGTCATTTGGACATGAGTCTGGAAGGGATGCACCGATCCGATGAAATTGGTTCACTCACTTTAACGTTCAATGAGATGACCCGTAATTTGTACCGAACGGAAGAAGCTTTGAAACAGGCCAATTCGGATCTGGAGAACCGCGTTTTGGCCCGAACCTGGGATCTGGAACATGCCATGCAAAAATTAAAGGACACGCAGGACAAGGTCGTGAGATCAGAAAAATTGGCGGCCATCGGACAATTGGCTTCTAGCGTCGGCCATGAGCTCAGAAATCCGCTCGGAGCGATTCGCAATGCGATCTATTATGTTCGAGATGCGATGAAAGAGTCCTCTCTTGCCAAAGAGGATCAAAACATCGTAGAATTTCTCGATTTAGCCGATACAGAAATTAAAAGTGCTACGACCATTATCGCAGACTTGTTGGATTTTGCGCGGGTGATTAAACTGAATAAGCAAGAGATGGATTTGCAGGTACTGTTTCAGGAAGTCAAGCGGGTCGTGGACATCCCCCCCAATGTTCAACTCATTGAAGACTACGACCCGGAAACCCCGCAATTGAAGATTGATCCGGTTCGCATCAAACAAGTCTTTATTAATCTGATGACCAATGCGATTCAAGCTATGCCCAACGGCGGCGTTCTAAAGGTTCGAATTGGCAGGGAGCAGGATGGACCGGATCCGGGGAAATGGATCAACATCTATTTTAAAGACAGCGGCATTGGAATGGATGAGAATACGCTCAATAAAATTTTCCAGCCTCTTTTTACGACCAAGTCCAAGGGAACCGGATTGGGTCTTGCGGTCACTCAAGGGGTGGTAGAGGCTCATGGGGGCAAGATCTCGGTCCGCAGCCAACTTGAAAAAGGAAGCGAATTTATTGTCCAATTACCCTTGCAGGTCAATGGGAAGGAGCCGACAAATGGATCATAAGGGTCAAGCCAAGAAGACGGGAGCCAAGATTCTCGTCGTGGACGATCAGGCCGGGATCCGGCTGACATTAAAAGGGATCTTAAGCAAGAAAGGATATGAGGTGATGGTCGCGCCGGACGGACCCAGCGCCATTGAAATGGTTAAAAATGAGAAATTTCAAGTTATCTTAATGGACATCAAAATGCCCGGGATGAGTGGGGTCGAGGCTTTTGTCAAAATTAAGGAACTCAACTCGCAGACGATCGTAATCATGATGACGGGGTTTGCTTTGGAAGAGGAAATCCAGCAGGCGATTCAAGAAGGCGCGTATACCGTCATTCACAAACCTTTTGAGATGGACAAGATCTTAGGGATCATTGAAGAGTGTCTCAAGCACCAGACGCTGGTATTGATCGTTGATGACCGGTTGGAGGAACGGGAACTCTTACATTCGATCCTCAAAAAGCGCGGATACAAAGTGATCGAAGCAGAGAGCGGAGAGGAGTGCGTGAAAGCGGTCAAAGAAAGGCAGTTCCAGGTCATCTTGCTGGACGAGAAGTTGCCTGGGATTGACGGGATTGAGACGATGCGGGAAGTCAAGAAAATCCGTCCGGATGTGGGGGTAATCATGATGACAGGTCATTCAGAAATAGAGTCGGTTGGAGATGCGATCGATCGGGGATTGTTCCAATCCATAGAAAAACCGTTGGATGTGAACCGGTTGCTGGATGCGGTCGATCAATGCGTTAAACAAAATCATCCAAAAACAAACTTATGAATTCAAAACCTCATCCTGCGTCCAACGTTCTCATCATCGATGACGATCCTGCCGTTGGGAAGACGCTTGCGGCAATCCTGAACAAGTCGGGCTATCTCGTTCACTGGGTTGGCAATGGCAATGACGCGCTGACTTATTTAAAAAATGGAGGCATGATCAATCCCTTAACGGTCGCTTTGATCGATATCCGGCTTCCGGACATGAACGGGGTGGACGTCCTTCGCGAGATCAAGAGCCTCAATTCAGATTATGGAGCGATCATGATGACAGGCGATGCGGATCTTGAGACAGCGGTTCGTTCTTTGAATGAGGGGGCCTTTGCGTATGTGCTTAAACCTTACCATTCTGATGAGATTAAGTCTCTGATTGAAAAGGTCCTGGACAAACAACGACTGCTTCTGGAAAATCGAGCTCTCATTGAACGATTAAAGGAATGGAATATCGAACTGGAAAAGAAAGTTCAGGAAAAAACGGCGGAACTCCAGTCCAAAAACATGACCCTGTTGGGTGTGGTCGAAAAGATGAAAGTGATCAATGAGATGAAGTCAAGGTTTGTTGCCAATGCGTCCCACGAGCTTCAAACCCCCATGACTTCCATCCTTGGTTTTTCGACCATGCTCCTGGACTATTGGGATCGGATTGACCAAAAAGAAGTCACCAAATTTTTGCAGATTATCCGGGACGAAGCTCAACGGTTGACCCGTTTGGCCCGGGACCTCCTGGATCTTTCGCGCATTCAGGATGGCCGAGTTGATATTGCCAAAAAGAAGATTGATTTGAAGATCATTGCGGAACGAGTCCGCGAAAACTTACATTTGCTTCGGCCTCAAGTTGCAATCGAAATTTCGTTTGAGGAAGCCGCCCGTGAAATTATTTCTGACCAGGACAAAATCCAGCAGATCTTGACTAATCTCATCGACAATGCCTTAAAATTTTCTAACGATGACGAACGGGTTCAGGTCAGCGGGAGACTACAGGAGCGTTCCGTGATCATTGATATCATCGATCACGGAGTCGGGATCCCCCAGGATAAATGTGAAAAGATCTTTGAGTCTTTTTACCGCATTCATGACGATATCGGGAAGAATGTCCGGGGCGCCGGGCTCGGCCTTCCAATCGCCAAAGCGCTTGTGGAAGCTCTGGGCGGTGTCATTCAAGTCGAAAGCGAGCTCGGCAAAGGAAGCACCTTCACTTTTATCCTGCCGATCGAGGTGAAACAAATTAGAACGCCGACAGGGGATAAAGAATGAAAATACTGATCGGCGAAGATGAAGTTCATATCATTACACTGCTTAAATTTACTTTGGAAATTGCAGGCTATGAGGTGAGGGTCGCCCAAAACGGGTTGGAGGTCATCGAGCAGGTCCGATTGGACCGTCCGGATCTGATTTTACTGGATGTCAAGATGCCCGAAATGAATGGCTGGCAGGTTTGCGAGAAATTGAAGTCGGATGAGAAGACCAAGAGTATTCCCATTATTATTGTGACCGCGTTCGTGCAAAAAGAAGCCCAAGATCGAAGCCTGGAATTAGGGGCGGATGATTTTATTACCAAACCCTTTGATAGCAAAGCACTTCTGGTCTGTGTCGATCGAGTCCTGCAAAGAAAGAAAGCGCGGGATTAAAAATCCCCGCCTCGTCCTTTCTGCCTAACGTGTTTTCCTCCAGCGGCCCTTCAGCATTTTAAGTTCTTGCATCACCTTATTTTGACCTCGGCCAAAATAATCGTGCAGGCGACTGTAGTGCCCATAGAGCACGCGGTAGATCCGGTGGTTTTGGGGATCGGGTTTATAGTATTTTCGAGGAAGATTTTGGGTCATTTTCAAGACGATTTCTAAGAAGGAACTGCTGGAATACTTTGCCCCGGCGCCGACGGCCCCCAGGATGGCCGCTCCCAGCGCACAGAGGTGAGGAAACAACGTCACATCGATATTTCTTCCGGTCACGTCCGCATAGATTTGCAATAATAAAGGGCTTCGTTCCGCCAGGCCGCCCGTTGCGTGCAGTTTGCGGATCGGAATTTTCTGTCTCTCAAATTCTTCAATGATTTTCAAAGTACCCAATGCGGTCGACTCCATGAGCGTGCGGTAAACTTCGTGGGGTTTTGTGTTCAGGGTGTACCCGATGATCGCGCCGGAGAGACGGGCGTCTGAGAGAATCGAGCGATTCCCATTCCACCAGTCCAAGGCGACGAGTCCGCTCTCTCCGGGATGGACCGCTGAAGCGCTCCTTTCCAGTGCCGAGAACCTCTCCAGATTCTTCTTTTTTGAGCTTGGAGCCCCCCATCCGCTTTTGACCTGCCAGGCAAAAAGATCCCCGACGGCCGCCTGGCCTGCTTCATATCCATAATATCCGGGTAGAATACCGTCTTCTACGACCCCGCAGATCCCCTCCACTAACTGTTCTCTCCGGCTTAATAGAAGATGGCAGGTGCTGGTTCCCATGCAAAGGACCAATTCATTCGGGTCGCTAACCCCCAACCCCAAGACGGCGCTGTGCGCGTCAATGATCGCGACGGACACTGAGGTTCCGGTTCGCAAACCGGTTTTATGTGCCCAGGCGGGTGTGAGTCCTCCGGCCCGGGTTCCGGGCGCGGCAAATGAATTCCCGATTTTTTCGGAAATGATTTTGGAGAGACCGCTTCTCAGGGTATCCAGGAAGGCGGAAGGAGGAAACCCGTCCCGTCTGGACCAGAGGGCTTTGTAACCTGCGGCGCACGCGCTTCTTTTTTCCCTGCCGGTCAGCTGCCAGACGACCCAATCCTGCGCTTCGATGAAGATGGCCATGGTCCGTGCGACCTGAGGATCTTCGCGGAGAATTTGAAGCAGTTTGGGAAACATCCATTCCGAAGAAATTTTTTGACCGTACCGAAGGATAAAAGGTTCGCGTCTTTCCAGGGCAAGGGCATTCATCTTGTCTGCGTCTCTTTGGGCTCCGTGGTGTTTCCAAAGCTTGACCCAAGCGTGAGGAGAGTTTCGGTATTGCGGCAGGGTGCACAAAGGGACTCCGTCGGACAAGGCGGGCAGAACCGTGCAGGAGGTAAAATCAATGCCGATCCCGATCACATCTTCCGCTTTCACTTTTCCTTTTCGCAAGAGTTCCGGGATCGTTTTTTGAACGGTTCGAAGATAATCCAGAGGATCTTGCAACGCCCACTGGGGTTCGAGTGGTATTCTCTTGGAACCAGGTAGACGCTCATCAATGACTCCGAATCGATACTCATAAACAGAACTGGCGACCAGCGCTCCGCAAGCAACATCCACCAGGATCGCGCGCCCCGATTCCGTTCCAAAATCCAAACCGATAGAGAATTGACGTTTCATAGATCCTCGCAGTAGGTGAACTGTTTCACCAAATTTGATAAAATGCAATCAGAGTTATGCCTAACATATTTTTCCATACATTTGGATGCAAAGTCAACCAGTACGAAACAGAGACCCTGCGGTCCCGGCTTCTCCGTTTGGGTTATCAAGTCGCGCATCGAATGGAAGATTCCGATGTTTGCGTCGTCAATTCTTGTTCGGTGACCGAAGAGGCCGACAAAAAATGCCGGCAGTACCTCCGGCGAATTTTGCGGACCAATCCCACCGCAAGAGTTCTGGTGACGGGCTGCTACGCAACGCGGATGCCCCAGGAACTCAAAGACATTTCTCCCCGCATCGAGGTCTATTCGAACCAAGACAAAGAGAGCCTTCCTCAAATCGTTTCCGGCTGCTCGCTCTCTACAGATGAAAGTCCTCTCCTGACTTTTTTTCATGGACATACCCGGGCTTTTGTCAAAGTGCAAGACGGTTGTGATGCCACTTGCACGTACTGTATTATACCGAAAGTCCGGCCGCAAATGCGGTCCCGACCCATTGAGGAAATCGTGCAGGAAGTGAAAGGATTGTTGGGTCAAGGATACAAGGAAATTGTTTTGACCGGCATCCGCCTCGGGAGTTATGGACTTCAGTCCAGCGGCGGGCGGGTCGGGAAGGTTCATGGCAATCTGTGCAACCTTTTGCAGGAGCTCTTGATTTTGCCGGGGTTTTTCCGGATCCGGCTTTCTTCCCTTGAGATCACGGAAGTTGGCGAGGATCTGATCCGGCTGGCGGAACGGTCTGAAAAAATCTGTCGGCACTTGCATCTACCGCTTCAATCCGGAGATGATTTTATTTTAAAGAGGATGGGACGGTGGTACTCCAGTCAATTTTTTTCTGAAACGGTGGAAAAGATCCGAAAAAACCTGCCGGATATCTGCATCACTTCCGATGTGATTGTAGGTTTTCCAGGAGAAACTGAAGGCCATTTCAAGAACACCTATGATTTCATCGAGCGGTTCTTGAACGGTTTGCACGTTTTTCCTTTCTCGGATCGCCAAGGGACTTCTGCCGTCCAGCTTCCCGGTCATTTAAGTCCTAAAACAATCAAAGATCGGGTCAAAAATCTATTGGATTTGGACCGGCGGTTAAGAAAAGATTTTCAAAACAGTTTTAACGGACAGAAGAGACAAGTTCTGGCTGAAACAGACGGTGGATTTACGGACAACGGCATCCGGATCCCTCCGCCTTTGCCCATTCCCGAAGGGACTTTGGATTGGGTCTTGGTCCCTGAATGGCGCTCGCCGCTCGCGATCCCAGTTTGATCCGTTTTTTGAGGCTGTTTCTCTTCAAACAACCCGTTTTTCTTTACACAGCTCCAACTGTTCACAAGGATCGGTCTCTGCTATGGCTGGCTTTTGACCTGCGTCTCTCTGACCTCAAGGATCAAAAAGGATCAAAAATCTCTTGATTTTTGGTTAAAAACTGATATAATTTTAAGATTGTGGGCGAATGCATTTTCTGCCGTATTGCGTTCAAGGCGATTCCGGCTAAGATCATTTCAGAAACGTCTTTGGCGCTTGCATTCCATGATATCAATCCGCAAGCTCCCCTTCACGTACTGATCATTCCGAAGGAGCATATCGGAAGCGTTTTGGAAATTAAGGCTCAGCATTCGGTTCTGCTAAAAGAAATGTTTTTGATGGCCCAGGACATTGCTCGACAGGAAAAAGTAGACCAGAGTGGTTTTCGCCTCATCTTCAATTGCGGTCCGCATGCAGGGCAGGCAGTGGATCATTTGCATCTTCACCTCTTGGGACGCAGAAAACTCAGCTGGCCCCCAGGATAATGTGGTCTCTAACTTTAAGGACAATGACAATCTAAAGGTGGTGATGAACCCAATATGGTAGGCATTAAAATTCGTGAAAATGAATCCATTGAAGAAGCGCTCCGCCGGTTTAAGCGGGAATGCGATCGCAATGGCATCCTGCAAGAAATCAAGCGACGGGAATACTATGAGTCCCCGAGCGTCAAACGCAAGAGAAAAGCACAGGAAGCACGTAAAAAAATCAAGCGGCGTTTTTCAAGATATCGATAGAAATTCAGCACAATAAAAGATGAGTTTCGAGGGTGGAAAAGTGGAACCCAGGAATGATAAATCTCTTGGTTCTGCTCTAATTTCCAGCCTGGCAACGTCTGATGAGTTCAGGGGGTCTTTAGAGGTACCATGCTTATCCCCGAGGAAACGATAGCTAAAGTAAGGGAAGCCAGCGACATTGCGGAAGTCGTGGCGGAATATGTTCCCGGTCTTAAGCGGGCCGGTAAAGATTTTAAGGCCCTTTGTCCTTTTCACCAGGAAAAAACGCCTTCCTTTCTGGTGAGCCCTTCCAAAGGAATCTTTCACTGTTTTGGTTGCGGCGCCGGCGGCGACGTCTTTAAATTCGTGATGGAGATGGAGCACTCTTCGTATCCGGAAGCCATTCAAAAGCTGGCGGATCGAAAAGGGATTCCCGTACAAAAAACGGTCTCCTCGCTCAACGTTTCCAGAGAACACGAAAAGAAAAAAGTCCTGTTTCAGGTTCTGTCGCGCGCGGC
>Ga0207133_1056_pt2 | contig 21095 bp, 14 predicted proteins | sample Alteio_BWMinHeat_11_FD_153537 | JGI IMG/M metagenome (GOLD analysis project Ga0207133, IMG submission 153537) | Enriched cells from forest soil in Barre Woods Harvard Forest LTER site, Petersham, Massachusetts, United States -... | ecosystem: Environmental > Terrestrial > Soil > Temperate forest >... | reverse complement strand
CTCACCCGCCACCAACACATCGGCGCACGCCGTGCCTTCGGGAAACGCCAGGTTACCGTGCTCCTTGACGATCAATTGGCGCCGCAGCGGCACCATGAAGAGCACGCCCAGCCAGCCACCGAGTAGCGCCAGCGGAAAGATGCGCCAGAAGGTGAACTCCGAGCCGAACCCCAAAAAGATCAGAGCGGGAATCGTGAACATGACGCCGGCGGCGAGAGACTCCCCGGCAGAGCCGGTGGTCTGGACGATATTGTTCTCGAGAATGGTCGAGCGGCCGAACGCACGCAGGATGCTTATCGAGAGCACGGAGATGGGAATCGAAGCGGACACCGTGAGTCCGGCGCGGAGCCCGACGTAAACAGTTACCGCGCCGAAGAGCAAGCCGAATAGCGCGCCGAGAATCACCGCGCGAAACGTAAATTCCTTGAGTGTTTCGTTTGTGGAGATGTAGGTGCGAAACTCTCCCGGGGGGGCCGTCGAACTCCATGGACGATCACTCACTGAATCCTCCCCATCGTCGGAATGAAATGCCCGATGTGTGCGGGGGGATTATGGCGCAGATTAGAGGTCCGATGTAAGAGGTTTAGATGGGGAGGCCCGGCTAGGCGGAGCGGCTTCGTGATCCAGAGAGAGCGGGCGATGAACTCTTGGGGATTACCAGGTGGGAGGAAGAGCACAGCCAAGATTCGTCCCGGAGAACCGCGCGATGAAAAGGAATGTGGCTGCGCCACTAGAGGAAAAGCAGTCTGAAACAAGAACGACGGGCCTAAGCCCGCCGTTCTTGTCCTGCTTTTGTCTATAGCTGTCTCAGGTTCGGACTACCTGCCGAAGCGCCACACGAGGCCGGTCTCTATCCGCATGTTGTTCTGGGAAGCGCCACCGAAATGCGTGTAGAGGTACTCGACCTGGATGGCTCGAAACGAAACGTGCCGCGTCAGGGTAACATCCGCCCCGCCGCCGAACGTCATCGCAAACGCATTATTCGACGCCGAGCCCAAGCCCGTGACACTGGCTGATGCGCGTTCGCCGCCGAACAGCGTCTGTACGTACGGGATCACTCGTCCATAGTTGCGAAAATACACCCTCGGCCCAAATAGGTAGTTCAGCTCGTGCGAAGTTACGCCGGAAGGCAGGCCAGTGACTTTGCAACCTCCAAAGTCTCCAACTATGCCCACCCGCGCAGTCAGATACGCCGCGAACGAACCCGACCCTCCCTGGCAGTTTGCGCCAGGAGCGCCGGCACCTGGATTGATCCGAACATACTGATAATTGCCTGCAACCTCAAATCCCCGGTTTTCCTGAGCCTTGGCGGAACTCGCTGCCAAACTGGCCGCCAACACGATGAACCCAAACAGAATTAGTGACTTACGCATTCTTACCCTCCTTGAGGCATGCCCCCACTGGGGTTAGTACTATTACTATGATTCTCCGCGGGCGGATACTCTGGCAAGTCTCACTCTCGCACCATGTTTCCCGACGATAACCCTGTCCGTTAGGCCGGGGGCGGCATGCATCTCAGAGCACTGTGTCAACCGGCTATATTATGAGAGCTGGGACCCTTATAAAAGCGCTCAACTCCCGATTATTGCGGTAAGCGGAGAAATTATTCCCTGGCGGGTGGATGGCTGAAATAGGAGGTGAGGGAGGGCCTTCTTGGGCAAACTCCTCGGTGAAGTGGGAAGATGGTACGCTCTCATTACGTGGGGGCGTCAGGAAAGGCGTCGGGGCAGAAGCGATTCGCGCCACCCGGCAACGGGCCAAGCGCACCAGGAGACATCCGCAGGTTAACCATAACGACCTGCCAGAGGGGCACCATGCAATTCGCAAGGAGTTGGGTCTCGTCGTTTCACACATCCTTACCGCTTTTGAGATTACGGGCTTGGTTCGTTCTCCTGTGTGTTGCCGGGCCGGGAGTCGTCGCCGGCCAAAATCCTCCGGGCAGCGATAAACAGGAGGGCGCGGTCCAGACGCAGATGAGGAACGTCACGTTTCGCTTTTCGGAAACGGTGGCGGTGGAAATAAAATCAATGAACGGCGTGCTCGTACCTCTTGGCAAAAATGAATTCCCCGTCTTCGACGACAAAGAGTCGTTTAACCTGCGCATTAGCACGGCGGAGATCGCCATTGATTCGACAAACCTGGCGAACGTTCTCAATTCCTACGTATTCGCCCGTCCGCATTCGCCCTTAGCAGAGCTATCCGTCACCGTTGAGAAGGGGCGCCTGAAAGTGAAAGGCAAGCTCCATGACAAAGGGGACATCCGTTTCGAGACGGAAGGGATTCTCATCCCCACCGCTGACGGAAAACTTCGCCTGCACAGCGAGAAGATCAAGGCCATGCATCTCCCGGTGAGGGGATTGATGGATCTCTTCGGCATCGATTTAGGCACGTTGATCAAAGAAGGTAAGGTTCCGGGCGTAGAGGCTCAAGAGAACGATCTGATTCTTGATCTCGAACAGATCCTGCCGCCTCCCCATATTGAAGGCAAAGTGGTCTCCGTACGAATGGAAGGGGAGAAAATTATTCAGATTTTTGGCGGTTCGGATGTCAAGCCGGTGAAAAATATCCGCGCCGGAAATTACATGGCTTTCAAGAACAATCGTCTCCGTTTCGGCAAGCTGGTCATGAACGATGCGGATATGATCCTCATCGACATGGATCCAAATGATCCGCTCGATTTCTTCCTGGACCGTTACAAAGAACAGCTTTCGGCGGGCTATGCAAGAGTTACGCCGGACTCCGGCTTGCGAGCGTATATAAAAGACTATAACAAGCTTCATCCTGCAAAAGCAGCTGCCGGAAACGGCAAAACAAGGTGAGGTGGAAAGTGGGGAGCCTCTCGGCTCGTTGTGCCGGCGTCACGTAGAAACTTTCGGGACGCAAACAGCGCGCCTGAAGGCGGCGCTCTCCTGACTAAGACTCAGGGGCTTCTACCATCTAGGCTGCCCCGCGACGGTCCGCCAGAGGTTCCCGATCGGATCCCCCAAAGACTCGGGCAGGCTGACCCAGAGATGCCAAGCAAAGCCCCGTGCCTGCCCAGAAAATCCCAGTGCGCGGTTAAGGCTTTTGCGGCGGAGGAGCGTCGGGCTTTGGAGGCTTGGACGCGTTCTGCCGTTCCTGCTTCTGTTTGTCGGCCAAGACTTTCTGTTCATCCGCGTGTTTTTGCAGCAATTGCTGAGTCTGTTGCTGATGCTGTTGCTCGATCAGCTGTTTTTTAGCCGCATCCGCCTGCTGCTGCGCGAGTTTGACGTGTTCCTGCTCCTGCAGCTGCTGGACTCTTTGCCGTTCCTGCTCCTGCTGCGCATGGAGCTGATCCTGCTCTTGCTGGTGCTTCCTGTCCAACTCGGCATTGGCGGAGGGTTGAACAACCAGCCGTGGCGGAGCTGGAGCCTCGTTCGGATGGACTGCCGGAAGCGGAGCCTGGCGATTGGGTTGCGCTGGCGGAGGCGTTTGTTGCCGGGCAGCTCCCTGTCTGGCCCTCTCCGCTGCCGCTTGCTGAGCTGCTTGTTGCTGCGCGGCCTCCTGCCTGGCCTTTTCGTTGGCTAGCTGTTGCTGCGCGGCTTCCTGCTTGGTTTTTTCGGCGACTGCCTGTAACTGCGCCGTTTGTTGCCTGGCCTTTTCGGCTGCCGCTTGCTGAGCCGCTTGTTGCTGTGCGGCCTCCTGTTTGGCTTTTTCTGCGGCTACTTGCTGCTGCGCCGTTTGCTGTCTGGCCTTCTCAGCCGCCGCTTGCTGAGCCGCTTGTTGCTGGGCAGCCTCCTGTTTGGCTTTTTCTGCGGCTACTTGCTGCTGCGCCGTTTGCTGTTTGGCCTTTTCGGCTGCCGCTTGCTGAGCCGCTTGTTGCTGCGCAGCCTCCTGTTTGGCTTTTTCTGCCACTTGTTGCTGTTGAACGGTCTGCTGTGACCCGGCGGAAGGAACGGGAGCTCCAGGCGATGGAGGATGAGCCTGTTGCGCGGTGTTTAGCGAAGTTGCCGGCTGGGGTTTCTTCGCAGCCGTTTCGACTGGCTTGACCGCCTGCGCCGGCGGAGCCGTCTTCACAACTCGCACAACGGGTGGAGGCGTTGCGGCGCGGAGAGTCTGCACGGCCTTTGCGTCAAGCGGCTTGCCGGGATTTGCTTGCAAGGCCTGCTGCTTTTGCGCAAATGCTACCGGCGGCGGCGGAGGCGCGACTTTGGCCACTACCGGCCGGCTGACTACTGCCGCAGGGGGCTTGGGCGGAGCACTCGCTGCTGCCGCGCTCGCCGTACCCGCTGTTGTGACGCTCGCCCTGTTCGATCCCATCACGCTTGCTCTTACGGGAGCCACCGGCGCGCTATGAACCGCCGGGCCTGCCGTGATGGCGCTGGGAGCGACTTTGACCGCTGCCTGCGCCACCGGCCGCGCGTTCACGAAGGTTTCTCGGGGAACTGCCGTAACCGCACCCGCCACTCGTTGATTCACATAGGTAGTTGTCTGAACGTTGTTGTTGACCACGTTCGTGATAGTCGTCTGCTGCACCACGGTGTTACTGACGTTCACATTGGCGACGTAGGTGGGACTGGTCTGCCGTGCTGGCACGTACACTTCGCCCGGCGCTAGGGGAAACCACGCCACTCCGCCGCCGTTTCCGAAATCTCGCGATGAATTCGAATCTCCCACGAAGGTAACGAGCGCCGGGGAATACACGGGACGTTGCGCGTATACATCCTGGTGCTCTTCACGGTGCGGCGGAACCCAAACCCAACCTCCTCCGCCGTACCCGCCGTCCACGTGCGCCCACCGGCCGTAATGCGAGGTCACGAATCCTGAAGGCGCGTCGTCCACCCACGTCCAACCCCAAGGATCGACCCAAGCCCAGTGACCGTCTCTGTATGGCGCCCAATCCTGCGACACATGAGTCGGAACCCATACGGGGCCATAATTAGGATCCGTCCTCCAGATGCCATTACGATCGAGGTCTTCGGAGCCGGTGAGTTCCGGGGAAACGTAGCGGGCTGACACTGAGTGATCTTCGCGTACTTGCCGGCTGTACGACCACCGATCGAAATTATCCCTGGGCGGAAGATCGTAAATGTCATAGGAAATAGAATCTGTCCCGGACACTTGAACCTGAGAGCCTCCGTCCACAAGAAAAGCCTGGCCTCCGCCGTTTATTTGCCCCTGGCCCTCGCGTAGGGTAATGGTTGTGAAGCTGCCATCCGGATCAACGGTAATCCGGTAATCGCCGCGCCGGAGCAGAGTAAACGCCAGGTTCGGCGTATCGACTTCGAACACGTCGTCGCCGGAAAGATTCCGAAGACGGACATCGATCGTTCCGGAATTCAACTGTATCTGAACGGTAAGGTCATCCAGATTCAGGAAGGAAACCGAGCTCTGTTCGCCGACGCGAATCGCGGTTGAGCCGATGTGCATCTCCGCTCTCGACCCATTACCGGTCCAGAGACTGTCTCCCGTGGTCATTGGCCGGTTCAGAGTGGCCCAGCCCCAGTCCGTCTCACCGCCCGGCTGGAAGGAAACTTCGCCCTCCATGAAATTCAGGCGAGCCACGCGCATGGGTGGATCATCATAGGCGAAGGCTGGCCGCGCGACCGTAACGAATAAGCAGAGCACTAGACATATGCGCCCAAAGAAATTTGCGAAGCAGAAGGGTGTATTCATCACTCAACTCCGTCCGGGCACCCAATACGTGCCCCATTCTTAAGTGCAAAACAGGTGAACGCGAGTTTTCTCAAAGGGCTTCTGGGGGACCGTTATCCGACAAATTAAACTAGCCCCAGACCTGGATGCTCGTTTCCCTCGAGGTATTCAACGCTCTGCTGTTTAGGATAAATCTGGCACCGATGGTTTTCTGTTTCGTTTTGAACACTGTGTTCTCTGAAAGTTACCCAAGGCCTTCCGGTGAGGTCCTCTCAATCCGGGACCCGCCGGTTCGTCTTCAAATTGTCGCTGGCCGTCCTGATTTGGAAGCCGTCGGAGCGAAGCGAGAGCACAGCCGCTAACAGACGCGCACCTCGAAAGAATTAGAGTTTTCAAATGCGTGCTGTACGGAACATACATCGCAAGGCCAGGGGTGCATAGTCATGGCTACCGGGGTTCTGATTCTAGGCATCTCGGACTGGGAGGATTTCTTCATGCATCGTATGCATCGTTACATCAGTTCACTATTCCTGGCCGCCGCCATTGCTGCACCGGCGCTCGTTGTGGCCGAAGCCAAAGCACAGGAAGCCGGCGTGCAGGTTCGGGTTTATGATCGGGACCACCGTGACTACCATAACTGGGACGACCACGAAGACCGCGCTTACAGGGGTTACCTGACAGGACAGCACAGGACTTACCGTGAGTACCACAGGCAGAGCTACCGAGTGCAAAGACACTACTGGAATTGGCGCCACAGTCATCCAGACAACGATTAACAAAGGCTGACAGAGAGGGCAGGGTGCTTCCGGCTTGTTCCGCGTTGCGGACATCAAGGGGTACCCTCGCCTCGTTTCCGTTTTCGGGCAGCCTACGCGACTGAGCGGGGATCTGGAGGCGGGTACGATCCGAGCGCCTCGCAGCAGCAATTTTTCCCCGACTGCAACTCTGGGCGGAGGCCTTCCCGAAGAGGTGTGGGAGTCGGGGAAGCCCCGCCGATTCCAGGAAGAACATCACCCTACGATTTGGAATCTCCTATTTGGCCCAAGGAACATGAACGGCAAAAGTGCCTCTTCCTTCGTTCTCGAAAGTCGTTGAACCATTCCTGCTGAAAAATCTCATCCCGCTGACAATCTTATGGGTAGTGGCCATGCCAGTTCGCATTAGTTGTGCCTGTTGCGAAATGTTCTGCAATTGCATCGGGTAAACTGACCGTGCAAACAAAGGGAGTGCGGGTTCCGAAGGAAAGGGCGCAGCCGCCGATCTTATAGCAGGGGGAAGGGAGATTCAGAATGCTTGAAACACGCGTTCGCAAGCAAAGCTTTATTCAACAGCACGCGTTGAGCATCGCGTCGACCAGTATCCTCGTCTTATGGATTGTTCTCTACAGTATCTCGAGCCCTAGTACCCACATCGGTTCATTTTTTGGCAATGCCATTGCCGACTGGTCGGGCGTCGTAGTCATGGTCTTCGCAACCAAATACTTGTACGAAAAAGGGTCGGCCGAAAGTCGACGCCCACCGCGAAACCTCCTGAGTCCCGTCTTGGAGCGGCTGCGCGACCACTCACTTAGCATCTTTCTGCTCATCACTGGAGTCGGCTGGGTGGCGCTGTATGTGGCGATCGACTCAGAGGCCAAGTGGGGGCAGGTGGTCGGAAACATTGTTTCAGAATGGACGCAGATCTTCGGTCTCGTACTGTTGACGAAGAGGCTGATTGAGCGGCACTCCAAGGAGAGTACCCGGTAGATCAGTGAAGCTCCCAGATCGGAGTCGTCCTCGCAAATTTCCGAGAACCATTGGTAAGAGGGTTTCCAGTTGTCTTCGAGACTGGAGTTGAACACACAGGAGCAAAGAAGAGAGAGCCGGCTACGGCGCGGGGGCCCAGGGGGGCAGGGCCGGCTCGTACTGAGAGCCGGCCCTACTTGTTAGGGTAAAGGACTACTGAGGAGACGTGGTGGCTGCGGCGGGCTGTAAGCTAAGGGAAACAATGGTGGTGCCGATTATTTCGCCCGAGACGATCAACTCGACACGCCGATTTTGCTGACGGCCTTCCGGAGTATCGTTGGACGCGATGGGCTGAGTCTTGCCGTAGCCCTTCGCGGTAGTCGAAGATTCCGGGACGCCTTGCTGGGTTAGATAGTTACGGACGCCTTCGGCGCGCCGCTCCGAGAGCTCCTGATTGAAAGTTTCGGTGCCGACGCTGTCGGTGTTGCCTTCGATGGCCAGCTTGAGCGAAGGATATGCGAGAACGATGCCGGAAATTTTGGCCAGCTTTTCGCGAGCCACCGGGCGGAGCGTAAATTTGCCGGAGTCAAAGAGCACGTCCGACATATTGACGACGAGGCCACGGGCGGTGTCACGAGTTTCCAGGATCAAGTTGAACTGCTGGAGGAGACGCGCGCGAAGCTCTTCGCGTTCACGGAGAGCCTGTTGAAGCTGTGCGTCGGAGGAGGCTGCGGCGGCGCGATTCCGGTCGGAATCCGCTTCCGCGGCCTGTTGCTTTTGCTGAGCATCGTTGCGGTCTCTTTCGGCATCTGCCTGAGCGCCTTGCGCCTGTTGAGCGGCAGCCTGTGCATCTAGGTTCCTGCGGTCCGCTTCCTTGCCGCGGCGATCTGCGTCGGCAGCTCCGATTTCGGCGGTGACGCGGCGCTGCGTTTCCTCATCGGCACGATTCTTGGCGGAAGCTTCGCGGTTCGCTCCGGCGCGGCGTTCGCCCTCGGCGCGCTCTTCGTCGATGTGCTTCACGGAGATTTCCCGCGCATCTTCGGCTGTCTGGACCACTTCGCGTGACATAGAAATCAAGGATTTCTTGTTTTCGTGTCTACTGGTGGCCATCTCGTCGGCTTCATGCATCTGAGCGACGGCCTTTTCGTAGCTCGTGGCGGCGTAGCGTTCGGCGCCAGCGGATTGCGCTATGCGTACGGCATTGCGCGCTTCAAAGAATTCGAGCGGCAACCTGGCGTTCAGGACCACCGGGTCGAACTTATAACCGGTGGGAATGTAGCCGCCGCGGTCGATTAATTCGTACTTGGCGTCTACGTCTTCGGTGGTGCCACGGGTATCCGAGCGAACCGCGTTCTCAAGGACCACAACGTTGCTGGGACGACGGACGGCATAGTAGGGTTCCGCGGTCACGATCATCGCGAAAGCCTGAAGATCCGTGGTTACATCCAGCTTGCTGCGGTGGTTATCGCCCACCAGTACTTCGCCGATGTTCACCGGCCGGCCTTCGGGAGAAATCACCCACAACACATAAGTCAGATACTCGTTGCCAAAACTCGTGGGCCTGTCCAGTCCAGAAAATTCAACTTCGATTTCCAGCGCCCCGCGCTTGCTCTCGACTTTAGCTTCGCCCGCCGCGGCAGGCATCAAGTCTGTACCTTGAAAACTGATCCTTGTAGCCCCGCTGCGGTGTTTGTAGCTCACCGCTCGGGTTGTACGGCTCACCACATTGACGCGGAATGTTGGTGTTGGATTGCCGGAGTCTGCCGGCGCTTGCATCTGAGTCTGCGCCTGCGCCGAAGCGCCAAGCGTCATGACAACTGCCAAGGTGATGCTTGCTGTCTTGAACATGAGTCTCCTTCTAAAAACTACAAGACCACAGTATTAGGGTTTATGAGCTGCAATACTGTGCGATAGTGAACCATTTGAAAGAAATACCGAGGCAAAGCCGCGAATCTCGCTTGGGGCGTTCACCTGACCCGCGCTCAGTCCCGAACCACCTTCCCAACCGGTGCCTAAAGATGAGGGTATAAAGAGCACGTGAGACGCTGCCTGGCGCGATGGGCCAAGGGGAGAACCGGCAGGGCAGAGAAAATCTGAGTACTCAAGGAGGAAAATCCAGGAAGTTACTTAGAATCAGCATACAGACGCTTCCGAGAAGGGACTACCTAAGAACGGATGGGACGAGAAAAACCATGCAAAGGAAGCAAAAAGATAAAAGTATAAATTCCCAGAGTGGTACCGAATGGAATATCCGACACGGATAAGAAAGCGGCAGTGAGAGCCAGCATGCGTGCTGACCTTTGATCCGCCAAGAGGGCTAAACCAGCCAAAAGACCGAACAGACCGCACAGAACCGTTAAAACGACGATGCCTGCGTAAACAATATGAAAATCACTCATTAACGTAAACGGATCAGGTACGCGACCGAGCAGGGCGCCAAACATGACCGTGGCGGTTCCGCTAAACAGAACGAAACAAATTCCCATTACGAGGCGGAGGATCCCATACACGAGCCAGCAAACACCCAGGATTCCCCGATGACCACTCAAAGTGCCCGCCGAGGATTCCTCCAATGACATTTGCGTCTCCCGACCATTGATTCCACGATTTTGGACCGTCGCTGAATTAGTAGTTCATTCCTCAACCACCGTCTGTTCAATTTTGGACATCCTCAGGTTTGAAGAGCTGGCAACATGCATGCTTCCAATTGGCCTCTCGCTTGTTCGTTCTCCTACAGCGGGACATCCGGAATGGCTGCAAGGCGGACCAGGTGGACAACGCGGCGGTGTTTTTCAGAAGCGAAGATAAAAAACGATGACAACTCAGTTTGCGCCTAGCCCGCAAATCAGTGAAGAAAAGTTGATACGAGCCGGCCAGCGGGGCGACGTCCAAGCGGTTAACACACTCTTTCGCCGCCATCACAAATCACTCTTTCATTCGGCACTAGGGATCATGGGCAACCCCGAGGATGCAGAAGATGCCTTACAAGAAGGTTTGCTCTCCGCTTTTCGAAATTTGAAGAGCTTCGAAGGACGCTCACAGATCTCGACATGGCTCACGCGAATCGTGATAAACGCCGCTCTCCAGCGTCGCCGAAGTTTGGCAGCCCGTCCAACCATTGCGGTGGCTGAACCCCTCAAGGGGAGTGAAATCCCGATCACAGAGCGGCTGGTCGCCAAGGGCCCAACCCCGGAGCAGCTCTTCGGCCGTCTGGAAGTTCTAACGATGATCAGAGAGCGTATCGAAGAGCTTCCCATAAATCTCCGCACAGTGTTCGTCCTGCGTATTGTGCGCGAGCACAGGACTGCCGAGGCCGCGAGGATATTGGGCGTGACACCAAACACAGTGAAAGCGAGGTTGTGGCGCGCGCGACGTCGACTGGCTACTCGCCTGAACAGCACTCTTCTCCGTAGTGTGAACGCACCCCGCATTAACTCTTCTCGATTTGCGCCGGACCCAGCGAATTGTGATTGATGTGAATCTGGCCTGTCCGTTGTTCCGGGGAGATGTAAACCGGCGACAGCGGCCTCGCGGTCATGGTTTACAATAAGACGTCGCTGGGCGCCCGGCCGCCGCTAATATAGAACTCCCCCCTTCCTCCGAAGGGAGAATCTCATGACAAAAATCTTTTTATTGATGGTACTGATGGCAGTATCCGGTTTGCGGGCGCAAGCGCAAAACCCGCTGGCCCCGCGGGTGTTAGTCGTATTCGACCGTCACGTGAAGGATTCTTTGAACGTAGCGAATCATTACTTGGCGAGCCGTGGAATTGCCAAGAGCAATCTGTGCGCGGTAACTCCACCCGAGACGGTAACGCAGCTCACCTGGTTGCAGTATGTTTCGGCCATCAAGACGCCGATCCAGAAGTGTTTGAATTTGGTGGGTCCCAACCAAGTGCTATATATCGTCTTGAGTTATGTCCGGCCATTTTCTATTTTGGGGCAAAACGGGAAGGTGTATGCGCTCGATCAGTACGTGGCCGACATTTGGGATGAGTATTCCACCACGGATGCCAATCCCTATCCCAAACAGACGCATCCCTACTTTGCTGTCAATCGAGCACAGGCGAATGTATATCAGCGATTCTTGAGTTTCGCGGATTACCGCGCGCAATCGGGCGCGCTACGCATCTATTCCGTCTGGCGGCTGGATGGCGCGACCCCGGCGCTGGCCAACGGCATGGTGGACAAAGCCTTGAGCGCAGAGACGAAGGGGTTATCCGGCCAAGCTTGCTTTGACCGGCAGTTCGGCGCCATCACCGGAGTTTCCGACACCAGCTACGGCGCGTACGAATGGGACCTCCATTTGGCCGCGACCCTCGCCGCGCAAGCGGGATTCAGCGTGACGGAAGATCAGAACTCCCAAGAGTTCGGGACACTGCCGGCGCCGAATTGTCCCAACGCGGCGATTTACACGGGATGGTATAGCTTGAACCACTACAACGATGCGTTCACCTGGAATACCGGCGCGATCGGGTTCCATCTGGACAGCCTTTCGGCCATGGACCCGCGCGGAGGAACCAACTGGTCGGCCAATGCAATTCAAAAAGGGATCACAATAACCAGCGGCACGGTTTCAGAACCGTACTTGACGGCGCTTTCTCACCCCGATGGGGTATTTCTTCATCTTTTCAGAGGGGGCAATGTAGGCGACGCGTTCCTCCGAAACAGCCGGTGGTTGAAGTGGATGACGGTGAATATTGGCGATCCACTTTATCGTCCCTTTCCCGGAGGGTTGCCACCGTTCAATGGACAAACGCCGTTGTCCTCTTTGGCGGTAGTTCCGTAAAACCCGGTCCGTCACAGGCGTCGACCGTGATGATCCGAGTCCGCGATCTGCGGATGGTTCGGGCTTCGAAGACCACGAAGGTCAGAACATGTTGTGAATCATAGAGTTGTCCAGTTCGCTTGGTGATTCTCGAAATTAGGGCCGAGATTGATTTTGTGCGCGCCAAGCGGGGAGAGACCACACAGCTTCGGAGCGGGCGAAGAGGAAGGCGACGAAGCACAGCGCGAAAACGGAGTGGCTGAGGCTGGCGCCGAAGTATTGCCAGAGCGGCGCGGCGGCGCCGGGATAATCGGAAGAGAAAAGCAACATCAACATGAAGAGGAAGCCGCAGATGCTGGCGGGGCGCACGAGGATGCCGAGGACGAGAGCGATGCCGATAGCGAGCTCTCCGTAGCCGACGAGGAAAGCAATGGGAGTCGCGTAGTTCAAGACGAAACCACGGAGGATATTTTCCATGAAGGGATAAGCGCCGCCTTCGGTGAGGAATTTGTTGATCCAGAATTGAAAGCCGCCGTGCATGGTGAATTGCGTTCCGAAGACTTTGTATTCGCCGAAGATTAGAAAGTAGATGCCGGTGCCGATGCGGATGACAGCGAGGGCGCGGGAGTTGCGGTTTTCGATGGCGATGGATGAGGGCACAGGACCTCCATTCTGGTCAGGAGCAAGGGAACAAAGATAACGCAGAGACGCCGAGTTCGCGGAGAAAACGCAGAGAGTCGTAGTATGCCAGTCGGGGCTCGACGCTGCGAGAGAAGTCAGGAGAGGCGGGAGCGGACGCGGTCGCTGAGGGCCTTGCCGTCGACGGTTTTGCCTTCGAGGGCGGCTTTGGCGGCTTTGACTACGGCGCCCATCTGCTTGATGGAATTCGCTCCAGTATCGGCGATGGCCTTGGCGATGGCGGCGTCCATTTCGGCGTCGGTGGCCCTGGCGGGAAGATAAGTTTCGATGATGGCGAGCTCTTTTGTTTCCTTGCCGGCTAGGTCTAGACGGTTGCCCTTCGTGAATTGCTCGATGGATTCCTTGCGCTGCTTTACGAGAGTTTGCAGGATCTGAATCGATTCGGTCTCGTCGAGTGCGCGGATTTTTTCGACTTCCTTGAGCTTGATGGCGGACTTGATGCCGCGCAAGACGCTGAGGCGGAGCTCGTCCTTGGCGCGCATGGCGTCGGTCATGTCTTTCTGGATTTTTTCAGCGAGACTCATGGCGGGCGATTCCTCGATGGTTGAATATAGCAGAGGAAGACGTCAGAGAAGTAAACGGAAAGAATTAACGCAGAGCGCACGAAGATTGGCGCACAGAAGTCACGGAGAGTTTGAGGAGACTTATTTGACAGGCCGAGGAGGGCTGGTTACCGTAGATAAATTATTCAGCACTTGAAATTCCTGCAAGAAACTCGAGGCGGCATGAAAGTCATTGTGGCGGACAAGATCAGCGGGCGCGGAGTGGAACTGCTGAAGCAGCAGGCGGGATGGAACGTCGTGCTGACGACGAAGGAGACGCTGAACGCCGAGATTGCCGATGCCGATGCGCTGATTGTGCGGAGCGCGACGCGCGTGACGGCCGAGTTGCTGGATAAGGCGAGGAAGCTGCGCGCCGTGGGACGCGCGGGCGTCGGCGTAGACAATATCGATTTGTCGGAAGCAACCAAACGCGGCGTTCTGGTGATGAGCACACCGGGCGGGAACGCGGTGAGCGTGGCGGAACACACGTTTGCGCTGCTGCTGGCGCTGGCGAAGCAGGTGCCGCGGCTGGACAAGGCGATTCACGAGGGGCGCTGGGAGAAATCGAGCGCGGCGGGAACGGAATTGCGCGGGAAAACCTTGGGGCTGATAGGGCTGGGACGCATCGGAAGCGAGGTGGCGGTGCGCGCGGAAGCGTTTGACATGCGCGTGTTGGGGTACGACCCGTTCATCAGCGAAGCGGCGGCGCATGAAGTGTCGGTGGAGCTGGTGCCGCTCGAGACATTGCTGGCGGAGAGCGATTTTGTGTCGCTGCACGCGGCGCTGAGTCCCGCGACGCAAAATCTGATCAATGCGAAAACGCTCGAGAAGATGAAGAAGGGCGCGCGGCTGGTGAATGCGGCGCGGGGAGAGTTGGTCGACGAAGCGGCGCTGGCGGATGCGCTGAAGAGCGGGAAATTGGCGGGAGCGGCGCTCGATGTGTTCGCCGAGGAGCCGCCGAAGAATTCTCCGCTGATCGGTTTGCCGAACGTGATCGCGACGCCGCACGTGGCGGGTTCGACGGCGGAAGCGCAGGAAGAAGTGGGAACGCAGATCGCCGTGCAGGTGCGGGATTATCTGGCGGAAGGCGTGATTCGAAACGCGGTGAATCTGCCGGCGCTATCGGTAGAGCAATACCGGCGAGTGCAGCCATATCTAGAGCTTGCGGAGCGGCTGGGGTCGCTGGTGTCGCAGGCGGCAGCGTCGCGGCCGGCCCGAATCCGGATTCGCTATGCGGGCGAAGTGGCAGAGGTGGGGACGCATTTGCTGCGGAGCGCGGTGCTGGCAGGGGTGCTGAACGAGGTGCTCGACGAGAAGGTGAACGTGGTCAATGCACCGGCCGTGGCGGCGGCGCGGGGGTTGAAAGTAGAAGAGGAAACGCGACGGCGGGAACACGGATTCCCCAATACGCTGGAAGTTGCGGCGCTCCCGGAGAAAACAGGTGGGGCGGCATTCGCGGCCGAAGGAACGGTTTTGCATGATGGTTCGCCTCGCGTGCTGGCGATCGACGGCATCCCGCTGGAGGCGCAACTCGATGGGACAATTCTCTATTTGCGCAACCGGGACGAGCCTGGGGTGGTGGGGAAAGTGGGCACGACGCTCGGAAAACTCGGCGTGAATATTGCGACTTTTGCGCTGGGAAGGCGCGCGGCGGAGCGCGGAGCCGAGGCCATTTCGCTCGTGCAACTGGATGGCCCGGTGTCTGCTTCCATTCTTGGGCCCATCCGGGAGATTGGGGCGATTACGGAAGCGAAGCTGTTGCGGCTCGGAAGCGAGTGAAGAGTTCTAGTACCGGGCATTTGACCACCGAAGTTAGCTCCCGCCTTTTTCATAAGAGTTCTTGACTTCCGCTGGAGTTTTGTCCTAAAAGCAATACCACTGCCGGTTCGAGTGGGTGGTTCAGGTTGCCTTTGCTCTACATCGCAAGTTGCCTATCGGCGGCGCACGATCAGCTGTCGGTGTGTTGTGGTGTCCAACCCCAATCTCTCAACGCTTGTGTCCTAAATTTCTTTCCTGGTGCGAGAAAAGGAGCGGCCTATGCTGGGGTCTTTCATTAAGCGCGATGTATTGGTTTGCTTGGTTGTATCGATGATCGCGATCGCTTGCACGTGTGCGCAGACAGATACGACGTCTCTCAACGGAGTCGTCACGGATAAAACCGGGGCGGCCATCGTTTCGGCCAAAGTTATGCTGGTGAACTCGGGGCAAGGTTTCAAGCGCGAGACGACCACAGGTTCGGCAGGTGAATACCAATACCTCGCGCTTCAGCCGGGCACGTACTTGTTGACTGTTGAGAAGACAGGTTTTCGGAAGTTTGATCAAAAGGATTTGCAGCTCTTGATCAACTCTCCGACAACGGTCAACGTGACGATGGAAATCGGCGCAACTTCAGAAACCATTGAGGTGTCCGCTCAAGCGGTCACGCTAAACACGACGGACGCCTCGCTGGGAGTCGCCTTCAACGAGCGCCAGGTGAAGGAACTTCCGCTCGAAGCAGGAAATGTGCCTGAACTGCTCTCCTTGCAAGCAGGCGTTATATACATGGGGAACCGTCCGGACATCAACCGCAACACGGACACACGGAGCGGCGCCGTGAATGGGGCGCACAGCGACCAGAGTAACATCACGCTGGACGGCGTCGGTGTGAATGACGAAACACAAGGTTTCGCATTTACGTCCGTGTTGCCGGTCACGCAGGATTCCGTGGAGGAGTTCCGTGTAACGACCACCAATTACAACGCGGATCAGGGACGTTCATCGGGCGCGCAGGTTTCGCTAGTGACCAAGAGCGGCACGAACGCATTTCATGGTTCCGTGTTTGAATCTCATCGCAATACGCTTACCAGCGCGAACGATTATTTTGTTAAGGGCGCTGAACTCCGTGATGGTTTCCCCAACAAGCCGCTGAAACTGATCCGCAATGTTTTCGGAGGGGCGCTCGGCGGGCCGATCCTCAAGGATCGCTTGTTTTTCTTCATCAATTACGAGGGCTACCGGCAAGCTGAACAGAACAGCGTGGTTCGAATCGTACCCAGTGCGACTATGCGGGATGGCGTGATCCTCTACCAGTGCGATACGACAAGCCCGACAGTGGCGACGGATTGCCCCGGCGGCCAAGGCATAGTCGCTGGTCAAAGCGGCAAAGCCTACAATGTTCCCAAGGGGTTTTTCGGACTCTCTTACGGCCAGATCAAAACCATGGATCCGTTGGGGGTAGGTCCGAGCCTGGTTATGTTGCCCTATCTGCAAGGATTTCCTTTGCCCAATGACACGTCGGTTGGAGACGGCGTAAACTTCACTGGATTCCGTTTCCGCGGCCCGGTTTCGACGGACAACAACTGGTATATCGCGCGGGCCGATTTCAAAATTACCCAGAATGGCAATCACAGCCTGTTCTGGCGCGGTGCGCTGCGGAACGATACCCATGGTGATGTGCCTTACTTCGCGGGCTTGGGTCCCGAACATTCATTGCTGGACCTTAGCAAAGGCTTCACCCTTGGCTACACGGCCGTTCTGCGCCCGACCCTCATCAATAACTTCCGTTGGGGCTTTACGCGGCAGAGTTTCGGCGACGGCGGGAACAACGACACGCAGCGGTTCATCTATTTCCGCGGCCTGAATGACAATGAAGGAACTAACAACTCCGAACTCGCCATCACGCGCAGCCGCAACTTTCAGGTGCCCGTGCACAACTTTGTGGATGACGTCTCCTGGATCAGGGGTCGCCACATATTCCAGTTTGGTGTGAATGTCGCTTTAATCCGCAATCCACGGACGAGCCTGAGGGGTTCGTTTAGCGATGGTTTCACCAACGCTTCGTGGCTGGATAACGCCGCTCTTGCCAACACGGGTTCCCAGACAGATATGGATCCGGGGACGTTTGGTCATCCCAACGTGGACAGCAGCTTTCAGAATGCATATGACTATCCGATGATTGCGCTCATGGGCGCTGTCACGCAAGTGGACGCAAACTATAATTACCTTAAGAATGGCAGCATCCTGCCGCAGGGCGCACCGACGAAGCGAAGGTTTGGTGCAGACTCCTACGAGTTTTATGCTCAGGATTCGTTCAAGCTGAAACCAAATCTCACGCTCAATTTCGGTTTGCGCTACTCCATCTTTTCTCCACCGTGGGAGACCACAGGGCTCCAAGTCTCTCCCTCGATTAGCCTGGGTAAGTGGTTCAGCCAACGTGGAATGAATATGCTGAATGGCATCCCGTCGAACAAGGATCCTCTTGTGTCGTTTGATCTTTCTGGTCCAGCTAATGGCGGGAAGCTGCCCTGGTATAACTGGGACTATAAGGATTTTGGTCCTCGAGTTTCCCTTGCATGGTCGCCAAAAGGTAGCGGCGGGCTGCTAAGGGCACTCTTTGGTGATGGTGGGAAGACTACAGTTCGCACCGGCTTCGGAATAGTATATGACCGCATCGGTCAGGGTCTTCTTTCAACCTTCGATCAGTCTGGCTCATTCGGTCTTTCCACTGGGCTGACCAATCCAGCCGGATTGGAGGATATGTCCACCGCCCCCCCGGCTAACCGGGCTGAACACAGTTCCCATCAAGGATAATACCGGGGCTACCCTGTTTCTCCCCGCGCCTCCAGGGAAATTCCCCCAGACGTTTCCTAGCACGCTGAATACGGGTGGGTTCGCCATCACTTGGGGGGTGGATGACCAAGTCAAGACTCCATATTCTTATACCCTCGACTTCTCCGTGGGACGCGAACTTCCGAAGAACTTCTCCCTTGAAGTTTCCTATGTCGGACGTTTGTCTCACCGGTTGTTGACGCAGTCCGACCTGGCCATGCCGCTGGATCTGGTGGATCCAAAGACGAAAGTCGATTACTTCAAAGCGGTGACGGCGCTCGCGAAGATCTACAGCAGCTCAAACGCCCCCCTTTCGCAGAATGTAACGGCTGCGATGGTTGGCCCAACAGCTTCTTACTGGACCGACATGCTGCAGTCGGCTACTGCGGCTGGACAGCAATACCGAATTAGGCGGTGCACGGGGGGTGTTACCACGGGAACACCGGATCCAGTGCAGGCCGCTTATGATCTCTTCTGTGGGTTTGCCCAGAATGAGACGACGGCGCTGTTCATCCTCGACGTGAACGGCGGACTGCGTGGTTTCTCCGGCGGCGCGGCAAGTAATACTTTCTTTACGCCAATTGGCGGGGAGAATTCATACTTCAACGCTCAATATTCATCTCTCTATGCGTGGCGCTCAATCGGTATCGCGGACTATCACGCGCTACAGGTCAATCTGCGCCATCGAATGAGCCATGGCGTGCAGTTTGACTTCAACTATACTTTCTCGAAGTCTCTCGACCTTGCTTCCGACGCCGAGCGCATCGGCGCGTGGGGCGGGCTCGGCGGCCAGACCATCAACTCTTGGCAACCAACGGCCTTACACGGTCGATCTGACTTTGATACCCCGCACCAGATCAATGCCAACTGGATCATTGAAATGCCGTTCGGGAGGGGCAAAGCGATTGCCAGGGATTCTCATGGCTTCCTAGATGCTGTGATTGGCGGCTGGCAGTTGGCGGGACTCACCCGCTGGACCAGCGGATTCCCGGTCAATGCCTTCAACGGAGCCACTTGGCCGACCAATTGGCAGCTTGGCGGGGAAGCAATCAAAATCGGTTCTGTGCATACCGGCGTCTTTAAGAACTCTGACGGATCCGTGAACTTGTTTGCGGACCCAAAGGGAGCAACCGGGATCGGCGCTTTCCGTCACGACTTCCCGGGGGAGAGCGGTCAACGCAACGTGATCAACGGTCCAGGCTTTGTGGCTTTGGATATGGGATTGAGCAAGCGTTGGAAGATGCCCTGGGCTGAAGGCCAGAGCCTTCAATTCCGCTGGGAAGTCTTCAACATTCCGAACTTCACGCGGTTTGATGTTCAGTCCGCGACCACCTCTCTCGACCAGGCCAGTGCCTTTGGCAAGTTCACTGGATTGCTGACCAATCCTCGCTCCATGCAATTCTCACTGCGTTACGAATTCTAGAGCAGCGCAACCTAACCAAAACCGCCGGGAAACGCGAAGTTTCCCGGCGGTTTTTTTTTGAGCATTGAATTCGCTCCGAGCATGGTATAGCGGCGACTTCCGGGCTATGCATCGCTATTCAGAGGTAAGGTCCTGCGGCGCGCGAGCGAGTGAATAGTTCTAGTACTACATATTTGAACGTAAGCGTCGTTGCCCCGATTTCACAGAACTTTTCTTGACTTCTCTGCGAGATTGGTTTAAAAATCTCCACACTGCAAGTTGATGCCGCGAGTGGTTTGGAGAGGTCATCCGAGGGTCTAAAGGACTGCAAGTCCAGCGGCCAGGCATACCCCATGCCAGCGCTGTGTACTGTCTAAACGGATTGTCGCTCCTGTCATTTTTCAAAAATTGCTAATGGTGCGAGAAAAGGAGCGGTCTATGAATTTGTCATTGACTCGACGAACTATTGGGGTGTTGCTCTGCTCGTTGCTGCTAGGCCTTACACTACGCGCTCAGAATGTGGGCAGCTTGCAAGGGCAAGTCACGGACCCGACAGATGCCACTGTAATCGCTGCAACGGTACAACTTACGGATTTGGCGAACAACGCCACGCGCACTACGAAAACGGACGCAACGGGAACGTTCAGCTTCTCGCAGCTCAATCCCGGAACCTACAGGCTCGAAGTCTCCAAGGACGGGTTTAAGACGCACGTTGAGGAGCGTGTCAACGTTTTGGTAGCAACGCCGGCACGGGTGGACGTACGTCTGGAATTAGGCATCATAAGTCAGCAGGTCGTGGTCGAGTCTGTCGCTGTACCCCAATTAAACGTTCAGGATGCGACCGTCGGCAACGCTTTTGATGAAACCCAAGTCAAGTCGCTGCCATTTCTTGCACGTAACGTGGTCAATTTGCTGACGCTGCAGCCGGGCGTCGTGTTCACGGGTCAATCGGATACCGATCGCCTCTCACAGGGTTCCATTGACACGCTTGATCCTCGAGAGGGTTCCGTGGATGGAGTGCGCGGCAACCAGACTAACATCACAGTGGACGGAGTGGACGCCAACGATTGGCAGAACCAGGCGGCGTTCACCAGCGCCCTGCCCGTGACTTTGGATTCAGTGCAGGAATTTCGCGTGACGACCACGAACTCTAACGCCACGAACGGAATCGTGGGAGGAGCGCAAGTGGAGTTGGTGACAAAGAGCGGGACCGACGCGTTTCACGGAAATTTGCGCTGGTATTATCGAACCTCGGGAACAGCGGCGAACGATTTCTTCGCCAACGCAACGACTCCTCCGACGCCCCGCGGCAAGGATCAGAGGAATATTGGTGGCGGTTCCATAGGCGGTCCCATTCGCAAAGGCCGAATGTTCTTCTTTTTTGATAACGAAGATCGGCGCGAGATCGTCTCCGCACCGTTAACTATTCCACGCCAGGTCCCGTCGGATGGGCTGCGCCACGGTGTTCTGATCTATAACTGTACGGGCTCAGCGGGCTGCCCGGCTGCAAGTACAACGGTGGTCGGGGCCGACGGCACCTCAGTAACCGTTCCAGCTGGTGCGTTTGGGCTTTCCCCAGCCCAATTTAAGGCTTCGGATCCCGCGGGCCTTGGTATTAACCCCGCTATGCTCACTTACATGAAACTTCTCCCGGGAGGCAACAGTCCGCCGAATGCTTTCGATGGCGGATTTTCATTCGATGCTCTTAACTTCAATACGGCCGAGGGAACGAAGAACAACATCTATACGACGCGCTTGGAT
>Ga0207133_1057_pt1 | contig 21111 bp, 17 predicted proteins | sample Alteio_BWMinHeat_11_FD_153537 | JGI IMG/M metagenome (GOLD analysis project Ga0207133, IMG submission 153537) | Enriched cells from forest soil in Barre Woods Harvard Forest LTER site, Petersham, Massachusetts, United States -... | ecosystem: Environmental > Terrestrial > Soil > Temperate forest >... | reverse complement strand
ATTGCAGCCCATATTTATCGCTCCTATAAAATAGCGGCGTTTGCTTTACTTGCGATTTTATTCTTCAATTTTTATTCTCAAATAGATAAATATTATACGTGTCCATCTGGTGGGTTTATTCGATTTGGTTTTATTTATTTTATTCTTTCAATATATTTATTAGAAAGTAAGAAATTACTATCGCAAAAAACGACTTTTTTTACGGTGGCTATCATCAGTTCGTTGGGAAGCATTTGGTCTTTTGAAAGTGCGGTTTATACTTTACCTGCTGTATTTTTTGTAGAGTATATTAATAAAACATTAAAGCAATTTTTACCTATTTTCTTAATGTGCTTCAGTGTCATTGTTCTTGCCTATCTTTCGCCTTATGCCTTAGAAAGGCAATGGCCTTCAATCGATCGATTTTATGAATACGCCATGGTCTATGCGGGTGGTTTCAACCAAGTTAATTTTAGTCGATTCACTAGTTTTTGGTGGTTGTTTCCTTTGCTCTATGGATTTATGTTATTAAGAATCCTGACGGGTTATGTTTCAAATAAGATCGTCGTGGGTTTAACTATTTATGCCATTTGTTTGTTTACCTATTATGGCGGTCGCGCGGATCCTAATAATCTTCTTCATGTTTCTATACCGTTTATTTTGCTGAGTATTTATTTAGTATTAAATTTAAAGTCGGTTAGTCTTTTTGTTAAGCAAATCTTACTCGCCCTCACACTCACCACTTTTCTTTCTGTCAATTATCAATGGGACGAGAGTGGTAAAATGGTGATGAAGCAAATAGGACTTAGAAATTTACCGCTCGTTCTTAATCATTTTTTACCTCGTTCTGCACAAATGAAAGTGATTCAAACGCTTAAAAATCCAGATGATATTGTTCAATCGGATTGTTCTCTTTATGCACCCCTAGAAAAATATATAGAAAATGGAACCATTGCATTACTTAATGAGGATGATCATCTTTATTTATTTTATGCTTGTACCCATACTAATAATGCGCTCGCGGTGAATCCTTACAAAGAAATTTCTCTGAATCCAAAAGCAATCAAGAGAACCATTGCCAAAGCGGCCGCTATTCCCAACCAATATTTATTGGTTGAATCGAGTCTGCTTCAACGAAAGACAAACGATGAACATGGCAGCAGAATGACAGCAGATATTCTGAATGCTAAACAATATAAAAAGATAGGTGAAGTTAAATTAGCGGATTCGACTATTGTTGTATTTCGTACAGAAAATATTTGATGTATTTAATTTTATATTGCGTTTTAATGCGAATATATTAAATAATTTCTCCTGCCCACAGTTGCTCCATGAAATTTTTCCAGTGTAGACATAGTATAGGACCATATTTTTTTTCTTGGGGATCATGGGATACTAAATATAATTGCTTGAATAAATTTTCTTCCGCTAAATATTGTAGATTTTTCAAATCCCTGTTTGTTACTTTTTTTGCAGCCTTCACTTCAATTGCAATTCTATCATCAATAATAAAATCTACTTCATGCTGATGTGTGCTACGCCAATAATGTAAATATTCATTTAGACGTTTATAACTAAGATAGGTCCTTAATTCTAAGCCGATCCAGTGTTCGAAACTACGCCCATATAAGTCGGAGTTTCGATCAAGCATTTTGGTTTGCGCTAAAGTGTGGCATACTCCAGTATCAAACAAATAAAATTTTGCGGTAGAAATCGCTTTGCGTTTTTTTGATTTAGTCCAAGGTGTTAACATGAAGCCGATTAATGTGTCTTCAAGAATAGTATAATACTCACGAACCGTTGAAGCAGGTACCCCTGAATCACTAGCAATTTGGGCGAAATTAAGCATTTGACCATTTGCCAATGCAGCAACAGTCAAAAAACGTGAAAATTGTGGTAATTTTCTTACTAAGCTTTCGGCCTGAATTTCTTCATAAAGATAGGTTTGGACATAAGCTGTGAGTTCTTCTTGTGGGCTTTCGCTTGCATATACAGAAGGTAAGCCTCCTACTTGTAGATATTTATCCAAATTAAAATGAGGAATTTCAGAAAAACAAAGTGGATATAAATTTGCTGTCCACGCGCGCCCTGCCAATAAATTGGCATGACCATGTTTTAATTTTCGGGCACTGCTACCGGTAAGCAGAAAGCGCAATTTTCTTTCTTCAATCAAACGATGTACCTCGTCTAGCAAGTGAGGTACTTTTTGAATTTCATCTATCACAATAAATTTATATTGACGTTTATTTAATGCGGCGTCTATTAAAGGCTCTAACTCCCAAGGTGCAGCAGAAAGTCTTATATAAAGCTCTGAACGTAACAGATTAAAGGTAACTGCTTTATCGGTTAGCTCATCTTTAACCAATGTACTTTTACCGGTTGCGCGAGGCCCCAGCAAGAAAAAAGATTTTTTTTGCAGTAAAGATGCTAAATTTAGGATGCGATTGTAATGGGTCATTCAACAATCGTACCGCTGATTATCCGGATAATCAACAATTATGCTGCTGATTATCCGGATGAGTGCAACTTGCACCTAACAATTCAACCAATAAAATGCTCGTATCCGCCTGATTCAGCGTATAAAAGTGCAATCCTGGCGCGCCGCCCTTTAATAATTTCTCACATAAACCATGCACGACTTCGAGTCCAAAGGCTTTAATAGACTCGATATCATCGTGGTAGGCCTCTAAACGTTTACGAATCCAGCGTGGAATTTCGGCACCACAGAGATCCGAAAAGTGGACGAGTTTGGCAAATTGGGTGATGGGCATAATGCCGGGTGTGATGGGAATGGAAATATGATTTTTTTCGCATTGATCAATAAAATAAAAATAAGCATCTGGATTAAAAAAATATTGAGTGATTGCGCTATTGGCGCCCGCATCGACTTTTGCTTTAAAGTTGATAAGATCCTCATCTGCATCTTTTGCTTGAGGATGGAATTCTGGGTAGGCTGCGATTTCAATATGAAAATGATCGCCTGATGTTTTTCGAATTAAATTAACCAATTCTTTTGCAAAGCGAAACTCACCACTTTGTCCCATGCCAGAGGGAAGGTCGCCGCGTAATGCGACAATGCGTTTTGCGCCTAACTCTTTATAAGTTTGCAAAATGTCTTCTAATTCTTGGCGCTTGCAACCCATGCAGGCAAGATGAGGGGCGATGGGGATTGATAAATTTTCATGGAGCATTTTAACAGTCTGTAATGTTCCTTCGCGTGTTGAACCCCCAGCACCAAATGTGACAGAAAAAAATTCGGGATGCAGTGAGGAGAGTTTTTTTGCATTTTGATTTAAATGCAACATGCCTTCTGGTGTTTTGGGAGGGAAAAATTCAAAACTAATATCGATATTTTTTTTCATAATCCTATTCACTTAAGTGAGGCGCGAGCCAGCGTTTTGTTGAGTTTAAGTCCATGGCTTTACGTAAAGCATAATCGACAACTTGATCTTGTCCAATCTTTCCAATGCCAAAATATTGTGAGAGCGGATGAGAAAAATAAAATCCGCTGACAGAAGAGGCGGGTAACATGGCAAAGTTTTCTGTTAATGTCATGCCCGTATTTTCAGTGGCATTGAGTAAATTAAATAGTAATGGCTTTTCTGTATGATCAGGACAAGCAGGGTAACCCGGGGCGGGGCGAATGCCAATATATTTTTCTGCAATTAAATCATCATTAGCCAAATTTTCTGTAGCGGCATATCCCCAGAATTCTTTGCGCACGCGCGCATGCATGTGTTCTGCAAAAGCTTCTGCGAGTCGATCAGCGAGCGCTTTTAATAAAATACTATTGTACTCATCATGTTGTTTTTCAAATAAAGCAACGCGCGCATCTAAATGAATGCCGGATGTGACGGCAAATCCACCGATGTAATCAGCAATGCCCGTTGATTTAGGCGCGATAAAATCAGCAAGGCAAAGATTGGGTTTATTTTTAGGTTTGCGATTTTGTTGACGCAGCATGTGAAATTTTGTCAGAATTTTTTGACGCGTTTCATCGGTATAAATTTCAATATCATCATCCACACTATTGGCGGGGAAAAAACCAATGACGGCATTCGCCTCGATCCAGTGTTGCGTTATTAAATTATTTAACATGATATTGGCATCGTGAAATAAATTCTTAGCCGTCTCGCCAATTATTTTATCTTCTAGTATTGCAGGAAAGCGACCCGCTAATTCCCAAGTTTGAAAAAAGGGCGTCCAATCAATATAGGGAATTAATTTTTGTAGGGAATAATTTTTAAAAGCTTTCACACCCACAACCGTAGGTTTGACGGGCGTGTATTCTGACCAATTAACTATAAGTTTATTTTCGCGGGCTTCATTCAGTGTGATTAACTCATTTTCAGATTTTTTATTTTGATGACGTTCACGTAATTTGATGTAATCTTCGCGTGTTGTTTTTACAAATTCTGTTTTAGACGTTTCGCTTAATAATTGACTTGCGACACCCACCGCGCGGGATGCATCAACCACATGGATGGTTGCGCCAGAATAATGTGGTTCAATTTTGATTGCAGTATGCGCACGGGAAGTTGTTGCGCCACCAATTAAAAGTGGTATGTCAAATCCTTGACGTTGCATTTCTTGTGATACATACGTCATTTCTTCAAGCGAGGGTGTGATTAAACCGCTTAAGCCAATAATATCGACGTTTTCTGTGCGAGCGGCGGCTAATATTTTTTCGCAAGAGACCATGACGCCTAAATCAATCACATCATAATTATTGCAACGCAGGACAACGCCCACGATATTTTTACCAATATCGTGTACATCACCTTTGACGGTTGCCATTAATATTTTTCCTTTCGCACTTTTTTCAGCTGATTTTTCTGCTTCAAGAAAAGGGGTGAGATGTGCAACCGCTTGTTTCATCACGCGAGCGCTTTTGACAACTTGTGGTAAAAACATTTTTCCTTCGCCAAATAAATCTCCCACGATATTCATGCCATCCATCAAGGGGCCTTCGATTATTTTGAGTGGGCTCTCAAGCGTTAGACGCGCTTCTTCCGTATCTTCTACGATAAAAGTATTAATGCCATTGACGAGTGCGTAGGATAATCTTTCGGTCACACTTTTTTCGCGCCAACTTAAATCTTCCGTTTTTGATTTTAGTTGACCTTTGACTGAGTTCGCAACTTCTAATAAACGGTCAGTTGAATCCGGTCGACGATTTAAAATCACATCTTCAACGCGCGTTAATAATTCTTTTGGAATATCTTCATAAATCGCGAGACTTCCCGCATTGACAATCCCCATATCCATTCCCGCACGAATGGCATGATATAAAAAAGCCGCATGAATCGCTTCGCGAACAGGATTGTTACCGCGAAATGAAAATGAGACATTACTGACGCCGCCGCTAATGAGTGCAAAGGGTAAGTCTTGTTTAATTTTTCGTACGGCGTGAATAAAATCCATCGCGTAATTATTATGTTCTTCAATGCCTGTTGCGACGGCAAAAATATTGGGATCAAATATAATATCTTCAGGCGGAAATTCAACGCGATTCACCAAGAAATCATAAGAACGTTTGCAAATTTCAAATTTGCGTGTTTCCGTATCGGCTTGTCCTTGTTCATCAAATGCCATTACAACAACGGCGGCACCATATCGTTTGGCTAATATGGCTTTTTCTAAAAAGGCTTTTTCACCGTCTTTTAAACTAATTGAATTAATAATTCCTTTGCCTTGAATGCATTTTAATCCGGTCTCAATCACGGACCATTTTGAAGAGTCAATCATGATGGGTACACGTGCAATATCAGGCTCTGATGCAATTAAATTTAAAAATTTGTGCATGGCCGCTTCAGCATCGAGCATCCCTTCATCCATGTTGATATCGATGATTTGCGCGCCATTTAACACTTGATCGCGTGCTACATCGAGTGCGGCAGAATAATTTTCACTGCGAATGAGTTCTGCAAATTTAATAGACCCAGTGACATTAGTACGTTCACCGATATTGACGAAAAGCGTATCGTTATCAATTGTTAGTGGTTCTAATCCACTTAATCGACAGGCTTTAGGGATAGTTGGAACACGGCGGGGCGGAATATTTTTTGTTGTCTCAGCGATCGCTTTAATATGAGCAGGCGTCGTTCCGCAGCAACCTCCGACAATATTAATAAATTGCTGTTCAGCAAATTCATGAATAATAGCCGCCGTTTCTGCAGGCGTTTCATCATATTCACCAAATGCATTCGGTAATCCGGCATTAGGATGAACGCTCACAAAAGTATCTGCAATTTTGGCGAGCTCTTGAATATAGGGTCGAAGTGCGGCTGCGCCTAATGCACAGTTTAATCCAATGCAAAGCGGTCTCGCATGACGCACTGAATTCCAAAATGCCGCAGTCGTTTGTCCTGAGAGTGTGCGGCCACTCGCATCAGTAATAGTTCCTGAGATCATGAGGGGAAGCGCTAAGCCATGATCTGAAAAATATTTTTCGACTGCAAAAATCGCGGCTTTGCAATTTAACGTATCAAAAATCGTTTCGATCATGAGAATATCAACTTTTCCATCGACTAAACCACGGATGGCTTCAAGATAAGTATTCACTAATTCATCAAACGTGACGTTACGATAACCTGGATCATTGACATCGGGTGAGAGTGAAGTGGTGCGACTCGTGGGTCCCAGAATGCCAATGACAAAGCGAGGTTTGTCCGGCGTTTTTTTTGTGATCGCATCGGTTGCTTCTCGTGCTAATTTGGCAGAAGTGAAATTCAGTTCGTAAACTAAATCTTCCATGTGATAATCAGCAAGAGAAATAGCAGTTGAATTAAAAGTATTGGTCTCAATTAAATCTGCACCAGCATTGAGATAAGCGGTATGGATTTCGCGAATAATCTGCGGTTGGGTGAGGGAAAGTAAATCATTATTCCCTCTTAAATCATGCGGAAAATCTTTAAATCGCTCACCCCGATAATCTTTTTCTTGTAATCGATAGCTTTGGATCATCGTACCCATGCCGCCATCAAGAATAAAGATGCGTTGTTTGAGTTGAGTGTTTAGATAATCTTTAATTTCCGCGTAATTCATATTGTACCGAATGATTTTGATGCTAAAAGGGTGCCCAAGGTTACCTTACTATAAAAAAATGTCCTGGAGGCTAGTTATTGCTATCCGGGAAGAGGGCATAAATTTGATTTAGCATTGTTGCCACGTGTCCCTTCCCTTTGTGGGGCTATGTGCCCCCTCTCCGCCCGCGCTTTTTGCGGGGGAGAGGGAAATGCGCGGAGCGCGAGGGAGAGGTGGGCTCAAATCTTCCTTCAAGCAAATAATCCCAAAAGCTAATCTTCAGTTTTTTGCGGTCTTTTTTAGCTGTTGTCAAAGTCAGTCCATTTTGTGGGCGTAGGGTATCAAAACAAAAAGAAAAAAGGAAGATTTGAGCCCACCTCTCCCTCGCGCTCCGCGCATTTCCCTCTCCCCCCGCAAAAAGCGCGGGCGGAGAGGGGGCACAAAAGCCGTAGCCCACAAAGGGAAGGGACACGTGGCAACAATGCCAAATCAAATTTATGTCCCTATGTACAAATTCCCGGACAGCAAGTGGGTAAGCTTGAATTAATATCGATAATGCTCCGGCTTATAAGGCCCACTCACAGGCACATTCAAATAATCCGCTTGCTCTTTAGTCATCTCAGTTAAATGCACGCCGAGTTTTTTTAAGTGCAACCGCGCCACCATTTCATCTAAATGTTTAGGCAACACATGAACACCAATAGGATATTTTTCCGCATGTTGCCATAACTCGATCTGCGCCAATACTTGATTGGTGAAAGAGTTTGACATGACAAAACTCGGATGACCGGTTGCGCAGCCTAAGTTAACTAAGCGGCCTTCTGCCAAGATGATTAAGCGTTTACCATCGGGGAAAATGACATGATCCACTTGAGGTTTGATATTTTCCCAGGTGTATTGGCGCAAAGAGGCGATATCAATTTCAGAATCAAAATGACCGATGTTGCAAATAATCGTTTGATCTTTCATTTTTTTCATGTGCTCATGCGTGATCACGCGTAAATTGCCGGTGGCTGTGACAAAAATATTACCGTGGGCTGCAGCTTCTTCCATCGTAACAACACGATATCCTTCCATGGCTGCTTGTAATGCGCAGATAGGATCAATTTCGGTGACCCAAACTGTCGCGCCTAAGCCTCGTAACGATTGTGCACATCCTTTGCCAACATCACCATAGCCGCAAATAACCGTAATTTTGCCAGCAATCATGACATCGGTTGCGCGCTTGATGCCATCGACTAATGATTCACGGCAGCCATATAAATTATCAAATTTGGATTTTGTGACAGAGTCATTGACGTTAATAGCAGGTACTTTGAGCTTACCTTCTTTGTGCATTTCATAAAGACGATGCACGCCGGTTGTGGTTTCTTCTGATAAGCCTTTTATATTTTTTAATAAATGAGGATATTGATGATGGAGAATCTGGGTGAGATCGCCACCATCGTCTAATAACATATTCGGAGACCAACCATCAGGTCCCGTAATGGTTTGCTCAACGCACCAGGTATACTCTTCCTCTGTTTCGCCTTTCCAAGCAAAAACAGGAATTCCCGCGGCTGCAATAGCCGCGGCGGCATGATCTTGTGTTGAGAAAATATTGCAAGAAGACCAGCGCACTTCAGCACCGAGTGCAACGAGCGTTTCAATGAGAACAGCCGTTTGCACAGTCATGTGTAGGCAGCCTGCAATGCGTGCTTTTTTTAAGGGTTGTTCTGCGGCGTACATTTCGCGAATAGCCATTAATCCTGGCATTTCTGTTTCAGCAATACGAATTTCTTTTCGACCCCAATCGGCTAACCCTAAGTCAGCTACTTTATAATCTATTACGGTATTTTTAAGAGTGTGCGCTTGCATGGGTTTCTCCTTTGTGAGAGGTCAAGGATTTGATTGTTTTCTTCAGCGTATCGACTTTATCGGTTTTTTCCCAACTGACATTGATGTCTTCACGACCAAAATGGCCATAGCTTGCTGTTTGGCGATAAATGGGTTTCAGCAAATCTAACATTTTGATAATGCCAAAGGGGCGCAAATCAAAATGTTCGCGAATGAGTTTAATAATATCGTGGTTGGAAATTTTTCCTGTGCCAAAGGTTTCAACATGGATGGAAGTGGGTTCCGCCACGCCAATAGCATAAGAAATTTGAATTTCGCAGCGATCGGCAATACCCGCTGCAACAATATTTTTTGCAACATAACGACAAGCGTAAGCGGCAGAACGATCGACTTTTGAAGGATCTTTTCCAGAAAAGCAGCCGCCCCCATGTCTTGCCATGCCGCCGTAGGTATCTACAATTATTTTACGGCCTGTTAAACCGCAATCCCCTAAGGGTCCACCAATTACAAAGCGACCGGTTGGATTCACTAAATATTGTGTCTCTGCATTCAACCATTCGGCGGGCAGTGTGGGTTTGATAATTTCTTCAATGACGGCCTTACTGAGGTCACTGTGTGAAATATCAGGATGATGTTGCGTCGACAGCACGACTGTTTTAATTCCAATAGGACGACCATTGACATAATGAAAAGTAATTTGACTTTTTGCATCAGGACGCAACCAGGGCAATATGTTTTGTTTGCGTAACAGCGCTTGGCGACGCATGAGTGCGTGCGCATAAAAAATGGGAGCGGGCATGAGCGCGGTTGTTTCATTGGTTGCATACCCAAACATCAACCCTTGATCACCAGCCCCTTGTTGTTCTTTATTATCACGATCCACCCCTTGTGCAATATCTTGGGATTGTTTTCCAATGGCAGACATGACGGCACAGGATTCCCAATCAAATCCCATTTCGGAGCTGTTATAGCCAATATCGCGAACGACGTTACGGGTAATTTGCTCAACGTCCACCCAGGCATCGGTTGTGACTTCGCCGCCGACTAATACCATGCCGGTTTTAACAAACGTTTCACACGCAACGCGAGCATGCGCATCTTGCTCTAAAATAGCATCGAGAACCGCATCTGAAATTTGATCCGCAATTTTGTCAGGATGGCCTTCTGAAACGGATTCAGAGGTAAATAAAAATTCATTTTGCATACTTAATATTCCTTTACTCGCTAAATAGACCGCTAATGATACTCATTTATAGTAATAAATGGAAAGAAATTTCTTAGACTAATAGGGATGGTATTTTGATTTTTTCCAGATGTTTTTCAATCATAAGCGCGATTAAGTCATTAAACGACGTTTTGGCTTCCCAGCCCAATATTTTTTTGGCCTTGCTCGCATCAGCGACGGTCGGGCCTGTTTCTGTTCTGCGGGTAAAACGGGGATCGATATGGACATGGTTTTCCCAATTTAGTCCCACATAAGAAAATGCAGTTTCGCATAATTGACGAATCGTTCGAATTTGTCCGGTGCCAATCACAAAATCATCCGGATAGTCTTGTTGCAGCATGAGCCACATGGCTTCGACATAATCGCGGGCATATCCCCAATCACGTTCGGCATCTAAGTTTCCAAGCGACAGAATATTGTCTTTCACAATGGGTTCGCCACGTTCATTAAGAAGCGGAGATGTTTTGATGCCCAATTTAATGCAAGCGGCAGCATAAGAAATTTTTTGCGTGATAAAATGTAGGCCACGACGCGGGCTTTCATGATTAAATAAAATCCCACAACTGATAAATAAATTATAACTTTTACGATAAATTGCTGCGATATTATGCGCGTAGAGTTTCGCTGCAGCATAAGGATTAATGGGATTAAAAGGCGTTTGTTCGTTTTGAGGTGTTTCAAGCACTTCGCCAAACATTTCAGAAGAAGAAGCCTGATAAATTCGGCACTGAGGCGCCCAGTGCCGCACCGTATCAAATAAACGATGCGCCCCTAAACCATTTATTTCGGCTGTTTCTAGCGCTAAATGCCAAGATTTTCCAGGATAAGATTGGGAGGCGAGATTATACACTTCATCCGGCTTTATTTCTGAAATTGTAGTATCAATCGAATGCGTATCACGAAGATCACTAAACACAAAATCGATTTTGCCGTGTAATGGTTTTAATGTTTCTGATTGAATTAAGCGATTGTGGCTTAAGCCGACGACATGATAATTTTTTTCAAGTAATAATTCTGCGAGATAAGAACCATCTTGACCTGTAATGCCGGTAATCAATGCCGTTTTTTTCATAACGCTATAAAACCTTTTTAGTAACGCAATAATCCAGCGCGATAAAGTTGATGGTAAATAATATGGCGTCTGAGATAAGAAAACGCACTTTTGCTGACTTCGGCAGAGGACACTGCGCGACCTTGATTTCGATGGCGCAAATGTTGCATTTCTTCATGTCCAATTTGAGACATTTGTGCGGCTGTTTTTTGTTGTGTATGAATGCGAAATGCGCCTAAAAAACGCGGGAGTCGAGTGAATTTGGCGCCCGCATTTCGAAAGCGCAATAACAAATCCCAATCCATCGCAAAATGAAACATTTCATCGACCTGTGCGCCGACCTGATCCCAAATACGACGACGCCAAAATAAAGTTTCTTGCGGAATAAAATCACTCCAAGATAACACGTGAGAATCATGCGGCGGCAATATCCAGCGACCAATCTCTTGATCCTGTTCATTGATTAAAACACGATGCCCGTAGACAACATCAATGTCAGGATGTTTTGCAAAATAATCGCCAACATAATGCAGTGCGCCGGGCATCAGTAAATCATCTGAATTAAGATACGCCATGATGTCACCGCGACTATGACGAAATCCTAAATTAATCGCATTGGATTGACCATTATCTTTGACAGACTCCCAATGTTTTAACGAAGTCTGGTAACGTTTGATAATCTCAACAGTTTGATCGAGAGAGCCGCCATCCTGAATAATATATTCTAATTTTGGATAGTTTTGTTCGACAATGCTTTGAATGGTTTTTTCCAAAAATGCACCGTGATTAAACGACGGTGTCACGATTGAAATGGTCGGCAATGCTGCTTCTTCAGTATGGATTTTATTAGCATAATAACGGGGAATATGAAGCGGTTTCGGCGGATAATGATTTAATTTTCCTAATTTGGGGCGCGGGAAAATTTTTAATATGGAACGTAATATTCGTTTATGCACCCGCATGCGGCTGATACGGACTTTTCTTTTCAAGTCGGTAAACTTATTTGCTGTCGCATGCAATGCTGCTTTTGTTGCATTGAGTTCATGCTGGAGTTGCAAAACCAATTCACGTGAAGACTGACTTTTTACTTCTTCCGAGAGAATAGTTTTTATCTCTGTTAAAAATTGTTTGGCAAACGCCGGCACATCGCGTTGGTAAATACCCAATGTGTTAATTTCTGTTTTCGAATCAAGACCGTCAGGTAATGTCTTCCAACTATCGCAAATAACATCAGACAGTGCGCCCGCAGTATTTTCAAAATAAATCGCACGCTCTTTGCATTGTTCACGATGCGCGGGAGTATCCGATGCAATGATTGTTTTGCCCAAGGAGAGGGCTTCTTCTATCGATACATTCCATCCTTCAAGAACACTGGGTTGCAGCACGGCGCTGGCATGGCGAAGTATTTGAATTTGCTCATCACGCTCTAGAAAACCTAATATTCGAATATTTTTTTCAAGCCGATTATGTTTAATATAAAACAATAATTCATCATAATAATTTGAGTGACGTGTAAATTTACGGGAACCTGTGCATATTAATAAATAATCATGCCCAATCAGCGATAATTGTTGAAAACTTTCAAAAACAGTCAGATGATTTCTATCTTCGAAAAACGAGCTGGGTAAATAAATATATTTTTTATGGATATTATATTTTTCAAGAATTTTTTTAGAATCTGTAATTAATTGCGAAGATGAAAATAATGATTTAAAAGACAGTACTAATAACGGCGGCTTGATTTCAGGATGCACTTTTTCACAAAAATTTTTAATATTATCCGCAGAGACTTGATTCATGCAGAAAATACGATGACTGTGACGCAGTAAAAAATCGGTTACTAAATTATATTTTTCATCAGAAAAATGGGAGAAACAACTCAGTAGGGGTTGCGAACCATGAAAAGGCGGTATCGCATCAAATGGGAAAAAAATATCGCATGCATATTTATCAATATATTTTTGCAAGTTGCCCGCACAGCCATTGGCCTGACAAGGAACTTTAACAATCTTCAGCCAACGGGTATCCACCGCATGCTCAGGAAATAACAACGATTCAAAAAAACTCGCCGGGACAAATACCACCACTTCCGGCCGCTCATGGCCCGGCAGTGCCGCAATCGCATTCAAGCAGCTTTTAATCAAATAGAAACGCCCCGGCGCATCCAGCCGATTCTGAATAATATGGTGGATCAAAGAAATCCCTATTCGAAACTGCATCTGTTTGATTCTCCGCGAAAAATTCACTATTTTTGTTGAAATAAAGCCCCCTAATATACACTAAATTCTAGGGTCTCGCACGGGTTCCATCTCTTGGTTGCTGACTAAAATTTAAAAATGGGTTATATAGTACTACTTTATGGTACTATGCTATAATGAATAAGAGGCACCAAAAAACATTGCAGCAAATATTTCAAAATCCTGTTCAGGCAGGTATTGCCTGGCGAGATATTGAAGCGATGTTGGACGCCTTCGGTGCTGAAATATCGGAAGGGAGAGGTTCACGGGTGAGAATTGCGCTAAATAATATACGCGCTGTTTTTCACCGTCCCCATCCTCACAAAGAAACTGATAAGGGCGCTGTTGTCTCAATGAGACGATTTTTAAAAGAGGCGGGTATCACATGTTGATATATAAAGGCTATATGGGTCATGTCGAGTTTGATGATGAGATAGAAATTTTTCATGGGGAAGTGATGAATACTCGTGATGTTATTACTTTCCAAGGATCGACTGTGGTGGAGATTAAAAAAGCGTTTAGAGAATCAATTGATGATTATCTTGATTTTTGTAAAGAGCGTAAAGAGGCGCCAGAAAAACCTTTTTCTGGTAAATTTAACTTGCGCCTTGAGCCTGAGTTACATAGGCAAGTTTATATTGTCGCCAGACAACATAAAATGAGTTTGAATCAGTGGATAGCTGAGGCGATCAAGCATCATATTCAGGAATAGAGGATTATTGAAGTCATCATGATGAACAAAACCGATAAAATTTATATTGCAGGGCACCGCGGATTGGTAGGTTCTGCCATTGTGCGGGCATTGCAAAATGCAGGGTTTAATAATGTAGTATACCGAACGCATGCGGAATTGGATTTGACGCAACAATCTCAGGTCAATGAATTTTTTGCAAAGGAGCGGCCAGATTATGTTTTCTTGGCGGCTGCAAAAGTGGGGGGGATTCATGCGAATAATACTTATCGCGGTGAATTTATCTATGAAAATTTGATGATGCAATCTAACGTTATTGAAGCGGCAAGGCGATATCATGCTAAGCGGCTGATGTTTTTAGGAAGCTCTTGTATTTATCCTAGAAATTGCCCACAGCCAATGCGGGAAGAGTATTTGTTAACAGGCGTGCTTGAGCCGACAAATGAACCTTATGCAATTGCAAAAATTGCGGGGATTAAACTTTGCGAAGCTTACAATCATCAATTCAAAACAGATTTTATTTCTGTGATGCCGACGAATTTATATGGCCCGCATGATAATTTTGATTTAGAAACATCGCATGTTTTACCGGCGTTATTACGCAAAGTGCATGAGGCCAAAGTGGCTAAGGCACGCAGCGTCACACTCTGGGGCACAGGCACGCCTAAGCGTGAATTTTTGCATGTGGATGATATGGCTTCTGCATGTTTATTTGTGATGAATAAAACAGGATTTCAAGAAATCGTGAATATTGGATCGGGCCAAGAGGTTTCGATTCGTGAATTAGCTGAATTGATTTGTGAAGTTGTCGGATTTCAGGGCGATCTCATCTATGATTCAACGAAACCGGATGGAACGCCACGAAAATTATTAGATACGACACGTTTAACAGCGTTAGGATGGCAAGCGCAAATTAAATTAAAAACAGGATTAGAGCAGACGTATCAATGGTTTTTGGAACAAGATCATCAAGTTCCAGTGAAGCAGTTAATGTAGTTTTATACTATTTTTTGATAAACCTTAACGGTTTCCTCAGCGCACTTTTGCCAACTAAAATCACGTGCACGGTGCGTGCCTTTTTGTATTAATTCATCTTGCAATGATTGATTTAGCAAGACTGTTTTGATGGCTTCTGTAATTTCTGAAACACTATAAGGGTCGACTAAATAGGCTGCGTTATGAGCTGTCTCTGGCATTGCGGTGATATTTGAAGTGATCACGGGTGTTTTTGATGCGAAAGCTTCAATGAGCGTGAGGCCAAATCCTTCATGGAGCGAAGGGTAGACGTAGAGTGCTGCGCATTGAAATAAAACTTGGAGATGGTCTGTTGAAATATAATTAAGCCAAAATCCCCGCTTTTTTGTCGTTAATTCTTGAATGGCTGCTATGCTTTCATTTATTTCCCAGCCGGGTTTGCCGACAATGACCAAAGGATATTCTTGTTGAATGTCATCTGGCAAACTTAAAAATGCTTGAATTAATCGGGGCACATTTTTTTTAGGTTGCAATGTACCATTGAATAATAAAAATTTGTCGGGCAAATTTAATTTTTTTAGAACTTCTTGTTTTTGTTCAGGGGATTTTTCTTCAAACCAACTTTCTGAAATACCATTGTAAATCACACTGATTTTTTCTGCAGGAATTTTCCAATATTCTACCAACTCAGTCACCATGGTGTTTGAAATTGTAATAAAATGATCGGCCCATTCCATGGTTTTTATTCGTAACTTATTTTTCAAAGTCCGACATCGCGCGTGATACCATTCGGGATGTTTTAACATGGTGGCATCATGCAAAGTTGCAATCACGGGTGTTTTTTTTAACTTAGGAACTTGGTGATCAGTGCTGTGATAAAGATCAATATTATTTTCTAATGTAGAATAAAGATTAATCGGCGTCAGTAAAGAAACAAGTGTCGATTGCAGATAAGGCAGTGGTAAGTCACGACTCGCAAAGGAACAGGGGATAATAATTTCACCGCGTTTTATTAATTCGTCATGCAAATATTTTGTATACATCCCAATGCCATCGAGTTTTTCGTGAGTGAAATCAGATTGTATTGAATTGCACGATAGACCGATGCGTATCATGATTTAACGATCCTGGGAAATTTTTTCTTTGACAAATGCCGTGAATTTTTCACGAAATTTTTCAGGCGCAAATTGTGCTGCATTGTTGACGCAGTTTTCAACCGTAAAGAGCGATTGATTTTTTTCAAATTGAGCGACCGCTTCGCAAAGACTTGCTATATTTTGTTCATTGAAAAATAAACCTGTTGGATGAGTATGTTCAGGTGAGTGAATGGTTTCAAGCGCGCCGCCTTTGCGATAGGCAATGACAGGAGTGCCGCAGGCTTGGGCTTCAAGGGGCATGATTCCAAAATCTTCTTCTGCGGCAAAAATAAAGGCTTTCGCGCGCTGCATGGCAGAGATCAATTTTTTTGTTGGTTGGTAGCCGAGTAATTCGACATTGTGGCCGGCTTTATTTTTGATTTTAGAAAATTCTGGGCCATCGCCAATGACGATTAGTTTTTTATCGGGCATATTTTTAAAACTTTCTACAATCAAATCAATTTTTTTATAAGGCACTAAACGAGAGGCGGCGAGATAAAAATCGTCTTTTTGGCCGTTGGGGATAAATTGATGAATATCGACCGGTGGATGAATAATATGGGATTCTCGCCGATAGGTTTTCCAAATTCGGCGCCCAATAAATTTTGAATTTGCAATAAAATAATCAATGCCGTTAGCTGTTCTTTGATCCCATAGGCGCATTTTATGGAGAATATATTTTGCAATAGATCCTTTAAGACCTCGCGTTAATCCCGATTCTTGAAGATATTGATGCTGCAAATCCCACGCATAACGTAGCGGCGAGTGGGTATAGCTAATATGTATTTGATCGGGGCCTGTGAGGATGCCTTTTGCAACGGCATGGGAGCTTGAAATCACGAGATCGTAAGGTGTCATATCGAGTTGCTCGATGGCAAGCGGCATGAGGGGCAGAAAATTTCTATAATACTTTTTTGCAAAGGGAAGTTGTTGAATAAACGTGGGTTTAACGAGTTTATTTTGCAAAAAAGCACGCTCATGAGCGGGGAGGAAATCAACTACTGCAAAAAGATCAGCTTTAGGAAAACATCGCAATATCTGCTCCAAAACCCGTTCAGATCCCGCATAAGTCACTAGCCAATCGCAAACAATTGCTATTTTCATTCAATCATCTCATCTTCTTTCTAAAAAACTTCTTATTTATATTAGGGATTAAGGGTAGAATAACGCCGCTAACAATATCATAAATCGGTAGATTATGCTTCCTAAAGGTCTCTTAAAAGAATACTCACAAATCTTATCCCTTATTCTTAGAGGGTTTGATATTGCAGCGATTGTGGTTGCAGGGCTCCTGGCTTATTTTTATAAATTTGGTGATTTCAATTTATCACAAGAATATTCTTCTGCGTTGTTAATGGGCGCGATATTTACGCTGATTGTTTTTCCTTTTTTTCAACTCTATGAATCCGCTCGAGCAAAAGGGTTCTGGACTTATATCCGTCATTTGATTCGCGCTATTAGTACCGTACTGATTTTATTGGCTTGCTTGGCTTTTTTGACTAAGACGGGCGAGTATTTCTCGCGTGTTTGGTTCGCGTTATGGGCGGGATTTTCGCTCAGCTTAATTCTTTTATTTCGGTGCGGTATTTTACTCTTATTGAGATTAATGCGTGCTCATGGTTGGAATGAGCGGCGAGTGATTATTATCGGCGCAGGTGAGCTCGGTGTGAAGCTGGTTGAAACGATTCAACAGGCGTTATGGACGGGATTTCATGTTGTGACTATTTTTGATGATGATAAACAACCTCAATCGGCCATTTGTGGCATCCCTGTGTTGCAAACGCCGGATAACATGAGCGCGTATCTTCTCGCACATAAAGAAGATATTGATGAAGTCTGGCTCGCTTTTCCTTTGCGAGCGGAGGCGCGTGTCAAAGAAATTCTGCATGAGATGCGGCATGAGACTATTACGACGCGTTTTATTTTGGATATTGTTGGATTGGATTTATTGAATCATTCGATCGCTGAATTCGCGGGTTTTCCTGTTTTAAATATTCGACATACTCCCATGATAGGAGTGAATCGTTTAGTGAAAGCGATTGAAGATAGAGTCTTATCGAGTTTCATTTTATTATTAATCAGTCCCTTATTTTTGATGATTGCGATAGCCGTAAAAATGAGTTCGCGAGGGCCCATTTTTTATCGGCAAAAACGCGTGAGTTGGAATGGCCGCGAGTTTGAAATGCTAAAATTTCGAACCATGCCGGTAGATACTGAAAAAAAATCAGGGCCCGTATGGGCTAAAGCGGGTGAAAATCGCGCCACTCGCGTGGGCGCTTTTTTACGAAAAACGAGCTTAGATGAATTGCCGCAATTTCTAAATGTCTTGCGTGGGGATATGTCGATTGTGGGCCCGCGTCCTGAGCGACTCGTCTTTGTTGAACAATTCAAAGATCAAATTCCACGGTATATGCAAAAACATTTGGTGAAAGCAGGGATCACAGGATGGGCACAAATCAATGGTTGGCGGGGCAATACCAGTTTAGAAAAACGGATTGAATATGATTTATATTACATTGAGAATTGGTCACTTTTTTTCGATTTAAAAATTATTTTTTTAACCTTCGTACAAGGACTCATTCATAAAAATGCCTACTAAAATTCTTGTTGTCGGTGGAGCAGGATATATTGGCTCGCACATGGTCGATTGTCTGCGCTCTGCGGGATATCTCCCCATTGTGTTAGATAATTTATCGACAGGACATCGAGAAGCGGTGTTGGGGTCGGAATTAATTGTGGGCGATATGGCCGATTCAAGATGTTTAGACGAATTATTTTCGCAGCACCAATTTGCAGCAGTGATGCATTTTGCATCGTTTATTGAAGTGGGTGAATCAGTACAAAACCCGGCAAAATATTATCAAAATAATGTTTCAGGCGCGTTGCAATTATTACAAGCGATGATTAAACATAAAATTAAATATTTTATTTTTTCATCCACTGCAGCCGTTTATGGCGAGCCGAAATATACGCCGATTGATGAAAAACATCCGTTATTACCCATCAATCCATACGGTCGGGGCAAACGTATGATAGAGCAAATCCTAGAAGATTTTTCAGATGCGTATCCGTTTCATTTTGCAAGCTTACGTTATTTCAATGCAGCAGGCGCTGATCCTAACGGACGATTAGGAGAGTGGCATGAACCTGAGACCCATTTAATTCCGCTCGTCTTACAGGCGGCATTGGGGAAAAAAATGGCGATTACAGTGTACGGTAGAGATTATGCAACGCCTGATGGAACGTGCGTGCGGGATTATGTTCATGTGACCGATGTTTGTCAGGCGCATTTATTAGTATTGCAGGCTTTATTTAACGGCAAAAAAAGTTGTTTTTATAATTTAGGGACAGGGCATGGTTATTCCGTCCAACAAGTCATTGATGTTGCTAGTGAAGTCACAGAGCGAGATATCCCAATGATTGATGGCGAGCGTAGAGCGGGCGATCCTGCAGTTTTAGTGGCAGATCCAAGTTGTGCGATACAAGAATTAAATTGGCAACCGTGTTATTCAGATCTTCACACGATTATTCGACATGTGTGGCAAGTGTTGAGTGTTATTAAAGGATAAATTAATAATGGAGAAGCATATTTTATGCAATTAGTGAATAAATCAATCCTGTTTATTTTTATGGGACTCATCAATATTACCTATGCAGATGTTCCTAATAATATGACACAGAGTAAACAAAATATCGTCCGGATGTGTACCCAGTACACGCAATATATAAAATTCCATAGTGATCGTGATCCTGTTAAAAAGAAATTAGTATTATTCGTTGAAGCTGTCCGAGGAGAAGCTTTTAATGTCATAAGCTCATTGCCTGGCCTTGCAGAATTACCCACGGGAGACACTCCTACTTTTTGGAACCGTTTTACATCGCAAGATAAAGCCATTCGTACGGGTCAAGTATTTTTTGGCACACGCAATAATGCCAGCGTAGAAAGTTTGTGCGGTCTCACAACCGATTGTCTATGCGAATCGGGTGTCTGTAGAGTCACCATTACAACAGTGGGGACGCGATGTGAGATTGAAGGAAGAGGGAAGTTATTGGATCCGTATGTGATTGTGTTGAAATAATAGTTGGCAAACTTTTATTATCAAAGCACTTCTGAACAAAAAGCAGTCGGGGTTAAAATGCGCGTACGTTCAATATTTTTTCGTTGCAGTAATCCCGCACGACGGTCGCCTGTTACCAAATAGTCTGCGCTACCCATCGTCGCCATGCTAAGCAAAAACGTATCATTTGGATCATCTGCTTCAGTCTTAACAGTTAGGTGGTCCAATACAATCGCGTGCTGAAGATTATTGATCATTGTGCCTACACGAGAAGGTTGTAAGATTGCTTTAAATTTTGGATAACGGCTGGCTCGACGTAGTTCATCGAGTTGAACAACAGAAGTAATAATATCAAATTGGGCAGCTCGCCAAGCACGGTAGATTATATCAGGCGCGCCATAGGGCGAAATAAGCGCACTGAATAATACGTTAGTATCAAGCACAATGCGCATTAGTGATGACGCGCCCATTCAATCGCTTCTTCAACGATGGCTGATAAATCTTGTTCATTTATATTGGCATTGGCGGCTTTAGCTTGATCCGCTGTCAGCTCTAGAATGTGTGTGCGTACCGCTTCTTCAACAAAACGAGATAAATCGCCTTTCCGTCCGCCCCCTTGGTTGACTAAAAATAGGCGAAGTGCTTGATCAGTATCTTGAGAGACTGCAATATTCCAACGTATCGTATTACTCATAACAAACCCTCACATGGGCCCCTGCGCCATTAAATGGGCGCATAGGTGTTTATATACTTATACATCAATAATGTGCGAAATACAAGCAAATAGAGCTAATTCTATTTGATTTCTTCAATCAACGTCGTGACCTTTTTCACCACGACATCCCAATTTAGTCTGGTTTTATATTCGTTAAAAGAAGAGAGTGCGAGCGCTTCATA
>Ga0207133_1042_pt2 | contig 21424 bp, 27 predicted proteins | sample Alteio_BWMinHeat_11_FD_153537 | JGI IMG/M metagenome (GOLD analysis project Ga0207133, IMG submission 153537) | Enriched cells from forest soil in Barre Woods Harvard Forest LTER site, Petersham, Massachusetts, United States -... | ecosystem: Environmental > Terrestrial > Soil > Temperate forest >... | reverse complement strand
GGAGACGCCGGCACATACGGCGGAATATTGGTGGCGGGAACGTTCACGCCGCAATCTTCGTAGTACGGATCGCGTTGCTGCACGGCAAAGGCCAGCGTGTTGTTGCGGTAGACCCACCAACGCATCACTGTGTCGCTGCTGGAGCCTTCCACGGTAGTGGGGACGGCCAGCGAGGGCAAGGCCAGGATGTTGCAGGCCAGTACTGTCATCGTGGCCGCAGCCGATTCGCTGGTTACGGCCGGCGGCGGATTCATGGGCGAGTAAACGGTAAAGTGCGTGGCGTCCTGGGTGGCGATAATCGTGTAATTGCCGTTGAAATGAGCGTTGGTAAAGCCGGCGATATTGATCGGCGCGTTGATCGAGACGTTGCAGTTAGCGGAGCAGGTGTAGACCTGCTCGCCGTTCAGCGTGTTGGTCCAGGAGGCAGCGGTGAGATTGATCGTGGTCGTGCCGAGGGCCGAAGCGCCGACGGTGGTCGTGCCCACCGGCGATGCAGCCGTAAGGCCGCCCTGCAAGTCTTCCGCAACGAACTTATAGTTGTAGGTGGTCGAACCGCCGGTTACACCAAAGGGCGTCACCGCGGGAGCAGGCGGAGTAGAGAGTCCCGTCGCGGCACCGCATCCGTAAATCACAATGCCGTTGCCGATGGCAGTTCCAGGAAACGCCGTCGCATCCTGAAAATCAAGCGGAGCGGCGAGCGTGACGGAAGTGCTCGCATTGGTGCAGCTCGCGGTCGTGGCGGGCGGTGAACTGTTGAAGTAGCCGCCGTAACGCGCGAGGTCGCTGTAGGGATCGGGACCCTTGATGTGCAAGCCGCTGTCCATGTTTTGGTTGGCGGTGAAGGTGTTGATGGCGGTGGTTTGTGCGCCGGCGCCGAGCGGACCGACTTCGGTGCCGGTATCGTCTTTATAGTAGAGGCGCTTGTCGGCAGTTTTCGTGTAGAGATTGACGGTGCCGGTGCCGGCGGAGCCCGGCGGCGTGCTTTGATTGGCGAGGTTCAGCGTGCCGCTGGCGAGGTTGCCAATTACGGTGGTGTTGCCGTTCACCGTGAGGTTGCCGCTGAGGGTAAGCGAAAACGCGCTGACGGCGCCCGTGAACGACGGCGCGGACGGATCGTTGGGCAGGACCACGTTGGGAATTTGCTTGGTGGTGATGGCCGGTCCGGAGATTTCGATTTCGTATTTTCCAGGTGTGGCGTAGAAGAAATAGTTGCCCAGCCCGTCGGTGGTGGTGGGATTGGCGAGCGCCTGCGTCAGCGCGGCGTCAGAGTAAATCAAAGCGAGCGGTGCGCAGGGCTGGCCGCTCGCGGGCATGGCGCAGACGCGCACGGTGGCTCCGGCGAGCGGAATGCCGCGCGAATTAAAGACAATGTCGTCTTTGCGCGTGCCCTGCGCGTGCGCCGGCCCGACCGCACCGGGTACGACATGCAGCGCGAGCGCCAGCAGTGCCCAGAGAAACGTCATCCCTTTAGCGCCCGCCTTGGCGGGCGATGCGATTTTCGATCGTATCATCGGTTGCCTCAAAAAAGTTTTTGGATTCATCGATGAAGGATGAAGTTACAGCAGCTTCCGGGCGGTGATGGCGAGCTGGACCACGTCCGACGTGACGCTGGCGGGATAGGCGCCGGCGGCGATTTCCGTGCCGCCGCCGTTGAAGGCTTTCAGTTTCCAATTGTTGAGGGCGCTTCCCGCAATGGCTACGTAATAGCCGGAATTGCCGTTTTGCGATTCGGCGAAAGCTTGGACGATCTGCGTTGAGGGCAGCTTGTCGGCGACCTGGGTGAAGTCGAGCGTGTCGCCGCCGGTCGGGTAGTTTCCTGAGAACGTCAGCGTTCCTATGGCGTAGACGAAATTGCTCGCGGATGAATCCACGTTCAATGGCGACAGCGAAATCGTGATGGGCATGATGAGCTCCTAAGAAATGAGGTAAAGGACGTTCAGGAAATAAATGAAGCAAGGATCGGAAGCAGAGGAATCGCGCCAGTGCGCGTCGACTCCAATCCTTTACTTCCTTTACGACCTTAACCTCATTTACGTCCTTAAAACGGTGTGTAGCCGCTGCGGGCGGAGAATGGGCGGCGGCGGCGCGCGGATTGCTGCTCACGGCGCACGGCGGCGCTGACCAGGTCCTCGATGGCATCGGCGGCGGCATCGTCCCACTTTTCGGCCAGCGGGCTGCCACGCGCCCAGCCGGCCAGCGCGGCGGTGGCGTAAGCGATGGCTTCCTGGGCGTTGCGCACCAGCACCGGCGACGTGGCATCGGTGAAATCGGGATAGGCTTTCAGATAGCGCAGGCGGATTTGCGTGTCTTGCGTTGCGCCGAGGAAATAAAGGCCGTCGGCGCGCCATTCCCAGACGCTTAGCGTCACGTCCTGGACACGCGAAGGCAGGCCCCCGTGGCGCGTCAGGTCCACCATCTCGAGAAAGTCGTCGGTGGAGCCATTGGGACGCTCCCAGATCTTCAGTGGCACGAGCAGATCGGTCGGCAGTTGGTTCGGCGGCGCTGTCGCGTCGGTGATAGCGACTTGCAGCGAAGTGTCCGGCTGCGTCACCGCGGTCACGATGAGCAGCGCGTCATCCTGGATGAATCCGCCGCCTCCCGCGTTGCCGAGGGCGCGCTGCAGCGTGCGGTACGCGGAATTGGCGTACGGCAGAAGCACGGTGTCGGTGAACAGGTTGCCCTGCGAATCGTTCAAGAGCGAGCGCACGAGCGAAGTGATTTGTCCTGCAGTGTTGTAGGCGGATGAGCCGACGACTGGCATCGTTTCGGTCCTTTTTGTCTTGTAGGGGCGGCCCTTCAGGGCAGCAGCCGGGCTAAAGCCCGGCCTCGACATATTTCTGATAGGTGTATGCTGACTGCTTGACGCGCGCTTCCAGTAGTTGCAAACATGGCTTTAGGGGAGCCGCACTGGCTGTTTTTTCTTTTTTGGGGCTTTGCGCCGCGGGATCGGACGAAGCGCAAGAAGCAGAATAAGCACGAGGAGAATTTCTGCTGGGTCGCCCGCCTTCAAGATTCCGCCGAGCTTAGCGTGTATTGCCACGCGCTCGTCGGGGAAAAGCAGCATTTTGTCTTTCTTCACGTTGAGTTCCTTTCATTCGCTTGGTAGCGGGGATTTCTGCAGATAGGCGGCGACGCCGATCACGGCGTTGATCAGTGCTGCCGCTGCGCCGATGCGCAGCGTCGCGCCAATTCCCGCTTGTAGGTTGAAGTGCTGCGGATCGATCCCGACAGCGGCAAAGCTGGTGAGCACTCCACCTGCCGCGCCGCTTACCGCCGCGGCTAGTATTCCCTTTAACCAAATTCGCAAGCGATTCATCTCTGTCCACATTGTGTTAGATTTTCTTCAGCAGCTCGCAGACTGACCCAGGTGAGGACCGGCCGATGAAATTCTCTATCGAATGGACGCCGCGAATGTTCTTCTTGAAGGGCGTCTTCTTTTTCCTACTCTTCGCACTGATCGCCTCCGGGTATTCCGTCACCCATAGCTGGACGACCGGCAGGATCGCGTTTGTTGTGCTGGGATTCGGATTCGTGTGCCTGGAATTTCGCTGGGGCTATCGCCGGCGCAACGAGGCTAAGCAACAGTGACAAACGGCTGTTTGTGGAAAGCGGGGACGGCGTCGTCGAGTTGGTCAAACGCCCAATCTTCGTAGCTGCGGTCCTCGTGCGCTTCCCTGCCGTACAAACCGGCACGGTGCTTCGCATGGGGAAACGTCCGCGACCACTCGATAGCGCGGGCGATGCGCTCCGCGGCGGTTGCTGTGAGTTGCACGAATTCACCGCGGGAGCTTTCGAGCGTGAAGCAGTGCTCGTATTCGCCGCGTGATGGATACGGTCCCAGCGCCGGAATGCTGATGCCGTTGTCGCGCTCGATCGTCTGTGCATACCAGGCGCGGGGCGAGCCGTAGGTTTCCGGTGGAAGCCAGCGCTCGATATGCCAGCGATTTACGGCTGGATACTTCGGTTCCCATCGCAATTCAACGCGCTCTCGTAGCAATTCGCCGTGTTCGTCGCGATCCTCGAACTTTCCCCCAATCCACGCGAGGCGGTTCCACCCCCACATGGCGCGATAGTTCGCTTCGCCGTAGCGATTGATGCCGCCGGCTCGTTCGAGACGATGCGCCACCGTTTCCGGCGTGTCATGCGTTTCGCGAACCACGAGAATCATTTTCCACGCGGGCTGAAATCGAGAGACTTCACGACGAATTTGTGTTCGCCGCAATCGAGCATCAGGTCCGTGACCTTGGCGATTTTGGTTTCGACGATGGCGTCGTGATCGCGTAGCGATGCAGCGCACTGGAGCACGGTTCCCGGCTTGAGTTCCCGCGGGCCGGAAGCGAGCTGCACGCCGATATCGGGTGCGATCATCGGCCGTAGGATGGCGACGTCCTGCGCGTGGTCCACGCGAAGGAAAACGAACATCAGCGGATCTCTCTTGCTGCGCGCAGAAATACCGCCGCACAACAAGAGCGCTATTCCGCCGATGAGGATTCTTCGCATTTGGCGCGACTAAGAACCTAGATGGCTGATACCTCGGTTGTAGGGGCGCAGCATGCTGTGCCCCTACAAAGAGAGGCGTGGCTGTTAGTAGCCGCTGGGCCGCGCAAGCGTGTCGATGAAAGCGCCGGTACGCGGCGAGTCATCCCACACCTGAAAAGATGTATCAAAATAAAAGATATAGGACGCCGCGAGGCCGCCACTGGCGCCGTAGATCGGGAAAACCGTGTTGCCGTTGACTTCGTAGAAGTCGATGTCCTTCAACACGGCGCGGCCCCAGTGCGAGAGGTCGAGAAAATCCACGCGGGTCTGGTCGGCGTTGACGCTGGACTTGATCGGGATGCCGCTCATGGTTTTGCGGCCGCTGAAGAGCAGATCGAGATCGTTGCCGTTGCCGCCGCCGCCTTCCTTGATGATTTGCGAAACGGTGATGCCCAGATTTTCCCAGGCGTGCTCCTGCTCGACCGCCATGTAGGCGATCAGTTTGCCGACGTGGTTGATGCCCAGGGATTTGCGGACCTTGTTGATGGCCAGGCGCACGTTGCTCGGTGTGAGCGCGGCGTTGCCGGCGTTGACGCGAGGCGTGGCAAGCTGCACCGGATAGGTGGCGCGGTTGAGGTTGAGCCAGGTGCCCGTGGTGGCGTTGTTCTGGTGGTATTTAATGCCGAAGAGCGACACAGGTTGCGCGCCGCTGAGGCCGTCGTGCACGAGAACGTCGGTGGCCACCGTTCCAGTCGGGAGCACGTCGACGGTGATGGTTTGGGCGGAAATGGGGTCGGCGGCAGTGACGTTACACGTGCCGCGATTGGTCGTCAGCGTGGTGTCGTAGACCTGCACGGTCTGGCCGACGTAGACGAGCGCGGCGCCGTTCGGCACGGCCATGGTGAACGTCGTGCCGGCGACGGAGTTGATGGTGCCGAGCACGCCGTTGCCGGCGGTCTGCATCAGCTTATCGAGGAACGCGCGGAACTGCTTCATGCCGTTGGCGACTTCGCGCTTGGCGGCGTTTTCAATGGCGCGCTCGCGGCCGGTGGTGGCGTATTCCACCAGCTTCGTGATTTCAATCGCGAAGCGGAAAAAAATTGGCGAAACCTGCGCGACGTCATAGGCCGTGCCGGAGCCGCGGCCGAGGTCGCCGCCGTCGGCGTTGTAGGAGCCGGCTTTGCCGCCGGGATTGACCTGCAAAGGCAGGCGCATGTTGCGGCTGGAAACTTTCTCCACGTCGCCGCGCTGCTGGATCATGGTGAGTAAAATGTCGTCACGCTCGTAGAGGAGGGGCACTTTGTCGCGCACCTTCTCGAGCTGCAACGCGACGACGTTCGCGTTCGCTTGTGCTGGCATCTGTTGTTCTCCTTATTTCGGGTGACCGCAAAGCGGTCAACAGGATTGCGGCGTTCCGGGATGCCGCAACTTCGCGGCGTGGAATCTCTTGAGAAGGCGCCGAAAAATTGATGGGTTTCTCTTGGAAGATTTGTCTCTGGCCGCGGTAAACTACGGCTACGATCGAACCCCAGAGTGCCTCGATGAATTACCTCAAAAGCGTGCTCGTCGGACTCGCGGCAGTTTTTGTGATCTGCATATTTCTTCCGACCCTACCAACCATAGTTCGCGTTTTCCTATTCGTCATAAAGCATGGAGCTGGCGGAATAGGAATTGTAAATGAACGCCTCAGTTGGCACCTGCCCTCACTTGCTCAGTGGCTGTTCATGTTCGCAGTTTTCGGAGGCGGCTTTGCATGGGAGCTTCGGAGGCTTGCAAAGCGACGACTTCCTCCTGCGAGCGACTAGACGGACCCTCCGATTTCATAGATCGAGAATTTGCTCATCGCTGAGCTTGCGGTAGTCGACGCGGCGCGCTTGGTTCGTGCTCAGGCTTCGCTCAGCGCCGCGTTCGCGCGCGGCCGCCCGTGCGTGTCCGGGAGACGATGCCGCTGGCGGTACTTCCCTTCTCGTAGAGGCTGCCTCGGTCCTTGCGCTGCCGGAACGGTGTGCTGCAAGTGTCGTCTGCGTCCAGTCGTTCAATACGCGTTTTGCCGCCACAGACACGAGTTGTTGCGCGCGTTCGCCGATCAGGCGCACCACTTGAGCGCGTGTTTCGTCGTCCAAGCGCCGCCCGGAAAGAATTTGCGCCACTTGTTCGCCGAGTTGGCGGTCGCCTTTTAGCGCCGTTTCGACGTCCTGGCGAATCGCCTGGCTCAATCTTGCTTGCAGGGGCCCAGCATGCTGCGCCCCTACGCCGGAAGCGTTTGACATGCGCGAGGCGTTTGGCAGCGCTTGCTCGAGCGTGCGCTCGATCGACGCGCCGACGCTGCGCTCCAAATCCTGGTTGGCGGCTTTTTCAAAGGCGGCGTAGGCGGCAACGTGCGCTTCGTGAGTTGACGGGTCGCTAGTAGGGGCGCCGGCCGCGGCGGGCGCCCCTGCATCAGCAGGCGCCGCAGAGGCGGGGCTCGCCCCGCCTCCTGCCGCGCCAGCCCCATGGTTACCGGGCGACGCAAGCGTCGCCCCCACAGCCGTTGCACCGGTTTGCTTCCCCGCGTCTTCCAAGGCGCGGAGCCCCGCGAACACCATTTCGCGAAACGCAGCGGGATCTTCACGCAACATCCGTTGCGCGAGTTGCGCGCGTGATGCGCTTACTTCCTGAGTGGACTTCCCTGCCGCGCCGAAATAGGCGCGATCGATGTCATCGAGTACGCGTGCGCGTTGTGACGCGGCGCGCGCTTCGTTGACGCCCCCGGGATACAGTTCTTTCAGCGCGCGGGCATCTTCGGGAGTCGCAAACGCCGCGCGATACGCCGCCGCCTCCGATTTCGCCTGTTGCACGCCATTCCAAAGCTCCTTCGCTTCTTGTCCCGTCCAGGGATCTTTCATTTGCGCCGCCAGCCACGCTGGGGGTTCCGCGAAATTACTTGCGGGAGCCTGGGTAGCGCCGGCTTCCACCCGGCTCTGTTCGTTTTGCGCCGCCGATGGAGAACCCGCCGACAAGGATGCGCTTCGGGGCTCAGCGCTAGCCGGCGCTACCGGCGCGGGTTGCTGCGCTCGCGCTGGCGACAGCGCGTTTGAGAGTTCGACGTCTTGCGTTTCCGGCTCGATCTCCAGGATCTGTTCGTCCGTCAGTGCGAACAAATCGTTTGCTGTGCTTTCGCCGTTCGTGGCCGCGGTTGTCGATGTACTTGGTTGGCTCATCTTTACCCCAAACAAAAAACCCCGATTTCTCGGGGTCTGCAAACTCTACGCTGAAGACACAACAGCTTGCCGTCAGCGCTGAAAGTAAAAGATTAGGTTAAGGTCGAAGTCAGCTATGCGACGAAGTGTTTCGGCAGTAAGGAGAGGCCCGGTGCCGTCACTCTGCGAGTGGCCTTGCCATTCGCATCCGAGGTCTATCTGGCAGCCCCTTCTCTTCAAATCGCTGATAGTTTGCTTCTTGCCCTCAATCTGATCCAGCAGCCAATGAATGTGGCGTTCCGCATTGGTTGACTGAACTAGCCTTTTTGAGCTAACTCGCCAGCAGCTGCATTCGCCTGCCTTGCCAGCCTCTGACGGCGGCATGCCAAATTGGCTTGTAAATTCATCGTTCTCTATGTTGTCTCCCGAGACCAAGAGCAGCGCGCACGTGTGTTTGCATGTTGGGTCATCGCCCCCGTCGAAAAGCATGGATGCCTCCTCGGCTAGGAAGGCTTCATTATACTTCCCTGGCCCATGGCGCAAAGGTGGGCTTCGGCGTGGGCACGGACGTTGGCGAAACCGGCGGGATTGGTCATGCGTGCGGATTGGCCGGCTTCGGAGTTGGACCAGCGCTTGCATTCCTCGAATTCGACGGCGTGATCGTCGAGCAATTGGTCTACCGGCACTGAAGGGAGCACCAGAGACGGTGACTGGTGACCCGTGACTGGTGACTGGTGCGAAGAGCCCTCCGAAGACGCGCCTGTAGGGGCGGGGCTTGCCCCGCCCGCTGACGCCTCGCCACCATCCGCACCGGGCGACCCATCCCTCGACTCCGCTCGGGACAAGGGGGTCGCCCCTACGCCCGATTGCTGAGGCGCGGGTTGTAGGGGCGCAGCATGCTGCGCCCCTACAGGCGGGATTGCAGCAACGGAGTGCGGTGTAACAGGTAAATTCACTACAATCGGCGCGCTTGCCAGGAGCTGCTGGATCTCGCGCAACTGCTTGTTGCGGGAATCTTCGCCTGGGATGACCATTTCGCTGAGGCCGAGAACATTTTTGATGTAGCCGAGATTCGCGGGTTCGGTGAGCGCGCGCTGGATTACGGGATCGTTGATGCCGAAGAGTTGCTGCAGCACGCCGCGCTGCTGCGATTTCAAGCGCGGAAATGTTTCATCGGCTTCCGGGTGCACGCAGATATTGCCCTTCAGGTCCGCGGTGCGAATCGACCGCGCGTCTAACACGCCGTCCGGGCCAAGCAGCGGGATTTCCACGTCTTCGGGGCGATTCTTGCGGAAAGAATCCACAGCCAGCAGCAGCACATCGGCGTAAAACTGTTTGGTGCGACGCCACACAAGACCGAGACGGCCCATGGCCTGGTCGCGCGCGAGCGCGTAGCCGGAGGCGGTCTTCACGTCCTCCATGTTGCCGCCGAAAATCGCGGGAAACAGGCCGGTCAGGAATTGCGCCACTGGGCCGATTAAATCCTGTTGGTGGCGGATCATGTCCGGTGGGACTTGCGCGGGCGCCGGCTGAAAGAATCCCGCCGCGAGCGGCTGGCCCGGGCGTGCGCGCGCGGGAAAATGCGCGGCCGGCTCGGCCACTTGATTTGCCAGCGCATCGAAATCCAGCACTTGCGGATCGGCGTAAATCGGCGGAATGCCGTATTCATACGTTTCCGCTTGCATGTTGGAGAGTACGTTGTAGCGCTCCTGCACTTGCACCAGCGAGTCACCGACGCTGGGACGGTTTTGTCCGTCGCCGGGAAGCGCATGGAGGACGCGCCAGTGGTCGTCCATGGATTCGCTGCGCGATTCGCAGTACACGTCGCCAGCAAAGGCGACATAGCAGCCATCGGGAAACATGGCGAGCAGCTCGCTGCGCACGGCTTCGTCTTCAATGGAGTAGAACGCCCACGGACGCAGCCACGTGCGATCGAAGGTAATCAGGTTCATCAGCGCGTCGCCGGGATGGATCGACGGCAGGCCCTGCTCGACGCTCAAGCGCGAAACGCGCGCGTAAACATCTTCCGAACCTTGTGACGGTGCGGACTCGATTTTGTTGGCCGCGAGCGGGTAGGCCGCTTTCAATTTTGCGCGGTGCACTTCCGCCTGCCATTGTAGGTAGGGATATTCGTGCATCTCGTTGGCCCAGACGGGCGTGTTCAGTTCGAGGCCGCCGGCGATGGAGATGACTTCCTGGCCGTTGGGCACGCGGCGCGTGCCAACGACGCGTGGCACGGTGACGCGCTCTGCTTTGCGAATGTTTTCTTCGCGCAGCTCGGCCCCGCAACCGGGACAGTTGGTTGCCTGTAGGGGTGCAGCATGCTGCGCCCTTACTACCGAGGCGTTGTCGTTGTCTTCGCTCTCTCCGCCCTCCGAATTTCCAGTTTCGAGTTTCGCTTTTCCGCTTTCCTTGTGGCACTGCGGACAGACGTAGACATCTTCGCCCAGCGGAATTTCCAGGGCTTCGAGCACTGTCTCTTCGTGGAAACCAAAGCGCTGGCCGTCGGCGACATAACGCACGTAAGCGCCGAGCTTTCCATCGGTCCAGAGGAAATAGCCGATCGAAGTCAGCAACTGCTCGACGTGATTATTTTGCTCGACCAGCTGGGCGACGTCGCTGGCGGCGCGGGCCGCGGCAATGTCCGCGAGCGATTGCGACGACTGCGGATAGAAGCGCACGCTCGGCACATCCTGCGAGAGGACGGCGATGAAGGATAGGCCGAAGCCTTGATAAAAATTGGTGACGAACTGGTAGCGCGGCATCTCTTCGAGCTCGCGGTCATCGCTGAAACGCTGCTCGAATGGCAGGTGCCAGTTCATGTCGTTGGGGTTCCACCACGCGTACTGCAAGCCCTGCCAAAAAAGCCGCGCCTGACGGATGCGACGGATTTCGTGGCGGCGCGCGACTACGCCTTCCTGGCGGTATTGCCGCACCAGTTCGCGCAGCGCGTTGACCAGCTCCGGCTTCGCGTCATCGAGCCGCTCATTGTTAGGTCCGAGATCGGTAGCGCCAGCATCCTGCTGGCGGCTTTCCTTTCCATGGCCGGGCGAAAAACCCGCCGGCAAGGATGCCGGCGCTACACCCGCGGCGTTTCCATCGGCAGGAGCGATCGCGCCGGGCATGCCGCTCCACGATTCAGCTGTGCGGTACTGGTCCATTCGACCTCTCAGACGTTCTCTCGTCGAAACTTGCGGAAGCGTCGCGGCTCGATTCGGTTTGGCGCCAGGCTTGGAGTTGATGCCAGGAACGCTTCCTCAAGCGCGGCAAAGGCTGCGGCTTCGGCGCTTCGGGAAACTCCACTGGAGGAAAACCCGCCGTGCCCAGCAGCGAATTCATCAGCGCGCGATTCTCCGCGCGCAGCCGCGCCACATCAGCTTCGAGCAAGCCGACGTAACGCCCGCGAAACAACTTTTCGAGCCAGTCCTTCATTGAGTTCATCGCTTTCATTTCACCAACGCCGGCGCGGGAGCGGCTTCGGGCGAAAAAACTTTTTCGCTTCGGCTTCGAGGCGCTGGGTGTGAATCGCGCGCGAAGTTGGATCCGTCGCGCTAATCTGTCGCGCGATCTGTTCATCGAGCGGCATCCCCGTCACAAAATGCGGCCCATCGTGGGGCGAATGAAAGGGCGGGGCCTGCCCCGCCCTGGCCGACACAAAGGACGGCCCAACACCGGCGAGTTTTCCGCCGGAGACCAATCCGTATCGCGCGGCGTCGGCGGGATCATCGCCCTCCACTTTGCGAATGTCTTCCCGGCGGCGCTCGTCGCGCACCAGTTGCGGGAGGCACTCGATCAACTCCGCGCAATCTTCGCTGATGACCCAGGCGTTCGATTCGAGCAGTTGATACATCCATTGCCAGCCGCCGACGCGGTCGTCATCCGCAGGCGCCGGCCGCGGCAAGCCGTTGGCGACGAGCACGTCGCCGAGCTGCTCGGCGATCGATGATTCCGAAGTGCGGTGCGCGAAAGCATCCGGCGAAAGAAAAACTTCGCTGATCCCTTCGCGGCCGCTGCGCTCCGCGATGGCTTGCGCCAGCATGCGCGGCGATAGGCCGTTTTGCACGAATTCGCGGTAGGTGACAATGCGCGAGTTGACGGTTGAAGGTTGAAAGTTAAAGGAAGAATCTTTAAGTTTTGTCTCCTCTTTACTTTCAACTTTGAACTGTCCACTGTCGACTGGAACAGCGCAATGCCAATACACCGCGCTGGGATGCTGGAAGCCCCAATCGATGGAAATCCAGCGCGGCCACCAGTGCTCCAGCCGCAGTTCCTCTGGACGCGCGGTGTGCCGCCCGATATCGAAAATGTCGAAGTATTGCCCCGCGAAAACGTTCCAGTCGCCATCGAGAAACGCGCGCCGCAAGTGCTCCGGCAGCGCTTCGAGCGTGCGGCGGTACTCCGCGTCGTTGGCGTAGATCGGATTGTCGTCGAGACGCGCGCGAATGAAGTCGTAGTCGCGCGGGTCGTACATATCCGCGCGCTCGAATCCCGCGGGCGGCTGGTGATCCACCCACAGCGCCTTCACCCAGGCGTGGCCGATGTTTCCGGGATTGGAAGCGCCGGCCATGCTGCACACGCTTCCCGCTACGCTGCAACGATTGCGCGATGTCAGGAACTGCCACTGCTTCAGCGTGAAGTGCGTTAGTTCGTCGATCCCGATGAACAGAAACTCGGCGCCTTGGTACTGGTAAACGTCATTCTCGTTGCGGCAATAGCCGAAGCGCGTCGTGGACCCATTCTTCCAGGTCACCAGATGCTTTGATTCGTTGTAGCTCTTGTAGAACGCGCGGGGCACGTCGCGGCGGAAATATGCGAGCAGCGACGATTCCAGTTCCGGATACGTCCGCCGCAGCAGCAGCGTATCCGCACCGCGCCACCGGTGCGCCTGCTTAACCGCTTCCCAAAGCAGCGCTTTTGTCTTCCCTGGGCCGGCTGCTCCGCCAAATAGCCGGTACTTCGCGGTGCTGTCGTGAAACTGTTGCTGGCGGGGAAAAGGCCGGTAATGGTCGCTGGCGCGCACTTAGCGGTAGATCTTCGAAAATCGGCTGCCCACGAGCCAAGCCGCCACCGAAGCGAGCATGCCAGCCTTCACTCCGAAGCTGAGCGTGTGCCAGGAGGCCAAAAACGCCCACACGAAGCCGCCTACGCCGGCGATCTTCAGCACGTAATCCAGATGAATGGCGTTCGTCAGCTTCTCGAAAAAAGACGGACTGGGAACGGGAACTGCGCTCATTTGCTTGCTCCTTCCGCTGCGCGCTGGGCGACAGCACTATCAATGTCGATGATGATGGGTTTCGGCTCGTCGGCCAGCGCGACGGCGCCTTTGTAGCGCATCTCGGACAATTTCTCGACGGCGCGCTGCTGGATTTTCGGATCCTCGTGGTTGAGCAGCCTCTGCCATACCTCCAACAAATCGGCGCGGCGATGAATCTCTTCGACGAAATCGGCAGGATCCTCCGGCAAAGGAAATTGTCCGCCAGGGATTGGCTTCCGTTTCTCTGCCTCTTTCGCAGGCTTATCCGCCAACTGCCCCTCGTGTCCATTCGGAGGGGGCGTTGCCACGACCGCGCACGCCTGGCAGTCCGTGCCGGGTGCAGTGCCGAAGCCCGCGGCCCCTGTCACGGAGGCTCTGCTCGCGTCGTCGGACGCAGCTAGATCCCGCCTCGCCGGGATCCCGCCCCTGTCCGTGGAGGCCGGGGCATGGCCGTTTGGGCGGCCTTGCGCGCCGGCATGTCCATTGGGTTTAGTGGAAGATTTGCGGCTCGACATAAATGCAGCTCTCAATTTTCGTTTTTGAAGCTCAGCAAAAAGAAAACCGCGCAGGAATCAGGCCGACGCCTGAGTCGGCGTCGCGGCGTCGCGATTTCGAGTGCGGGAGTCTGGCTCCCGGTTTTCTGTCTGCTGACCAACACATCCCGGAGAAGCCTGAGCTTGTAGCGGAAAGAAAAGCGGCGGCCCTTCGGGACTCGGGGCAAGCGAGCCGCCGCACTCCATGGGCTCTGACTCCGGCGCATACTTGCGCCGTGCCGACAAGATCACCCGGTCCGCGGGCAACTCCGCGAAGTCGCAGACGAGATTTAGATCGGCGACTTCAAACGGGCTATCCCCGCGCAAATAGCAGCGCGCCTGGGAGGCTTCCATCGGCTCGGCCACAGGTTCACCTTCGATGGGCGTCATCTCCGCGTCCTCGAACGCCTGGGTAAGCACGGCGCGCCACAGCTTCCGCTCCGGCGTGAGGATGGGCTCGTGCGCCCAGATGGACTTCGATCTGCGTCCGTCGCCACCGTAGTGCATGGTCCAGCCTGCGCTTTCCCAGCAAACCGTGTTTTGGGGAGAAGAGAGTCGCTGCTTCAGACCATCAGCTTCGCGGTCAAGCCGGCGCCGCCGGTGGAAGAGACAAACTTGATGCGCAGGAATTTCGCCTGCACGCCGGTGACGGTGCGCGCTTCGCCCGCGATGTTGGTAGTCGTGTCGATGGTCTGGTATTCCGCGTCCACGTCCGCCATGGCGCCTTGCAGCACCAGGCTTACGGCAGTCGGCGCGGTGCCGAAGATCGTTTGCCAGCGCACGGCCGTGCCGGTGTCCGGCTGTCCCGCATAGCTGGGGATGGCAAACTGGCTGCCCGCCAGCGCGCTTCCCGGAAACGCTTCGTTGTTGAAACTGAATCCCACGTCGCCGGGCATCAGTGAAGTGGGCGGATAGGTGTTTTGATAGGCAGGCACGAGAGCTCCTTGACCCAGCGGGGTGCCGCTCGATGATCAGTCTGCAGAAATCCTTTTCAGGCGTGCATAAGCGCACGACTCACTTGACTCACAATGCTCACCAGGTCGAGTCTTAAGTTAGACTTCAAGAACAGGTGAGGCGGAATGAACCGCATGGCATTTCTCCACGATAGCCCCTGGGGGATCGCTATCCTCGTTGTAGTACTTGTGCTCTTCGCCTGCGTTGGCATAAGCCAAGTGATCAACCCGGACTGGTCCATGAGAAATTCCGGTGTACGTAAGGGCGGCAAAATGCTGACGTCGTGGAACCGTGACCAGTTCCGAGTTGCTGGAGTAGTCTTTGCGGGATTCGCAATCTACATGCTTTACGTGGTTCTGCGGGATGTCATCGCGAAGTGAAGGAGGTGCGTTCCATCCCCAAGAAAGCGGGCCCTAAAAAGCAAAACGTCCCGACTGGGTCGGGACGCACTTTTCTACGAAACCCATTGTATCACACCATTACGTATTGTCAAGTGAAATTTTCATTTTTCCAAAAATATTTTTTACTCCAGCCTTTTCAATCACTTTCGGCCACCTTTTTTCCGCTGCGAAAATTCTTCGTCCAAGCCCTTTTTTTCCTCTCCTGGCCTTTTTTTGGTGTTTTTTAGTGCGCCCTTCGTTGGAAGTAAAAGAAACTAAAGTGCTTGCGCTCTGATAAAATATTTTTCGTGAACCTCCCAAACGCTGCCCCGCGCCTGGCCAACATCCGCCTCCATCCCATCAAAGCGCTGGACCCTGTTTCGGTTCGAGATGCGCGCATCGGGCCGGGCGGCGGCCTGGAGTTCGACCGCGCCTGGGCGCTCTACTCCGCCGATGGCCAGTGGGTGAACGGCAAGCGCACCGCGGCGGTCCACTTGATCCGCGCAATTTTCGCTCCCGACGTCAGTTCGGTCACGCTTTCGGTGCCCGGCGACCTCCGTAAAATCCCCGCAAAGACGTTCGCCTTCCCTGGCGAGACGGCAGTGGCGTCCCAATGGTTTTCAGACTACTTCGAGCAACCCATCACCGTGCGTCATTCACCGGAAGGCTTCCCGGATGACACCGTAGCCTACGGCCCGACAATCGTTTCCACCGCGAGCTTGCAGGCGGTTTGCGATTTATTTAGCGACATGGAGCTCGACGAAGCGCGCCAGCGTTTCCGCACCACGCTGGAAATCAACGGCGTGCCCGCGTTCTGGGAGGATCAACTCTTCGGCGAAGAAGAACGCAGCGCCGTGCGCTTCCGCATCGGCGACGTGCAGTTCGAGGGCAGCAACCCCTGCGCGCGCTGCCCGGTGCCGCCGCGCGACCCGCGCACCGGAGAAATCATTCCCGGCTTCCAGAAAATCTTCAGCGATTACCGCCGCTCGCACATCCCCGCGTGGTCGCCGGAGGCGCGCTTCGACCACTACTACCGCTTCTCCACCAACACCCGCGTCGCTCCCAGCGAAGCCGGCAAACTCCTGCGCGTCGGAGACGCACTTCTTCTATAAGGGCCAAGCTTACGAGTGGAGTAGATCGAGTTTCTCGCCGCCCACCTCATGTGCCATTGGCAAAATATTTTCTTGGTGGGAACATGCGGCGGCCGAGCAGCTCTTTTCCGCAGCGGCGGCGGATCTCCTCCGTCCAGGTGACCCAACTGTTCTCGCTCAAGCCGAGAAAGTGGCGCGCATTTTCATACGGCGCCAGGCCCAGGTAGTAGAGGCGGAACAGCACCATGCGCGACGCCCAGTCTGCTCCTTCGAGCGCGGTCTGCCCTGCCAGAGCGAAATCCGCCACCCATTCGTTTATCCGCGCACGAAAATCCGGTCGCCACAGGAATTTCCCGGTGTCCTTCCAGTTGAGCGCGGAAATGCCGCGCTTGGTCTCCAGCACCTCGCGCGCGCTGCGATACACTTCCCAGCACACATCAAACGCCAGCTCCGGCTTGACGCCCATGGCTCCTCCGCTGTCACCACACCCGACGTTGCTTCAATCAACCGCTATCGATCGCAATCCGAAGCCGCCGCTGTCGCTCGCCGTTGCCGTATTCAGCAAGTCACTGTTCGCCGGGAAAGCCGAGTTCCGCTGGCGCACACGCGAGCATTCACGAACTTTCTGCGAATTGCGCGCCGGAGCTGATACTCCCAGACCGTCCCAAAGTCTTCGCCGCGCAACACCTTGCCCACGACGCGAGGTCTCTTCTCCACCATGTAGCCGCCATTTTCCGGTTTGCGCAGGTGCCGCAACTGCGCCGAAATGCTCGCCGGCGGATAGTGTGTTAGCTTCGCCAGTTCATCCAGGGTCAGCCACGTCTCGCACTGCCGCGCGCTCAGCATCACGTCGCAAAGCACGTCACGCTGCCTGCGCCGGGCCACCCGTTTGCGTTCCCTTCTCCGACTTTTTCGCATCTTCGCCTCCTTTCCCGCTTCCTATTTATCTTCAGCGGGAAACTCTTCCAGCGCGGCAACCAACGCATCGTTGCGCTCTTCCTCTTCTTCGCCGTCAGGCGTCCACGCGGTGCGGTCCGGATCCTCGTAATCTCCCCCGCAGGCACTGCAGGCACGCAGCTCCACCGTAGCGGCGGCTCCATTTATCGGGTACACTTCGCCCTGCAGCACATTTCGCTGCATCGCTTGACCGTCTAGCCGCCGAGGTTTTTCACACATTTCCACAACCTATCGCCCCATTAGTACTATTGACTGTAAGTAATGCAATCTTAATATGCGTCGCACCAGGCACCAGGAGGCTCGCGTGAACCATTACAAAACTCAACCTCCGTGGGAGTTTCTTCTCTCCGCTTCGCGCAACTCGCTGCAGAGTTACGAACTGTCGCGTCTCAGCCATGCCGCCAATCTCCGCAAGGAAATTGGCGCGCTGCTCGATCTTTGGGTAGAGGAAAATTCCGCGGCCATGCTGGCGCGCTGGTTGATGGAGCAGCGGGAACGCCCGCCGCAAGCGCAACACGATGTCCTGCCCGCGGAAGCTTTTCCGAAAAACGGACACGCCGTGTCCGATAATCTTTTTGCGGATCGGACAGTCACGCCGCCCGCAAATCGAGGCCCCGCCTGAGGTGACGGCCATTTTTCGGCGCTCCATCAGCAGTTTTCCGCCAGTTTTTCCGCGCACGAAGCCGTGGTCAATCGGCCCCGGAGGTGTGGCCGGCCGCGCGCGCTCGAGCAGCTCCCGTCCGTTCGCTCCCGCGTTCTCCTCAAACGCTCCGCAGTACCTCGCCCCGCCTCTTCCCTCAACAAGCATCGCAGTCATCGCGTCCAAGTCAGTCCCCCAGACTTACGTCTTCACTACTTTGTATTTAATTAGAGGACTCGAATTAAGAGAGACGACCGCGACAGTTCAGCGGCCCATGCGGACACACTTCTGGGTTGCTTGAAAAAGGGTTACTTGGAAAGTGCTGAAGACTAGAAGGAAACCAAGCTAACGCGCCGACGCAACCGAAGGGGCGGGTGCGATCTCAAGAAGCTGTTCCTTGCGGTAAACGAGAGAATTGATGTCATAAGTCGCGAGCTCGAACCCATGGCCGTGGGTGATGGCATCGGTCGGGCAGGCTTCCACGCAATAACCACAAAAAATGCAGCGGGAATAATCGATGTTGTACACGCTGGCGTAGCGCTCGCCCGCGGAAATGCGATTGGCGTCGACGTTTTCCGCCGCTTCAATGTAGATGCAATTTGCGGGGCACGCGGCAGCGCAAAGGAAGCAGCCAACGCACTTTTCCAGGCCGCTTTCGTCCCGGTGGAGTACGTGGATCCCGCGGTAGCGCGGCTGGAAATGGACCGGCTCGTACGGATAATTTTCCGTAACCGTCTTACGAAACATAGTGCGGAGGGTTACGCTGAAGCCCCTCACTAGCGCGCCGAACGTTTCGCCCACTTCCCGGATGACCGAGGCCATAAGCTACGAGTCTAGCAAACGAGTTCGGAGCGAGCAAACTCGCTCCCGGCAACACATTCCAAAGCGGCTCATGCCTTGAGCGCCTGGATGATCTGCTTGCCGTGGAAGCGCCCATTTTCGATGAATATCTCGCCCGTGTGCCGCCCCCCGATGACCACACCAGCCAGATGAATCCCCGGCACATTGCTCTCGAGCGTGTTCGGATCCAGCGCCGGGCGGCGGCTCTCCGGATCGAGCTTCACGCCCAGGCTTTCGATAAACGAAAAGTCCGGGTGATATCCGGTGAGCGCGAACACCTGCTTGGCAGGGATTCTTTTTGTTTGCGCGTGCTGCTCCAACACCACTTCGTCCCTGGTAATCTCCTCGACTCGGGCCTCGAGCAGCGCCCGGATCTGCCCCGCTTTGATGCGGTTTTCGATATCCGGGCGAACCCAGTACTTGATCGTCGCGCCCAAATCCTTCCCGCGATGCACCAGCGTGACCCGCGCGCCATTGCGGTAGAGATCGAGCGCCGCTTCCGCGGACGAATTTTTTCCGCCGATCACCACCACGTCCTGATTCCAATATTCGAAAGGCTCCGTATAGTAATGCGAAACATGCGGGAGATTTTCGCCCGGCACTCCCAGTAGGTTCGGCAGGTCGTAATAGCCGGTCGCCACAGCGATTTTTTTGCCGCGGTATTTTTGCTCCGTACCCTTCTCCGTTGCAGTTAGTACCGTGAAGTTTCCGTCGCGGCCATCGACACGCAGCACGCGCTCGAACAGCCGCAATTCAAGCGCATAATGCTCCGCTGCTCTCCGGTAATATTTCAGCGCCTCGACGCGCGTGGGCTTTTCGGCGGCGCACACCAGGGGGAGATCGCCAATTTCCAGCAGCTCCGGCGTGGTGAAAAACACCATGTTGACTGGATAGTGGAAAATCGAATTGCACAGGCCGGCTTTGTCGATGACCAGCGGCCGCATTCCCGCACGCTTGGCTTCAATCGCGGTGGCCAAGCCCGTCGGACCCGCTCCAATGCAGATGATGTCGTAGGCATCCATGAGAAAATCAGTTTGCCGGGAGTTTTTCGCAATTGCAAACGGCCGCAACTCTACTGCTTCGGAGGCATATCCAGGATTTCTGTGATTTCCCCGCGAAACGAATCAAGCTCTTTCAATTTCTCCGGCGTCGCTTCCACTTGCCTTTTTTTCCAAACGAACACTTCGCCTGGGCCGCGCTTCAGCTTCACGCTGAGATTCCCTTCCACCAGGTACGACGGCGGCGCAAGCAATCGCAATCCACCGTTCGGGACCGGCGCGAGCACCGCCGCGCAATCGCCCTTCCTCATGCACAGCGCATTCTCGTACGGCGGAATCGCAATGGGACGAAAACCGGCGGCAAACAGCCGCTCCATCACCTGCATTTGCTGTGGACTGAGTTCAAGCATGGACTGTAAGGGCGGGGGCTGCCCCGCTCTTTGCGCAAGATTTAAGCCGCCGTGGAATCGGCGGCCGAGGAAGATCCCTCGAGCTGCGCCAGGATTTCGCGCAGAGTCGAAATCAGTTCATCGCGCGAAACATGGCTCTTCTTGAACTGAATCCGGAATTTGAACGTTTCCGTCGGGGGCTCGAATTGAAAAATGAACGGCTGTGGCCGCTGCGGCCCGGTGTGTTCCTCGCGGCGCTCGCGGCGCGCCTCGTCACGCGTCAACCCGCCCTGCATGATGCGGTGGAACATCTCGATCATTTTCTTTTCGGTGGGCTGGCGCGCGACCTGCAGCAAAAGCGACTTGGAAAGTATCCCGTGATCGATGCATTTTTTCTTCAGCGAGTCCGGAATATTGCGCAGCGACAAAGTTTCGGTCACCGAGGACCGCGCCCGGCCGATCTTCTTGGCGATATCTTCGTGCGTGTATTCAAACTGTGTGCTCAGGCGGTGCAATCCATCCGCTTCTTCGAACGGCGTCAGGTCTTTCCGCTGGATATTTTCGATCAGCCCGATTTCCAGCGTCTCCGCGTCGTCGGCGGTCTTCTCGATGCATGGCACTTCGCGCAAGCCCGCCGCGCGCGAAGCATGATAGCGCCGCTCGCCGGAAATGATATGGAAGCAGTCCTCGCGCGGGACGTAGCGCACCAGCAGCGGCTCCAGCACGCCCTTTTCGCGGATCGACTCGGTCAGTTCGCGCAGGTCGCCCAGCGCCTTGCGCGGCTGGTCCGGATTCGGGCGGATTTGGTCGATGCGAATCATGCGCCCGACCGCCGCCCCGCTATAGCTCGTCAGCGATTCTACGTAGTGCGCGTCATGCCGCATCTTCAGCGTGATGGGTAGCCCGATTCTCTTCGACACGTTGGATAACCTCCCCTGCGAGTTTCTTGTACTCGACGGCGCCGGGTGACTTCGGCGCAAACGTCAAAATCGTTTCCTTGTACGCCGGGCTTTCTTCCAGACGCACGTTCTTGGTGATTTTCGTCTTGAACAGCACCTCACCGAACACCGACCGGATTTGTCCGTGAGTGTCCTTGGAAATATTCGTGCGCTTGTCATAAAGCGTAATCACCACGCCCAGAACCTTCAGCCCGGGATTGGGACGCGCGCGGATTCGCTCGTAGGTCTCCAGCAAATCATCGGTTCCCTCGATCGCGAAGTACGCCGCCTGAATGGGCACCAGCAAATGCGTCGAAGCCACCAGCGCGTTCACGGTGAGGATTCCCAGCGACGGCGGCGTATCGAGAATTACGTAGTCATAATCTTTCAGGACCGGGGTCAGCGCGTCTTTCAATTTGAACGGCGCGTCGAATTGCCCCGCGAGCACCTGCTCCAGTTTCGCAAGCGCCAGCCGGCCAGGCCCGAGAAACAACAGCGGGTCTTTCGTCGGCTTGATTACCGCGGACAGCGTGACACGGCTGTCGCTCAGCACATCGAACATGGTCGTGGAGATTTCTCCGGAATCGTAAAACGCGATCGTCGAATTGGCCTGCGGATCGAGATCAATCAGCAGCGTGCGCTTGCCTCGGTGCGCCAGCGCCGCGGACAAATTGATCGCCGTGGTGGTTTTTCCCACGCCGCCTTTTTGATTCGCAACCGTGATGATGGCCGTCATCTGTTTCTGCCTCCGCCCGCTCGTCCTGAACGGACGTGAAGGGCGCACGAGAAATC
>Ga0207133_1038_pt3 | contig 21465 bp, 24 predicted proteins | sample Alteio_BWMinHeat_11_FD_153537 | JGI IMG/M metagenome (GOLD analysis project Ga0207133, IMG submission 153537) | Enriched cells from forest soil in Barre Woods Harvard Forest LTER site, Petersham, Massachusetts, United States -... | ecosystem: Environmental > Terrestrial > Soil > Temperate forest >... | reverse complement strand
AGCTCGGAGCGTCGCTCAAAGGTCTCGTGCCGGAAGTGGTTGAGCAACGCTTGCGCGCCAAAGTTTCGTGAGCGAATTTAACGTTATCATCCGTAAACAGTGAACTTTTTTTCGAGGAGCCAAGGTGCAACTAACGGACCGCATCAGTCGCATACAAATTTCGCCGACCGCGGCGGTAATCGCCGAGGCGGACAAGCTGAAGTCGCGTGGAGTCGACATTGCGGACTTCGGCCCAGGCGAGCCGGACTTCCCGACTCCAGACCATATCAAAAAAGCGGCGATCAAAGCGATCGAGGAAAACAAATCGAAATACACGCCGACGGGCGGCATCGTGCCGCTGCGGGAAGCGATTTGCGCGTGGCACAAGCGCGAGCTTGGCTCTTCGTTCGAAGCGAAAGAATGCGTCGTGAGCGTGGGCGGCAAGCACTCCATCTTCAACGTGATGAGCGTATTGGTGCAGCAAGGCGATGAGGTCGTCATTCCCGCGCCGTATTGGGTGAGCTTTCCGGACATAGTGAAATATGCGGGCGGAACGCCGGTGTTCGTGGAGACGAAGCCGGAAGACGGCTTCAGTGTGAAGGCGGCTGCCATCGAAAAAGCCATTACGCCGAGAACCAAACTGCTGATTTTGAATTCACCAAGCAATCCAACAGGAGGCGTGGTGCCGCCGGATGAGTTCGAGCGCATCCTAGCGGTGTGCAAGAAGCACAAGGTGTGGCTGATGGGCGACGAGTGTTATTCGCACTTCACTTACGAGCCGCACAAACCGTACTCGATCGCCAGCGCGGTGGGGTCGAAAGAAAACGTCATTATCATCGGCTCGGTTTCGAAAACGTTTGCGATGACGGGTTGGCGCATCGGCTACACACTCGGACCGGAGGCGTTGATCCAGGCGCTTATCAAGCTGCAAAGCCAGTCCACTTCGAACGCCACTTCGATCGCGCAGTACGCGGCGCTGGAAGCGATGCGCGGGCCGATGGAGACCGTGCCGGTGATGCTCGCGGAGTACGCCAAGCGCCGGAAGCGCATCGTGGAAGGCTTGCGCGCGATTCCCGGCGTGACTTGCGAATGGCCAGGTGGCGCCTTTTATGCTTTTCCGAACATTTCTGCGCACCTCGGCGAAGGCAAGCGCGCGCATGCCAAATCTTGCACCGAGCTTTCGAAGCTGCTGCTGGAACGGGCGCGCGTTGCGCTGGTCCCCGGCGAAGCCTTTGGCGCTCCGGGCTACCTGCGGCTTTCTTACGCCACCTCCATCGAGCGAATCGATGAAGGGCTGCGCCGCCTCGAACGATTTTTCGCGCGCGCTGAAGCCGCGTCGTAATTCGTGAAACCTGAACCATTTCGGATCGAGCCTAGATTCGTGCCGCGCATCTGGGGTGCGCGTTCGTTAGCGCCGCTGTATCCTGAGAAATCAAATCTGCCGGAACCGATCGGCGAAGCCTGGCTCACGGGCGTCGATTGCAAAGTTGCATCTGGCCCTCTTGCGGGGAAGACATTGGGGGAAGCGTGGCAGGAGATGCCGCCCGAGTGGCGCGGCACACGTTTCACCGAGCCGGGCGATTTTCCTCTCCTTATCAAATTCATTTTCCCGAATGACAAGCTGTCGATCCAAGTGCATCCCGACGATGCCTACGCCGCAGCGCACGAAAAAGCCACCGGCGGTCGAGGCAAGACGGAAATGTGGCACGTTGTTCACGCGGAGCCCGGTGCGAACGTGATGGTTGGAACCAAGGGGGGTGTTACTAAGCGATTGGTTCTCGACGCCATTGCACAAAACACTTTGGAAAATCTGTTGGAAAAGCACCCCGTTTATAACGGGGATTCGTTTTTCATCCCCGCAGGCACTGTTCACACAATTGGTCCCGGAATGACCCTCTGCGAGGTGCAAGAGTATTCCGACTTGACATACCGCCTCTACGACTATGGCCGAACGGACGCCAAGGGCAAACCGCGGGAACTCCATATTGAAAAAGCACTCGACGTCATGCAGTTCGGCAAGACTGTAGGGGGGAAAACACAACCAGTCTCACTCTTCGCTGGAGAAACTGGAGGCAAAAGAGACATGGACCTTGGATACGGCGGAAAGAGGACGCTTCTTTCGGCGTGTCGCTACTTTGCCGTCGAGCGGTGGGAATTCTACAAGAGAATATTCGGTTTTCATTGGAGGGGATCTGCATTCGACATTCTGGTTGTCCTCAACGGAAAAGGGCAGATTGGCTGGGGTCGGACCGTGTGGAAAAGGGGCCACGACATAAGGGATTGGGGTTGCTCGGATTTTCAAGCTGGCCAATGTTGGTTTGTTCCCGCCCTCCTAAACGTAGCTCCCAGAACGTCCGGGCATGCAACGATGCTCCGTGCTTATGTGCCGGAAGACCTATCCGGGCTTCGATCGGCGCTAAAGCGGGAGCGTTACTCTGAGGCGACTATCGCAGGGTCCGTCTTCGAGTAGAGCGGGAAAGCGCTGGCAATGGAAAAACTGACAACACATGCTGTCATTCTGGCCGGAGGGCGCGGTACGCGCTTCTGGCCGCGGAGCCGCATGCGGACTCCGAAGCAGCTCTTGAACATCGTCGGCAAGGACACGATGTTGCAGCAGACGGTTGCGCGGTTGAAGCCGCTGATTCCTGCAGACCGCACGTGGACGGTCACGAATGCAGAGCAAGCCGCGGCCGTGCGCAAACAGGTTCCGGCAGCCACGCGCAAGCGTGTGTTGATAGAGCCGATGGGGATGAACACCGCGGTGGCGATTGGTCTTGCGGCGATTCACATCCGCCACGCGGCGCGCGGCGACGCAGTGATGGCGGTGCTCCCCGCCGACCATTACATCGAGCAGCCGCAAAAGTTCCGGGAGATCGTGGGCACCGCGCTTGAAGTCGCTCGCGAACCGGGGCGAATGGTCGTGCTCGGAATTCCTCCTACGCGGCCGGATATGGGTTTCGGTTATGTCGAGCGCACGGGCGATCCGATCGTATCCAAAGGTTTCCCGGTTTTCGCGGTGAGGCGATTCACGGAGAAACCCGAGATGAAGCTCGCGCAAGAATACCTCGCTTCCGGAAACTATCAGTGGAACGCCGGGATGTTCTTCTGGCGCGTTTCCACGTTCCTCGAGAATCTGAAAAGCTTCTTGCCCAGAACGCACGACGCGCTGGAGAAGGTTGCTGAATTTATCGGAACCAGGAATTACGAACGCAAGCTGCGCGCCATTTATTCGAAGCTCCAGAATATTTCCGTGGACTATGCCGTGCTTGAGCCCGCGACTCGCGTAGAAGGACCGCCGCGCGTGTTTGTGATTCCCGCCGAGGTGGGCTGGAGCGATATCGGCTCCTGGGCCGCTGTTTATGAATTGCTTGCGAATAACAGCGGCGAAAACGTTATCGCTGGAGACGGCCACGCGCTCGATGCGCAAGGTAATTTTCTGTGGAGTCCGTCAAAGTTCGTGGCCGCCATTGGCGTGCGCAGTCTCATCGTCGTCGATACGCCTGATGCGCTGCTCATCTGCCCGCGTGATCGCGCCCAGGACGTTGGCAAAATCGTGAAATGGCTCGAAGAAGAAAAAAGAAGAAAGCTCTTGTAGGGATTACCTTTAGAGACGGCCCAGCTCCGGTAACCAGGCCAATCTGGCTTTTGGCAAAGAGTTCCCATCGCGTATACTTTTTCTCGACACTCATGAACACGATCACGTTCGGGACTGATGGCTGGCGCGGCGTCATCGCCGAGGATTTCACCTTTGCGAACGCGCGGATGGTGGCGAAGGCCATCGCACGCTACGTCGTGCGCTGCGAGGACGCGCGCAAGGGCGTCGTAATCGGCTACGACCATCGTTTCGCCTCGGACAGCATCGCTGCTGCCGCCGCCGAAGTGGTTTCCGCCAGCGGTACTCCCGTTTTTTTGACGGACAAACCCTGCCCCACGCCAGCGGTTTCGCTGCTGGTGCGACAACGCGCGGCGGCGGGCGGCCTGATGATCACCGCAAGCCACAATCCCTATCGATGGAATGGCGTCAAGTACAAAGCGAGCTACGGCAGTTCGGCATTGCCTTCGATTGTGGCGGAAATCGAGAATGATCTTGAGGTCGTGCAAAAAGAAAACGTCCCGCCGATGCCGCCGCGGAAAAATCTGGTTCATCCAGTGGAGCCGCGGGCGCCATATCTCGATGCGCTCGAAAAACTGGTGGACTGGAAGCGGCTGCGCGATGCGAAATTCCGATTCGTATTCGATCCCATGCACGGGTCGGCTGCCGGCCTGCTGCCGGAGCTTTTCCGGCGCAACGGAATTGTCTGCGATGAAATTCGCGGCGCACGCGATCCGCGCTTTGGCGGCGTGAATCCGGAGCCGATCGAGCCGCATATCGAAGCCTTGCGGCAGGCGGTGCTCGCCGGAAAATACGACGCCGGCTTGTGCGCCGATGGGGATGGCGACCGCATCGGAGCGATTGACCGCGACGGCGCGTTTATCAACCCCCATCAGATTCTTGCACTGCTCGTCTGGCACCTCGCAGGTACCCGCCACCTGCCCGGCGATATCGCAAAAACTTTCTCCGTCACGAAACTCATCGACAAGCTTGCTGCGAAATTCGGGCGGAAACTCCACGAAACACCCATCGGCTTCAAGTACATCTGCGAGTTGATGCTCGAACAGAACATTTTGATAGGCGGTGAGGAAAGCGGTGGCATCGGCACCAGCCTCTACCTGCCCGAGCGTGACGCCACGGTTTCCGCGCTATTCCTCGCGGAACTGATGGCCTGGCACGGTAAATCGCTGAGAGAAATGCTCGCTGCGTTGTATTCGGAATTCGGCGAGTATCATTACGGCCGCGTCGATCTCGATCTGAAACCGGGCCAAAAAGAAAAAGCTATCGCTCATTTTTCCGATGGGAAACTCAGCCGCATCCTGGATCTGCCGGTGGTGCGCCGGGAAGACATGGACGGCATCAAGCTCTATTTAGGCGACGCTGGATGGGTGATGGTTCGCGCTTCGGGGACCGAGAATCTTTTGCGCGTTTACTCCGAAACCTCCAAACCTGAAACGACGCGGCGCGTTCTCGAAGCCGTAACGAAGATGGTTCACAGTCTCTAGGTGCCGCCATGAAAACAATCAATTTGAACGAAAAATTCGCCCTCTTCTCCGACTACTGCAACCCTCGCGTTATTGGCGAGGTGAACGACTGCCAAGTCAAAGCGGTGAAGCTGAAAGGCGAATTCATCTGGCATCATCATGAAAACGAGGACGAGCTATTCCTGGTCGTGAAAGGGATTTTACGAATGAAGTTCCGCAGCCACGAAGCCATCGTTAACGAAGGCGAATTTGTGGTCGTGCCGCGCGGCGTCGAGCACTGTCCCGCCGCGGACGAGGAAGTCCACATCATCCTGATCGAACCAAAATCGACGTTGAACACGGGGAACATCACCAATGAAAGGACGGTCGCCCAGCTCGAGCACATTTGAAATTACAAGTCGCTCCCGCGGCGATCTATCGCCAGCTATGGAACATCGTTTCTACACGCTCGACGTTTTCACCAGCAACCGCTTTGAGGGCAATCCGCTCGCGGTATTTACCGACGGCGACGGACTTTCGGACGACCAAATGCTCGCGATCGCGCGCGAAATGAATCTCTCGGAGACCGTTTTCGTTCAAAAACCGACGGAAGAGGAAGCCCTGGCGCGGCTGCGAATCTTCACCACAAAAGAGGAACTCAAGCTCGCCGGGCATCCCGTGATTGGCACCTGGTTCCTGCTTGCGGAGCTGGGTGTCGTTCCTGCACAAGATGGCGGCGTTCACATCCTGCAAGAAACGGGAGCGGGCGTCTTGCCGGTGGAAATTCGCTTCAAGGATGGCCGTCCGCAGCGCGTCACCATGACGCAGAAGGAAGCGAGCTTCAAGTCCGCGAAAATCCACAAGAAGAAGCTAGCCGCCGCGCTGGGAATCTCGCTGAAAGACTTCGACCCGAAGATGCAGCCTGAATTCGTGTCCACCGGCATCTTCAACCTGATGGTGCCGCTGCGCAATCGCGCTGCGCTCGGCAAAATTGCCATGAACATGAGCGAACTTCGCCACCTCCAGGGTAAGAACGCAACCATGGCTTATTGCTTCGCCCTCGGCCCCAATGGCAAAGCCTTCTCCCGCGGCATGCTGCCCTGGGAACTATACGAAGACGCCGCGACGGGTTCCGCTGCCGGTTCGCTTGGCGCGTATCTTGTGCGAAACGGGAAATTGGCGCCGGGCCACACGCTGAGCATTCTGCAGGGTGCGGAAATGGGCCGGCCGAGCCATATCGAAGTGGAGGTCACCCAGAGCGGAAAGAAACTTGTTCCGCGCGTCAGTGGAGCTGCCGTGAAAGTTTTCGAAGGCACCATCCACATCTAACGCAATTCACCTGTTCCCGAGAAAAAAGGCCGCTCACGCGCGGCGAGCGGCCATTTTATTCGCTTCCACGAAAACTTACTTGTGTCCTTTGCGGTCCTGCCTCAGATCCTTGCGATCCTTGTGCAGATCTTTCTTGTCCTTGTTGATGTCCTTTTGGTCCTGGTTGCGATCCTTGCGGTCCTTGGACAAGTCTCTTTTGTCGTGGTTGATGTCGCGCTGATCCTTGTTGCGGTCCGCGCGGTCCTTGTTCAGGTCCGTGCGATCGTGATTGATGTCCTTCTGATCCTTGTTACGGTCGACGCGATCCGCGTGCAGATCCTTGCGATCAGCTTGCGCCTGCGCGCTGTTGATGCCGTATTTCTTGTCATCGCGGACAAGCTGGGCCTTGTCGTGATTGATGTCGCGCTGGTCCTTGTTGCGGTCCACGCGGTCCTTGTTCAAGTCCGCGCGATCATGATTAATGTCCTTCTGGTCTGCATTACGGTCGGCGCGGTCTTTGCTCAGATCGGTCTTGTCGTGATTGATATCGTGCTGATCGGCATTGCGATCAGCGCGGTCCTTCGCCAGATCTTTCTTATCATTTCGAATGTCTTTCTTGTCGTTCTGAACGTCCTGCTGCTGCGGGGTCGGATCCTGGCTCTGGGCATACGCACCTCCGGCGAGGAACCCGGCAAAAGCAATCGCGAGCACACCTCGACGGACCATGAGTTCTGCATTCATTGTCTTCTCTCCTATTGAAATGGTTCCTGAAATTACCACCACACTTACGAAATAAAACACCTCGAGCGCCGGAAAGTTTCGCTACCCGAGGTGCAGGTTGTTATGGAAGAAGTTGCGTAGAGCCGAAGGAGACTGCAACTAATTTATTTTCAATGATTTATGGACCGCGTCAAGAACTCCGTTCACAAACGCTCCGGACTCCTCGGAGGAGAATTTCTTTGCGAGTTCGACGGCTTCGTTCAGAACGACCTTCCCGGGAGTATCTTGGCCGTTCAATTCGTGAATCGCAAGACGCAAGATAGCGCGATCGATGGCCGCGAGACGCTCGAATCGCCAGTTGTCAGAGTGCTTGACGATGATGGCGTCGAGCGCGGTGATGTCCTTCGCCGCTCCTTCAAAGAGTTTGTTCGCGAACGCGCGCGTCTTGTCCGCGGCCTTGGCGCTCTTCCAGAATTTCACCTCTAGCTTGGTCAAATCCTGCTGGCTCATGTCCCATTGAAACAACATTTGCATCGCAAACTCCCGGGATTTTGTGCGAAGAGACACGTTATTTGCGCCGCGGCTTTCCGGCGGGGGCTGCTTTCGAATGCGCGGCGCGAAGCTTGCGTGATAACTGCGCCATTTCGATGGCGGCAAGTCCCGCTTCGAATCCCTTGTTTCCGCCCTTGAGCCCAGCGCGATCGATGGCCTGCTCCAGCGTGTCGCACGTCAGCACGCAGAACATGATCGGCAAGCCCGTGTCCATCTGCGCGAGCTGCAACCCCCGTGCCGTTTCCGAACAAACATAATCGTAGTGCGTCGTTTCGCCGCGCAAAACACACCCGATGGCGATCAGCGCATCGTACTTCCCCGTTGCCGCCAGTTTTTTCGCGGCGAGCGGCAACTCGAACGCTCCGGGCACGTGCACGAGATCAACATCCTTGCTCGCCGCTCCCGCCCGCTCCAGCGCGTCCACGGCCGCCGCAAGAAGACGCTCGGTAATAAAACTATTGAAGCGGCTCACCACAATGCCGAAGCGAAAACCCGCCGCGCTCAACGCGCCATCAATCTTGCCGGGTTGTATTTTCTCCGCCATCGCCAATCCACGCTGCTCCCCGTTCTGAATCCTCAACATCCTTTACCTCATTTACTTCCTTTATTTCCCTTTGAATTGCGGCGGCCTCTTTTCCAAGAATGCCTTGGTCCCTTCGCGCATGTCATCAGTCGCGCAGGCCACGCCGAAAAGCGTCGCTTCCAGGAACAATCCTTCTTCCTGGGCCATTTCCACGCCGCGTTCGATCGCTTCCATGGTGAATTTCACCGCCAGAGGCCCGTTGGCGATGATCTTCTTCGCCATCGTTTCCGCAGCGGGAATCAACTCTGCCGGCTCGTAAATATGATTGACTAGGCCGATGCGCAGTGCCTCTTCCGCTGTGATCATCTCGCCGGTAAGGCAAAGTTCGTGCGCCACGCCCTTGCCGCACAGCCGCGTTAGCCGCTGCGTTCCGCCGTAGCCGGGCAAGATCCCGAGCTTCACCTCCGGCTGCCCAATCTTTGCTGTTTTGCTGGCGATTCGAATGGTGCAGGAAAGAGCCATCTCGCAGCCGCCGCCCAGCGCAAATCCATTGATCGCGCAGATCGATGGTTTCCCCATCGTTTCCAGCAGATGGAAAACGCCCTGCCCGAAGAGCGAAGACTCCTTGCCATCGACCGGTGTTTGCAGCGCCAGCTCAGTGATATCCGCGCCCGCTACGAAAGCTTTTTCTCCCGCGCCTGTTAGGATTAGCACCCGCACGGCCTGGTCATCGCGGGCATCGAGCAGCGCATCCTGCAGCTCTTCGATAGTCTTGCGGTTCAGCGCATTCAGCACCTTCGGCCGGTTGAAGGTGATGTACGCAATCCCGCCTTTCTTTTCATACAGTAGACTCTCGTAAGCCATCTTTTCTTATTCCTTCTCTACTCCGTGTACTCTGTGTCTCCACGTTTTATTTCTATTCTATTTTCTTCTCGCCGCTAAAATTTCTGGGCCTTCGGATTCTGCGGATCCGAATAATCGTAAAAGCCGCGCCCCGCCTTGCGCCCGTTCCACCCCGCCAGCACCATGCGCTTCAACAGCGGCGGGGCCGCAAATCGCCGCTCCTTGAACTCTTCAAACATAATCTGCGAAATGTAGTACGTTGTATCCAACCCCACAAAATCCAGCAGCGTCAAAGGCCCCATCGGGTGCGCACATCCCAGTTTCATCGAAATATCAATATCCTCGATCGAGCCCACTCCTTCTTCCAGCGCGCGGACTGCGTCGAGCAAATACGGCACGAGCAGCCGGTTCACGATGAACCCTGTGCTGTCATGTGCGCGCACCGGCGTCTTGCCAAGTTTCGCACCAAGCGCCACCATCTCTTCGTAAACGGCGGGCTCGGTCGCGATGGTCCGCACGATTTCGACCAGCTTCATCACCGGCACGGGATTAAAGAAATGCAGCCCCACGAAACGTTGCGGCCTCTTCGTCGCTGTCGCAATTTCCGTGATCGTCAGCGAAGACGTGTTGCTCGCAAAAATCGTCGTGGGCGGGCAAATCGCATCGAGCGCCGCGAACAGCTCCCTCTTCGCCGGAAGCTGTTCGATAATCGCCTCGACAATCACATCACATTCTTTCAAGTCCTCAATCTTGGTCGTCCCCTTCAATCGCCCGCGAATCTCGCTCTTCACCGCCTCGCTAATCGTCCCCTTCTCCGCCAGCCGGTTCAAATTCTTGTCGATGCTTTTCAATCCCTTGTCCAATAGCTCCGTGCTCACTTCGCGCACCACGGTATCGAATCCCGCCGCAGCCGCCACCTGCGCGATCCCCGAGCCCATCAGCCCACACCCCACGACACCCACTTTTCGAATCGCCATGCTCTTCCTCGTAGTAGATGTTGCCGGCCCATCGGCAGAAAGAGCCGGCAAATAAAAAACGGCAAACCCCGAAGGCAAAAGTGTAGCAGAAATGCCCGATTCCCTACTCTTCTCCGCGTTTCCTCAGCGCATTCAGCGTTTTTGCGTCATCTTTCCTCTTTTGTGCTCCATGCGCGTAGCACGCCCGTGCGCCCAATCAGTTCCGCAGCGCTTCCACAATCATCGCAATCCCTTGGCCTCCGCCAATACAAGCCGTCGTTAGCCCATACCGCAACCCATTCCGGCGCAACTCATTCAAAATCGTAATGACCAGCCGCGTTCCCGACGCGCCCAGCGGGTGCCCCAGCGCAATCGCCCCGCCATTGACATTCGTTTTCTCGCGCTTCAGCCCCAGCACTTTTTCCACCGCCAGATACTGCGCTGCAAACGCCTCGTTCACTTCCACGCGATCCATCTGCTCCAGCGTCAGCCCCGCCAGCTTCAGCGCCTTCTGCGAAGACGGCACCGGCCCAATCCCCATTATGCTCGGATCCACTCCCGCGACCGCCCAAGAAACTAGGCGTCCCACCGGTTTCAATCCCCGCTCCTTCGCGATTTTTTCTCTCGTCACTACCACCGCGGCGGCGCCATCCACGATTCCGCTGGCGTTCCCCGCCGTGACGACGCCATCTTTCTTGAACGACGGCGGAAGTTTTTCCAGAGTTTCCATCGTTGTTTCCGGCCGCCGGTGATCGTCTTCGCTCACCACAATCGTCTTCTTTCCTTGCTTCACTTCCACCGGCACCAGCTCTTCTTTGATGCGGCACGCCTTGTATGCCGCGTCCGCCGCCTGCTGGCTGCGCATGGCGTAGGCGTCGGCATCTCTTCTCGTGACATCATACTGTTCGGCGAGTTTTTCCGCCGTCAACGCCATCGGCAATCCACAATATGTATCCGTCAGCCCCGCCATCAACGAATCTTCCAGTGCTCCACCGCCCAGCCTCAATCCCGTCCGCGCCCCGCGAACCACGAAGGGCGCCTGCGTCATATTCTCCATCCCGCCCGCAAGCACCATGTTCGCTTCGCCCAACAGCAACCGGTGCGCGGCCTGCGCGATCGCCTCAATTCCCGAGCCGCACAACCGGTTCACCGTCACCGCCGGCGTTTCAATTTTCAGCCCAGCCTTCAGTCCCACATGGCGGGCGCCATAGAGCGCATCCGCGCTTGTCTGCATCACATTGCCAAAAATCGCATGATTAAACTCCCCCGGGTCCACGCCCGAGCGCCGAATCGCTTCTTTCGAAGCAAGCGCCGCCAGCTCAATCGCGCTCACTTCAGAAAATGCCCCCGTATACCGTGCCATCGGCGTCCGCGCTCCCGCCACAATCACCACATCCGTCGGAAACATGTTTCCCTCTCTTTTCGGAAATCCTCGTCCATCAGTTTACCGTCCAACCCCAAGAAGAATAAATCGCGGATCACTGCATCAGTCTTGGACGGAATCATCTGAGGGATGTCAACCAATTTCGCCTGCGTTCACGACTAGGCCATTTTCTAGCTAGCAAGGTTCTCATTCCCGTCAGGAACGTCGTCCTGCTTTGCGGTTACAACTCGACCGTTTCTGCGTTCATTCTTTCTGCGTAGAGTCGATTGATCCTTGGCTGGGTAAACCAAATACCGATCGGGAAAAACCACAGGAGAAAAAAAGGTCCAGCATAATCGTAGAACGACGACGCCTTACCTTTTTCTGCCAACACCAGACTCTTAGACACAAAATATAAAAGGTAGAACATGCTGGACATTGCAAGGACATGGAGTGGGAATATGACGGCAAATAGCCAGGGGTTCACACTCAGGCTTAGAAAAAAAGCCATGAAGATCGTAAGATAGACCGCTGGATAGATGAGGGCTAGCCGAAAGATCCTCATCCCTAACCGTTGCCCAGGTTGCAAAATAGAATCGAGAAATGTCCCCATCGCCCAGAACCAGAAAAGAAAGCAGAACATGAACAGAACAGTCACCGCCGCGGTGATCAAGAAACCGCTTTCCCACAAATCCAGCGGTGAACGGGTGGGCACCAAGCTCGAAGTTATTGCTGTGACATCCCCAAGAAAACCTATGCCAAACAGTAAGAGAAAAACCTTCCAATGCTTAGCACGGAGAAAGAACCTGACGATCACCTGCATGTTCCTCCGAAGCATCACTTAGTTTGACGTGAGATGACCATTCTAGCCATTTATGCGGTGATGGGGGAATTATAACCTCTACCTAGGGCAACGCTGGACACACAATCTACGAGAAGCTGACTCACCATCCATCTACAGGGGGGATTTCAGAGTTTGGGGGTCTCCAGCGCCACCACCGTATCCCCGCCCCGCTTTCGCGCCTCTTCAATCGAAAACTCCGCACGGTTGATCAAATCCGTCACAATATCCTCGCTGTCGTATTCGTGCTTGGCCACCGCCTCGACGATTCCCGCGCTCAGGGTAATTTGCGTCGAGTCCCACGGCGGCCGCAGCCCGGAAGCCGCCCGCCGCAGTTTATCCGCCAGATTCTGCGCCCCCGCCAGCGTCGTATCCGGCAGAATAAACGCCAGCGACCACGAAGTGTATTTCACCGCCACGTCGTTCTGCCGCACGATCGGCTGCAACGACCGCGCCAATTGTTCCAAGAATCGTTCCAGCGGCGATTCCCCTTGCGTCCGCAGCAAATCTGCCCCTCGATCGATCTGCAATATCGTCAGCGCCAGCGGCGTCCCCTGCGTCCGCGCCCGGTCCGCCTCGGTAAGCAAACAACTCTGGTAAGAGCTACGGCTCAGCAAACCGGAGCGCTCGTCGGAAACCCCCATGCGCCGCACCAGCGACCGCAGCCGCGTGTGGCTGACGCTCATCAGCATCTGGTCGCCGATGGCCTGCAGGAAATAAGCCTCGTTGGGCTTCCACTTGTGGTCTTCGGCATGACCCACGATCAGCATCCCCGCGGGCATTTGCGTCTCTTTGTCCGTGATCATCACGCCCAGCGCCGTCTCCAACCCTAGATCGCTCAGAATCGATCCCTCCGTCGCGTGTACCACGAGTCCGCCCAGCTCATCCGGGTCGGCCTTCTCTACGTGGGCGAGCAGCAGAACCACCTGGGCGCCAAGCGCGGGCTTCACTCCACTGGCGCAGAACTCCGCGGCCATTTCCGGCGGCCGACCCGGCGTTCCCACTACGGCCAGGGCGCGCGTTCCACGCAGATAGGCGCCGACTTCGTTGACCGCCGTGTTCAGCATTGCCCGCGGAGTCTGCTGCCGGAATATCTTTTGATTGACCTCGGAAATCTTGGAGAGATCCCGCAGCGTCTCCGCCGAATAAACTCCGGTCTTCGAGGTGATGGACACTGGTGCCTCGGCAACCGGTGCGGCGGGCGCGACTGGCGCCGCAGATACCACCGGCGGCGCAGGTGAAGCTTCCGCCTTCGGTTTGGCCGCTCCCGGCGGCCACCAATTTGCCATTTGGTAGAGATTGGAAAGCCGCGCGTTCCGCTCTTCTTCCCCGGGGAACATCGCCGCAATTTTTTGCAGACGCTCCAAAGCCTTGTTTTGCAGCGAGTACTGCAAGAAAATTTCCGTCTGCACGATCAAATCTTCCAGCGCCTGCAACTGTCGGCCTTCTTCGCTGCCCGCCGAAGGGGCCGCGGGAGCATGCGCCCCAGCAGTTTGCGCAGTATGACCCGGCGTGGGAGTGCTCGATTTCATCAGCCGGCCGCCCACCCGTTTCAGATACGCCTCATCCACCCGGCCGCGCAACAGTTCCAGTCTCTCCTGAGAGCGGTGGTCGTACGCGTCGATATCCACGAGCCGCTCAAGCGACTCGGCCGCCTTCTTGACGTTTCCTGACGTCAGGTACACATCGAACAGCTTGATCAACACCTCGAAATATTGCGATTCGCGATTCAGTTCACTGTGTATGGAAGCCCAGAATTCAAGTATCGTCTGCGAGTGCGGGTGCTTGGCCCCCACCCCGTCCATCAACGCCGCGAAGTCATTTTGCTTCTTGTCGGCAAACATTCGGCGTTTCAGAGCCAGCAGAATCTCCGTGGCTTTCTGGTCTTGGCCCGCGGAAACATACCGGTCTGCCAGATCAAACATCTGGGGCATGCCTTCATTTTTTTCTCGCAGGAGCCGCTCGAGCAACTCCCGCGCCTTCTCGAGGTTTCCCGATCGCATCAGAGCGTCGCTGTACGTGACGAGAAACGCCGTGTCCTTTTCGGAGCCGGCGAAGGACTCCAGCAACGCGGCGGCACGCACAGCATTGCCGGCCTGCAAGTTTGCCTGGGCGTACAGCAGGCCGACGCTGCGTTCTTGCGGCGCGAGTTTGTACGCGCGACCGAGAATATGCAGCGCATCCGTCGGGGCCCCGCTCGCCGAAGCCAGTTGCCCGGCCCGCAGAAACGCTCGCGCCGCAAGGGCATTTTTGCCGATGCGTTCGGCCGCTTCCGCCAGGCGAAGCTGCCGCGAAAGATTTTCCGGATCGAGCTGCGCAACCCGCTCCCAGCAGAAAAGCGCGTCCTCGTCGCGGCTGGCCGTCGCGAATAGCTCCGCGGCCTTGGAATACTGCTCGATGGCCTCGTCAGGATGATTCTGTCTTTGCTGCAGGAAGGCGTATCGTGCGATGCGTTCGGGCGGCTGCGGGTTATGACCCGGGCGCAAAAAACGGTTGTAGATGGCGAGCGCCTTTGTTTCGTCCTTGGGATCCACCAGCAGATCAAACAGAAGGCCGTAGTAAACCGCTGCGCGGTCCGGCTGATCCATCCGCGCGTACAGATCGCCGAGCGCCTGCGTGGCTTCCTGATGTTGCGGCGCCTCGTCGAGCACCGCCAAATACGCCTCAATCGCGTCCTCGACGCGGTTCTTCTCGAGAAAGCGCTTGGCGCGATCCAGATGTTTGCTTACGTCTGCGGCCATCCGTTCAGGTTGCCTTTGCGGTGACTGAAAATTGTCAATCGGGTGCTACGCTACTGACGATAATGCTGGCCGCGCGCGAAATGGAATGCGAGCGGCCCACACCCAACTATATACCGCTCGCCGGAGGGGGGCAAAACGTCGACAAACATCGATGTGATATTCGCCAGCAGGTCAATCGAGCGAAATCTTCTGAGACCACGGATCGACTGATGGAGCAACCGGAGCATTCTCCGCTTGCGATATAGTTGGTGCATCCACTGGCGCGTTTCCTTCCTCTGCCGCTCCTGAGGGTGGCGCGATGTTTCGAGTGTCGATGGGGAGTAAACCTGCGTTCTGCGCCGCCCATTTCGCCGCCAATCCATTCAGCGGGCTTTTCGTGTTGTATTCCTGATAGGCGATCATGCGTCCGATTCGAACGATCAAGTCATCCAAGCCTTCCGACGCCGCCCAGAAGTCGCCGATGCACACGCTGCCCTCGTCAAAATTAGGATGGAATACCGGCGCCAGCATCCGGCATTGCGGTGCGCGCCTCGGATATCCCAAGGAAAGATTTACTTCGAGTTGGTGGGTATCGCGCTCCAGGATCTCACCCGTGGGTGAAACGTAAAGCCCCTTGACCTGAAATGTAATTCGATAAACTTCCGGCGGCATCCCTGCTGTGCCGCTTACCTGGATCAGCGGCCAATTCGCAAAGCGCTGCATCAGGGTGTCGTAGTCGAGTTTCAAGCGCCTGATACGTGGTGAGAGCATGATTCCCCTAGAGCGGGCTACCCAGGAAGTTTCGCAGTATACCGAAGGCAACGGACATCACTAGCAATGCCGTCAGCGCCATCGTTGGGACGCGCGGCCAAGTGAAAGCTTCGTCGCCACGCGCCTTCCAGTAGGCCACCGCGAAGTACGCTAGCAATATGGGAACCAGCAAGACCACGAGAGCATTGTAGTGCAGAGCCTCCGCAATTCTCCCATGCAGCAGCGCCGCCAGGGCGCGCGTGGCCCCGCATCCCGGGCAATATACGTGCAAATACCGGAATACCGGACATTGCGGATAAAAGTCATATTGCTCCGGGGGAAAGAGATACAGGACCATGGCGCCGGCCAGCGAAGCGCAACCGAGAGCACGCATTTTGGTCTGCGCGTTCATCTCGTTTAGGCAAACACCCCTTGCCTCTTTCGCATTTCATTGATCTGAGTGAAGTGGTATTGAAAGTAGAAGACATTAAAGAAGAATGTCATCACCCCATTCAGATCGAGCCCGATGGGCTCGGCCGTGTTGTAATGTTCTTCGATGGAATTTTTCATGCTGAAGGAGCCGGCGATCCAAAGAATCGAGCCGCCAAGCCAAAAGAGGGCCGACAGCGCCTTCGCGACGGAGTCCTGCGATACGGAGAACCCTACATATGCGATATTGAGAACCACCGCGAATGACCAGAATATGAGGCCCTTGCTTTCTGGTTGCACTTTTCTCACCCAGCTTGCCTCCACTATGGCCCATACCCACACAAACAGCCCGCATGTCACAATTGCGAGCAACAACACGATTCCCCAGTGAAGCGACGGAGGCCCGGGATACTGCGCAGCCGCAGCGGCTGCAAGGGACGCTTGCGTTGGCGCCGGTGCGGCCATCGGCACGGGAATATTCCCAATCACCTGCGAAACCGGCACCCACTCGGTCACTCCCTCGCTGTGGCAGAGATCCGTCAGTAGGACGTTTCCAGACGCCACATAGCGCTGGAGCTCCGAGAGTGTATACGGTCCGTATTCCTGCAGATCCCTTTTGATGAAATAATTCATCGGTCCCCCGCCCTCACGTGAACTCCACTCCGTCGCAATCCTTGCTGATGACGCAGATTTCCACGATCGCCCAGACCCAGCTCACCACCGCCCCGTAAAAGCACGTCAGCACCGTCAGGCAAAGTTGCGAAACCGCCCTTTGTATATACCCGGCGTAGAAATTGTGCACGCCAAAAATCCCGAGAAAAACTCCCAGCAGCACGTAGACCTGGCGGCTCTTCGACGTTTGCGTCCCGCGCAAAACATCCTGCGGCCGCAACGGCGCATACACTCCCCGCGCCGAGGGCATCGGAGGAGGGGCCGCTCCCGTTCCGGACGCCGGCGGCGGTGGCGGCGGTACCGCTCCCTGCCCGGCAGCGTTTTGTGCCCCCGCCGGGGCGACCGGTCCGGAAAGCTGCAAAATCGAAAATCCGCCGGTGTGCGCCAGCCGTGGAACCGGCGCAGGCTGGATGGGTGCGGGTCCCCGATTCAATTCCGTTCCGGACACGCTGATCTTGGGCTCGTCCTGTGGCGCTTTTGAACATCCGAATACCGTGCATCCTCCGTTCTCTGCGAAGCATTCCGGATGATGGGGCGTCCCACACCCGGGACAATCGAGCCGTTCTCCTTCGCCTTCGCCTTCGCCTGCGCCTACTTCGGTCCGGCAGTACGGACAGACAGGACTCACTTACGCTGCCTTTCCGAATAACGAAACGAATATCTTCCGATTTGCACGGAATTTCCGCTCTGCAAAACCTGGAGCCTCGCCGGCTGCCCCGAAACGTAAGCGGGGCCGAGCGCGCGGAATTGCACTCGCGTTCCTGCGATTTCCACCACTGCGTGCTCTCCCAAGACATTGGGATCCTTGAACAAATAAATGTCGCACTTCTGATCGCTGCCAATCAGAGTGCGCGCCTTGTACAAAATGAACTGCTTGCCGGCCAGCGGTCCAGCCGTGACGTACAACCAGCGGTCCTTCAATGCGCTCTCGACCAGCCCAATCGCCACTCCCGTGGCCACTCCCAGCAGTGCAAATCCAACCGCGCGGCTCGTTGCTCCGCCCTTCGAAATCATTGCAATCGGATCAAAAATCATTCCTCCAATCCCCGCTCCGATGATTCCGCCCAGTGCCCCGTAAAGTGTCTTTTTGGAAGATTGCCCGACGATGCCGTAGACCACTCCACCCGCGGCTCCGAACACCATCCACGCCACGCCGCGCGCCACCCAAAACGCGGGGTTGCGATACGTCTGCGCCCCCGCTCCTGCCGCTATGGCTATTCCGATGCGGAAGATGATCTCCGCCGCGAAATCGAACACGAATGCCAGCACTACGCCCAGCGGCAGAGCCAGCAGTCCTCGCACCACAGCCTTTTTCGCCGAGCGTTCGACCAGGCTCTCTGCAATCGCAAATCCCACGCATTGCAGCGTGACCACCATGGGCATCATCCATAAGTTTCCCCATCGCCGTCCGCCCTGGTCGATAAACCCAGTTTCGGCGATGGCCCACGCCAGAGTCGCCCCTAATAACCCCGCCATGCCGAGGTAAAACCACCCTTGCAATAGAATGCTTCCGCGCTCCTCGGGCGTCTCTACGCGCTGCTCCGCTGCCTCGCCCACGCTTCCGTAGACTTTTGCTCCGCCGGCGCTCTTGCCGGGTATAGCTGTTGTTACGCTGGACCCAACCGTTTCCACGCGAGCAAGATCATCCAGCGTGATCTTGATGGGCTCGTTCTTGTTATCGGGGGACATTTTTCTCCTTGCCGCCCTCGCTCTTCGGTGGTTCAGTCGCACCCCTATCTTTTGCCGGTGCGCCCTCATTCGGACGTGGCTCTTGTGGCAGCGATCTCAAGTCGATCGGGCGATCTGTCAACGGCCGTCCCGTTTGTCCATCCACCGGCCAAATCAGGATGCGCGGGAAGAGATACCAGGCAACCAGGAAACCGATCATCAGCACTGTGGAATACGAAAGGACGGAAAAGGCGATGCGCAGCCATTTTGGCGCCTCCTCCTCCTTATCGTCCTTTTCCGAATTCGACATTTCTATTTCGTCGTCCTCGTATGCTCCCACCGGCTCCGGTTTTCCCGTTTCACCCGCGCCTTCCCCGCCTTTTCGGTCGGTCACGGCGATCTCGGACAGCCGCTCCAGCCGCTTGCCCACCCAGCCGAAGCAGCCCTCCTCGTCGCTAAGTGGGTCGTACACCCACGCCACCTGCAGCGGCGAAGAAAAAAAATTCTTGTGAATAAAAGTATCGTGATCGGAGAGAAACACGCCGAATCCGGGATGCGAGTGGTACCAGCCCACGATTCGATGCTCGGGATACTGGGCGTCCTTTGTTTTGTAAATGTGCTCCCAGGTATCCTGAGTGAAGGTCACGTGCGTGCCGGCTTGAGCGGCGTTCGCTCCGGCAATGCACGCTTCGATCGCCAGATTGTTCCGGTCCTCGCTTCCGATGAGCACGCCGCAAACCTCCGTCTTGCTGCAGGATCGTGCGTGCTGGCGGATTTGCCGGATGACTTCGCCGTCGACGGTCACTGTTGGCTGCGGCCCGTTCGCGCCTGATTTCCGCCCCTTCATCCGCGCCTCTTTCGAGTTTCCGCTCCCAGGATCTCTTCGCTGTCACCCGCGATTAAATAACCCTTTTCCATTTCCCCGCTTCGTGCAGCGAACACATCGAACAACGGCAATCCCAGTTGGCCCAGCGTCCTCCGGCCGTACGACTCGCTTCCTGAATAGTTGTGGATGGTTTCCACCGTGCGCATCTGTCCGTCTTTCGGGCATCGCCCTTCTTCAAACGTAATGCTCCCGACCGGCGCAAACCGTTCTTCCTCGCCCCCGCATTTTGGACAAATGAGCTTGTGCACGATGTCTCGGCTGAACTCGATGGTGACCTCCGCCGCTCCCAGGTCGCGCTTCCCGCGCTCCCTCAGGTCCTCCAGCGTCAACTGGCTCGCGCGCTCTGGGCATTCCGTGACGCTCTCCAGAGTGTAATGGCTCATGCAGTCAGCCTTCGCGGTGTACTCCACGCGGTACGAACTGTGGTTCAATCCTTCAAACACAAATCCGTGCCCCGCCAGCGTCGGCATCCCATGAATCAGCTTCACTGCTTCTTGCACTTGAATTCCCGCAATGATCGACGAAATCGTCGGCGTGGTCGGCACTTTGCCTTCCACGTTAGCCTCGTGCCTCAACAAGTTGCAGGACATTCGCCTTTCCAGCAGCTTCCAGTCCATTTCTCCCAGCGTGCATTCGTAGCACGGCGCCGATCCCGGCAGGAACACACGCGCCACGCCATTGATGCCTTCAATGGCGCCGTCAATCCACGGCCGGTTTACTTTCCAGGCGCAGCGATTGATCCAAAGCCGCGCTTCGCGATTGTCCAATCCCGCGAGGATCACATCGCTCCACAAAAAAAGCCCCAGCCCGCAGTCTTGGACTACGTTTCCCACCACCCCACGCGCGTTGCTCTCTCGGCTCATCGCTTTTACCGCGCGCGCCGCGACGTCAGCCTTGAACTCCCCGATGTCCTCGCTCCGGAACAACACCGTGCGCGACAGGTTCGACTCCTCGATGCGGTCCAGGTCCACCACCACAATGTCTTGGAAACCCAGCAAACCGAGGTTTTTCAGGATTTCGTTGCCCAACGCGCCTGCGCCGACCACGAGTACTTTCGTTTCGCGGATTTTCTTCTGGTCCCACCAGGGAATCAGCCGCAATCGGCTGTAACGGTCCTCGCGGACATCCTGCGTTTCCACCGTCACCGTGTTAACCATGTTCGGGGGGTTCATTTTCAGCCTGCGGTGATTTCCGGTTGCAGCCGCAGGATATCTCCGTCGTGTACCCCCGCTTCCGCGAGCGTCTGGGAATCCTGTATCTGGCGTCCCGAATTTTTGTGATGGAACTTGTAGCTTAGTGGGGCGCCATCCGGCCCGTTCGTGGGCAGGCGCAGTTTTTGTATCAGCACCGCGACAATTTTGTTGCAGGGAGCGTCGTCCGGCAATTCCACGGGGACTCGTTTGTTCTCCGTCGAGTCAAACACCGTCACATTAATCGTGGCCATTGGCTTCTGTCCCCGGGGAAAAATGGAATTGTTCGGAAACTTTGGAGTGCGGCTGCTCGCTGGTTCTTCCTGTGTTCCTTGAAGCCTGTAGGTACGACTGGAACCGCTCACGGCCACCCTGTACGAATTCCCAGCCGGCTTCGCGGAGCAGCGCCTTGGCCGCCACCGCAAAATTAAGGTTTTCGGCGTTGGGTTGTGCGCTCTTGTCCAGTGTCGAGCTCACCACTCCCACGAGGTTCCCCTGCTCGTCGTACACCGGCCCGCCGCTGTTCCCCGGGCTCACGGGCGCCGAGATTTGCAACGTGTTCTCTTGCAGCCTGGATATGATCCCGGTGCTGAGCGTGAATTTCAATCCTTCCGGGTGCCCAATCACAAAGATGCTTCCGCCTTCCTTCGCCTCCGCAACCGGCTGCACGAAATCCCCCTGTCCGGAGTGCCTCGGCAGCCAGACGAGAGCCAGATCTAGGCTCGCGTGCTTTGCGATAACGTCCGCGCCGGACCACACGCCCGACGCCAGCGAAATCAGCGCCCGTGGTTTTTTCTCAGCGTTCCTGTCGCCGCCTGTCACCACGTGTCTTGCTGTTGCGAAAAGATAGCCCGTCGAATTTGCGTGCAACAACATGCCTGCGCCGAACGAGGAGGAGAGAATCTCGCGCTTGCTGAAAAAAGACTGCGCCTGCCCACGAACGGGCCGGATGGCGCCCCACTAAGCTACAAGTTCCATCACAAAAATTCGGGACGCCAGATACAGGATTC
>Ga0207133_1053_pt1 | contig 21709 bp, 21 predicted proteins | sample Alteio_BWMinHeat_11_FD_153537 | JGI IMG/M metagenome (GOLD analysis project Ga0207133, IMG submission 153537) | Enriched cells from forest soil in Barre Woods Harvard Forest LTER site, Petersham, Massachusetts, United States -... | ecosystem: Environmental > Terrestrial > Soil > Temperate forest >... | reverse complement strand
CGGACCGTCTCTCTTATACCTGTCGAAATAAAACTGCACTGTCGTATCGCAGCGGCTTGAAAAAGTATGATTCCAACGGCTAAGTACGTTCCCTCCCGACAATACGGCGAGTCTCTGCAGATTGATGTCTTCGGGAAGAATCAAAACGGAATGTACGATCGTCGCGCCTTCGTTGCCGGCGTAGATGTCTCCTTGAGTTGTCAGGGAGTCTTTCCCGGACAAGTTCGTGTCCACGCGAAAACCGCCATGCAACAAATGCCAGCCATCATCGGAGTTCTGCCCATTGAGGTTGGGGAAATGGTCGTCGTTCAGATACTTCGCGAAAATTCGATAGTTGGTACCTTCCTTGATTTTGCCGCCATACTGAAGCATGCCGAATCCGTGTGCCTGCGTGCCCCCGCCACCGCTCAGTAAGCCGCCCTGCGTGTCTGCGGCCTTTTTTGTGATGATGTTAATGACGCCGTTCACTGCGTTGGCGCCCCATACAGTTCCGCCAGGCCCGCGCACCACCTCAATCCGCTCGATGTCCTCCAGTGGCACGTCTACCGTGTCCCAGTAAACGCCGCCGAACAGCGGCGTATAGACAGCGCGGCCGTCGATCAAGACAAGCAATTTGTTAGCGAACTGCAAATTGAAACCGCGCGCCGATATGGCCCATGTGTTTTTATTGATCTGAGCTACATCCAATCCGGGAACCATGCGAAGCAGATCCGGAATGTTTGTGGCGCCGGTACGCCGGATGTCTTCCTGAGTGATGGCGAAAATCGCCGCAGCCACGTTGGAGAGCTTCTGTTCTTTCTTCGAAACGGAAGTCACCTCAATGTTCATCAGGTCTTCGATGCTAGTGGAAGCGAGGTCCTTTTGTGGCGGCGAAGTGGTTTGCCCTCTGGAGGACCCACAGACAAAAAGGCAGATTAATAACCTAAATAACCTACAGGATCCGCGGATCCGTTTCCGTATCGACCCTGACGACGCAGTTTGATCGCGCATGGACACAGCCCCCCGGAGGGAAAACTGCATGTGCGCGTCCAAAGGCAATGTTGGGACGAACTACAAGGGATTAAGAATCAAAGACTTGCTATGTTCGTTCGCCTGGATAATTGAACGCAATGTGCCGGAATGAAACTGGTGTTCCAGTTGCATTGATGCGGCTCCAAACTACTAATCACCCAGGCTTGACAACACTTATTGGTGTAGGGAAAAGCGCGCCCGACGAACTCACCCCCCTTACCAAATCTGCGCGCGATCCGGTGGAGCCAGGTAGAGTTTCTCTCCGGGTTTGACGTCGAATGCCGCGTACCAAGCGTCGATGTTGCGCACCGTGTCCGCCCGGTACTCATCGGGGGAATGCTCGTCCGTCAGCACTTGCTGGCGGAGCGAAGCCCCACGCGCCTTCGATCCCCAGCTCTGTCCGAAGGCAATGAAGAACAGCTGGTCGCCGGAGAAGCCGTCCTGCGTCGGAGCGGTCTTGCCTGCTAACGAAGCTCGATAGCCGTCGTAGGCAGCGGCGATACCGGCCACATCGGCGATGTTTTCTCCGATCGTTTGCTTGCCGTTCACGGAGAGGTCGGGAAACGGCTTGTAAGTATCGTACTGCGCTGCGAGCTTCGCGGTGGCGGCGTTGAAATGCGAAAGGTCGGCCGGCGTCCACCAATTGCGCACGCGCCCCTTCGAGTCAAACGCGCTGCCTTCTGTGTCAAAGGTATGGCTGATTTCGTGCCCAATAGTTGAACCGGTCGCGCCATAGTTCACCGCGGCGGGCGCCTGGGGGTCGAAGAACGGCGGTTGAAGGATGGCCGCGGGAAAGTTGAGCGCGTTCTGCAACGGCAGGTTGACGGCGTTCACCGTCTGAGGGGTCATGCTCCATTCCTTGCGATCGATAGGTTGGCCGAGACGCCCGACTTCCCGATGGTAAACAAACAGGCCGGCGCGCCATAGGTTGCCGAAAACATCGTCCGACTTGACTTCGTATCCGGTGTAGTCGTGCCAGGTCTCTGGGTAGCCGACCCCCACATAGAGGGTAGTGAGCTTGGCCTGGGCTTCCGCTTTGGTCGCAGGATCCATCCAGGAAAGCGCATCGATACGCCTTCGAAAAGCGGCAATGATGTTCGCAACCATTGCTTCTGCCTGGGCCTTGGCTTCGGGCGAGAAATAGCGCTGCGCGTAGATCTGTCCGACGGCATCGCCAAGCAAGCCATTCACCAACGCCACGCCGCGCTGCCAGCGTGGACGCTGTTCCGGCGTGCCGGAGAGTGTCTTGCCGACAAATGCGAAGCGCTCATCGGTGAGCGCTTTGGGCAGCATCCCTGCGTAGGCTTCAATCAGGTGAAACGCTAACCAGTCTTTCCACGTGTCCAGCGAAGTGGAGGCAACGAGAGCTGACTCACCGGTGAAAGCGGTTGGCTGCCAGACAATAAAGCTGGTTTGCTTGGTGAGGCCCGCGCCGCGAAAGTACTCTGCCCAGTCCAGGCCGGGCGCTTTGGCGGCAAAGTCGGCCTGCTTCCAAGTGTTATTGGCTTTGTGGATGTCTTGGTTCTGCTCCAGGCTCAGGTGTTTTTCCGCGATGGCATGCTCCAACTCGACGATGCGCCCGGCCCGGGCGTCCGTGTCACTGAATCCCACAAGCTTCAGCATGGCGGAGATGTGAGCTTGATATTTGGCGCGGATGTCGCGCATGCGGTCGTCGCCGGCCAAGTAGTATTCTCGATCGGGCAATTGCAGGCCGCCTTGCATCAGGTAGGCCGTGTAGTGCTCAGAGTCGTTAAAATTCGGCGCGACCCACAGTCCGAAAAGGTTGGGAGTGTGAAAGTTGGTGTTGTTCAGCGCGTCGACGTCAGCTCGCAGGCTTTCGCCCAAGGCTCGAGCCAGTTCGTGTTGGTTGTGGATGGCGGCAATGGCATCGAGGTGCGGGCGAAGCGGGGCGAGGCCCTTAGCTTCGATGGCGGCCTCGTCCATGAATGAGTTGTATAGATCGGCAATCTTGCGAGCGTTAGACCCTGCGGGCGCTTTGGACTTGGCTGCCTCTTCAATCAGGCCGACGGTACGCTTGTCGCTCAAGTCGACCAAGCTGGTGAAGACGCCGACTCTACTCTGGTCGGACGGGATTTCGGTGCGCCTGATCCAGTTGCCATTGGCATACCGGAAGAAGTCGTCGCCCGGCTTGACCGCAGGGTCCATATTGGCGACGGCGATGCCGTGGCTAGCTTGAGCCGGCGCGTCCTGGGTGCGTGCCGTCAGCGCAGCGAACGCTAAAAAAGCGCATCCTGCCGCCGAAACGAAGGCACGGCGCGGAAAGTTGAGTGCGAGTCTCATGCGTGGATCTCCAGAGCGGCTGCTGCGAAGGAGCGCAACCAGTTGGGATAAAGCAGCAATCAATCGAAAAGAGTATCACGGTCGCCAGGTTCGTTGGCAGGCCGCCATCTCATTTACGAGGGACCAAGACCTTCCGCACATCGTTCACTGACTCGCGATATAATTGTTTTCATGCTCGCCGACCGGCTATTCACCAAGATACTTGCGGTTGGACTTCTCTACGCCGTTCTCGGCTCACCGGCTCTCGCCCAGGATGGGTCCTGGCAGCGCGACCTGACGTCGTGGCGGGCAGAGCATGTTGCGGACCTGTTAAAGCCGGACGGCTGGCTTTCGCTCGCGGGGCTCGAGTGGCTGCAGCCGGGTGACAATTCTTTCGGAGCCGCGCCCGACAATAACATTCACGTGCCCGCTGGGAACGCGCCGCATCTAGGCATCCTGCATCTCGAGAATGGCAAGGTGACGCTGTTGCCTCCGCCGGGCGGGTTTCCCAAAGAACTTCTGCTCGATGGTGCGCCGGCAAAATCACAAACTCTGCGCGTTGATCCGCTGAAGGATAAGCTCTCGCAGCATTTCAGCATTGGCACGCTCAATATGTACGTGATCCAGCGCGAGGCGCGCTTCGCCCTGCGCATCAAGGATGCCAAGTCGCCGGCCCTGACGGGATTTCATGGGCTGAATTGGTACGAGTCCAACGCTGCCTACCGAGTGACCGCCAAATGGATTCCCTACAACCCTCCGAAGACGATCACCCTCGCCACGCTCATCGGCACGACTTACGATCAGCCGGTTCCGGGCGCGGCGGAATTCAATCTCTCGGGCAGGACCTATCGACTCGAGCCGGTTCTCGAAGATCCAGAGCAGCCAAAACTTTTTTTCATTCTGCGGGATACCACCAGCGCGACAACCACTTATGAAGCTTGCCGATTTCTCTATGCGGGTTTTCCGACCAACGGACTAGACAAGCCGGGAGAACTTGTCCTCGATTTCAATCACCTCGAGAATCCCCCCTGTGCTTACACGGCGTTCGCAACTTGCCCGTTGCCTCCGCCCGGCAACCGGCTGCCGATTCCCCTCCCTGTGGGCGAAAAACGTTACCACGACTGAGAACACTATGAATTCAGCCTCGCCCAATTCTTTTCCGGCCAACGACAACGACTTACCCGCGCGGGACAAGCTTATTGCCCTACGGCACGCCCTGCTGCGGCTGCACAAAACGCTCCTCGACATGGAACGCCGCGAATACGAGCGCGTCAACGGTCACGTATCGACCGGGGAACTGTTCCGGCTGGTCGTCGACCACGCGCAATTTGCCTGGCTGCATAACATTTCCGAATTCGTTGTGCGCCTCGATGAATCGCTGGCCGCGGAAGCACCGATTACGCCGCAAGACACCAGCGGCGCGATCACGTTGGCTCGCAAAATGTTTGTGCCTTCCGAATCGGGCGATGCCTTCCAGAAAAAATATTTCGACGCCATCCAGCTCGATCCGGCGGTAGTCATGGAGCACGCAGAGCTCGTGCGGCTCTTCGGGCATGAACCAACGGATTCGGGGAGCGCGTGAGCGGGCGCAGCCGCACGCGAAATCGAAATGAACAGATTCTTCTGGGTGAAAGAGTCCCGTCCCCGGATTCTTCCCACGTCAAGATTCGCATTCGGCGGTTGACCCTCGCGGAATTGCCCGCGGATACGATCGCACTCGCGCGATTCCTCATCGGCAAGGTGGTCGTTCGCGATCATCCCGCGGGACGTATGAGCGGGCGTATTGTCGAGACGGAAGCTTATCCGCCTGGCGATCCCGCTGGGCACCACTACCGCGGGCCCACAGCGAGAAATCGATCCCTTTTCCTGCGCCATGGCCATTGCTATGTCTACTTCACGTACGGCAATCACTTCATGCTGAACGTCAGCAGCGAGGGGGCCGACGTAGGAGGCGGAGTCTTGATTCGAGCGCTTGAGCCTCTCGATGGTATCGAGACAATGCAACGGCATCGCAAGACTCAAAAATTGACGGAGCTGACGCGCGGCCCAGGAAGGCTCGCCGCAGCGCTTCAGATTGATCGCCGTTACGACGGCATCGATCTCTGCAAACGCGGCCCGCTGTGGCTTGGGGCGCTTGTTTCAGGGAAAGCCCGGTCAGCCCGGCCGCCAGGAAGGACCGTCCGGATCGGCATCACCAAGGCCACCGACCGCTTGTTTCGTTTCTATGAGCGAGGAAACCCCTATGTGAGCGGACCGAAGCGGCTGCAACGCCAAAAGCACAATGATAGCGAAAGAAATGCATAGTTCTGGTACCAAGGCGTGGCAAAGACGTTTTGGGCCGTTTCTCCTTGCATGTCATTGATTCAAAAAAACTTATGCTCTGATCTGTGAGTTTCCGGTGACTTTGGCGCGGCTCTTGCCCCTTTCGATCTATCCCAGTCGAAATCGAATTGGAGGAAATGCATGCTGTTCCGAACCATTCTTTCGCTGGCTGTTTTATCTTTGTTCTGTTTCGCAACCCCAAACTGCTCGGCGCCTCTGCCGGTCGAGCAAGCCACCATTCTGTTTCTTCCCGCTACGGATAACCCTTCTGTTAGCGGCCAGATTGCGTCCGTAGGGGACGCATCCTTCACCGTCGAAGTCAAGAAGAGCAAAGATTCTCAAACTGTTGAGTTCGCGGTGGATGACAACACTAAGGTTGAAGGCAAGCTGGCAATAGGAGCGCAAGCGGTAGTCGAGTACCGGTCGGAGGGCGGCAAGAACATCGCGACACATGTGATCGTGCATGCGCCTGCCGGCCCATAAACTCATTTAAGACGAGCCGGCCGCAATCGTGAGACAATCAACAAGCTAACTACTGATTTCCCCGCTCGGACCCAGCCCCCAGCGGCATTTTTGTATGCGGTCGCAACGAGGGGACTAGATGCGCACGACTTTGAAAATTGTCCTGCCCCTGATCGTGAGCGTGGCCGCCGTGTCTCTGCTCTTCGCAGGATATCAGGTGCGCACCGAAAGGCGTGTGTTGCGCGATGATCTTTCGCGGCGCGCGGAACTTCTGGGAGAAAGCCTGCAGGAAACCATCGAGCCCATTCTTGACCGGGGCGCGGATCGGAATTTGGAGAGGATTGTTACGCGATTCCGCCAACGGGAACATATGAAAGGAGTCGCGGTGTACGACGCGTCGGGGTCGGTCATCGCCATGACCCCGGGACTCGCCCCGGTGTTTCAAACCAGGCCCGCTGCCGCGACCCGTGCGATCCAGATTGACGCCGGCTATGGAGAATTCGTAAGTCTCGGCGCTTCAGGCGTGCATATTTACGCTCTGCCGCTGCGGCGCAATGGGGTTGTGGTGGGTTCGCTCGCCCTCTTCCACGACACGGACTACATCAAGATACAGGTCTCCCGCCGCTTGCGAGACTTGTTGGTGAATGCGGTCGTCCAAACGCTGTTCATCACCGCATTGGCGTTGCTGCTCGTCCGCTGGACGTTCACCGAACCACTGAAACGCACCGCGAAGTGGCTGCGAACTCTGCGCACCGGACAGCCACACAGCGCTCCCAACCTTGAGAAAGGGGAAATTTTCGACCAGCTCCACACAGAGGTGAGGCACCTAGCCAACGATCTGCATGAGGCGCGGGCCACGGCGGAAGAGGAAGCGCGTTTGCGGGACACGAGCGCTTCGTTGTGGACAGCGGAAAGATTGCGGGTGAGCCTGCGGAGCAAGTTGCACGAGAAGCCGCTTTTTGTGGTGTCAAATCGCGAGCCGTACATGCATGTGTACGACGAAAAAGAAAAAATCGTGAGCGTCCTTGTTCCAGCGAGCGGATTGGTCACCGCGCTGGAACCCGTATTGAACGCCTGCCAAGGCACGTGGATCGCCAACGGTTCGGGAAGCGCGGATCGCGCCCTTGTCGACGAATATGATCACCTGCGCGTTCCGCCGAATCGGCCGACCTATACGCTGCGACGCGTTTGGCTGACCGCGGAGGAAGAGAGCGGTTACTACGAAGGATTTTCGAATGAGGGCCTCTGGCCGCTCTGCCACAACGCACACACGCGGCCGCAATTCCGGCCCGAGGATTGGATGTACTACCAGAAGGTGAATCGCCGCTTCGCGGACGCCGTACTCGAAGAGATGAGGGGCACGGAATCGCCGATACTCCTGGCGCAGGATTATCATTTTGCTTTGCTGCCGCGGATGGTGAAGGAGGCGCGGCCTGACGCGCGCATTGCGATTTTCTGGCATATCCCCTGGCCTAACCCCGAAGTGTTCGGCATTTGTCCGTGGCAACGCGAGCTGATTGACGGACTGCTGGGCGCGGACCTGATCGGCTTTCACATTCAGTCACATTGCAATAATTTTTTGGAAACGGTCGACCGCGCCCTCGAGGCCCTGACCGAATGGGACCGTTTTGCGGTAAACCGCAAGGGCCACGTTACGCGTGTGCGGCCCTATCCGATCAGCGTGGCGTTTTCCGAAAACGGCGAATCGCACGCCGTGCAGCGCGACACCTCGCAACGCAGCAGCGGACAAGAACGCGCGGCACTGTGCGAGAAGTTGGGCACCGAGGCGTCGCTTTTGGGAGTGGGCGTTGACCGCGTGGATTACACGAAAGGAATTCTCGAACGGTTCCGCGGCATCGAGCATTTTCTCGAGTTGAACCCGGCCTACCACCAGCGGTTTTCCTTCGTGCAAATTGGGGCGCCAAGCCGCACCAAGATCGAACGGTACCAGAGACTCCTCGACGAGATAAGCGCCGAAGAGGAGCGCATCAACGCGCGTTTTCAAAAAGAACGGTGGAAGCCAATCATTTTTCTAAAGCGGCATCACTCTCACGAGGAGATCGGAAGATATTACCGCGCCGCGTCGTTCTGCCTGGTTACGCCGCTGCACGACGGCATGAATCTCGTGGCGAAGGAGTTCATCGCCTCCCGCTCGGACGAGCGCGGCGTGTTGATCCTGAGCACGTTCGCCGGTGCGTCACACGAGCTGTCCGATTCCTTGCTCGTCAATCCTTATGACATTCAGCAGCTTGCAGGCGCCATCCTCAGGGCGCTGGAAATGCCCGAGGCGGAACAAGCCGAGCGAATGCGGCGCATGCGCGGCGTGGTGCGACAGCACAATGTGTACCGCTGGGCCGCTCATCTGCTCTCCGACTTGACGGAAATCCGCATCGATCTGCCCGAGCGCGTGGAGGTCTGAAGTGGCGACGGCTGCAAACCCATTTGATTTTTTCACCGTGTCTTATCTCGTGCGTATCGGCAATCAATCTGCCGGCACAATCAGCGAGCTGTTGACGGGGCTCGAGCACTGCAGCGACGCTTCGATCTTTCATCACACCTTTCAAACCCTTAGCAGCCACCACTTCCTTACCGAAGGATTCTCGAATGATTTCGCGCAATGGGCGCTGGCGGACGCGAATCGCGGCGATTTGGCCGAACAGCTCGCGGCGCTGGACATCCGCGATTATTTGTCCATCGCTGCCCTCCGCAGCGACTTGTGCCGCGTTACCGCGGATTATTGTGACACGTATCCCGATTTCGCGCGGCAGACGGCGCTCGAACGCTTTTATTTTTGCGAGAGCGTCGAGGTCACTGTTCCCCTCGGCTACCAGGCCGCCACGCTCGAGGAGTTCCGTGCCGGGGTCGAGCGCATGAGCCACGCCTCGTTTTATTTTCATTTCATCTCCTCAAGGCTCCGCCTGCATCTCCGCTCCAACGATCTCTCGGTATGGCTGGCCAATACTTTGGGTCTTGAGACGCTGGCCGCCAACGTGGAGCGGATTGACATCTACACCAACACGCTCGATAGCGCGCGCGCCAAAGTGCTGCGATTGATCGACCGCGAAAAGAGGAAGGCATGACGGAAACCCAGCTGGCCAGCCGCATTCCCCTGGAGGACTACGCGCGTCTGCTCGGCGCGGGCGAGATCGAGGAACTGCGCGCGCTGGCCAAACCTTTGCGCGGCCGGAGCATGGAGATGATCAACTCGACGGCGGTGGGAGGCGGCGTTGCGGAAATTCTCACGCGCTTGATTCCGCTCGCGGAAGAGCTCGATCTGAATATCCGCTGGGACGTGATGACCGGCGGCGACGACTTTTTCGCCGTCACAAAAGCGTTTCACAACGCGCTTCACGGAGGTGCGTATCAGTTGCATCGCGGGGACTTCGAGATTTTCCTTGCGTGCAACGAGAGCAACCGCACGCGCCTGCCGCTGGACGCGGAATTCATGGTGATTCACGATCCGCAACCCGCCGCGCTCATCGAAGGCCGCAAGCCCGGCTCGGCCCACTGGGTTTGGCGATGCCACATCGATCTCTCGCATCCCAGCCGCGAAGTCTGGGATTTTCTTTCGTCTTTCGTGGGGCGCTATGACGCTGCGATGTTCTCTTCCCCGGAGTTTTCCCAACGGCTCGACATACCGCAGTATCTTTTTTATCCGGCGATTGATCCACTTGCGGAAAAGAACCGCGACCTCGAGCCGGAATTTATTCACATGGTTCTGGCGCGCTATCAGATTGACCGGAAGCGGCCAATCCTCACGCAGATTTCGCGCTTCGACCGCCTGAAGGATCCTGTCGGCGTGATTCGCGCGTATCGCATTGTGAAGCGCTATTTCGATTGCCAGCTGGTCCTCGCGGGAGGCGGGGCGGCGGACGATCCCGAAGGCGCGGTGGTGCTAAAAGAAGTTCAGCGCGAAGCCGACGGCGATCCCGACATCCACGTTTTGGAACTTCCGACCTGGGCGCCGCTGGAAGTCAATGCCTTGCAACGTGCATCCACAATCGTGATCCAAAAAAGCCTCCGCGAAGGTTTCGGCTTGACGGTCTCCGAAGCATTGTGGAAGAAAAAACCGGTTGTCGCTTCGGCGGTCGGCGGTATTCCCATTCAGGTAATTCACAAGCATACCGGGTTGCTGTCTCACTCCGTGGAGGGCACCGCCTATCAGATTCGGTATTTGCTGTCCCATCCCGAAATTGCAGCCAAGCTGGGCGCGCAAGGCCACCAGCATGTGAAGGAAAATTTTCTGATCACCGAAAAATTGAAGCGCTATTTGACCCTGTTCTTATCCCTGGCCCACGCTGCCTGAGAAGAAAGATGCAAAAACTGCGCAAGTAACAACAGTGCACGATACCCAACCTTTCGTTCGAGGCAGAGTGGGGGTGGGCTCCAAAAAACGGCAGCCCGCCACTTCCGCGAAGGACTTATTCGTATCTCAACGCTACGATCGGATCCACGCGCATCGCCCGCCGCGCGGGAATGTAGCTCGCTAAAACCGCTACGATTAGTAGCAGCAGGGAAACGCCGAAAAAGGTGAAAAAATCTGTGGGGTCCACTCTATACAGCAAGCTACTCGTCAGCCGCGTCACAACAAAAGCCGCAACAACGCCGCAGGCCACTCCTCCCAGTGTCAGGGCTAGGCCGCGCCCCACAAGAAGCGTTAGGATATTCCGGGGTCGCGCCCCAAGTGCCATGCGCACACCAATCTCATGCGTGCGCTGCATCACCGCGTAAGACATCACTCCATACACCCCGAGAGCTGCCAAGGCTAGTGCCGCCACCGCAAACGCAGCGAGCAAAAGCATGCTGAACCGCTGTTGCGCCATCGACGTCGCGAGAACTTGCTGCATCGTCCAAAGATTGGAAGCCGCGATGTTCCCGTCCAGGTTCTCTATCTCCCGCCCCACACTCGGCGCCAAAGTCGTTGGGTCGGATGCGCAACGTACAGCCCAGTGCATGTTGTTGGTGGCGTAGGGGACCCACGTCTCCGGCATTTGCTCGAGGGGAACATAGATGTCCGCTGTGGGCGCACTGTCCAGGCTGAGATGCTTTACGTCGCCAACGACTCCGACAATCTCAATCTCTGGAGGATCCGGCTTGCCGTTGTCTACCTCAATGTGCGCGCCCAGAGGATTTTCAGCCGCAAAAAACCGCCGGGCCAGCGTTTGGCTGATGATTGCCACTTTCTGGGCTTCGGCGGTGTCTCCCTCATTCAGATCCCGGCCACGCTGCACGGGAATTCGCATCGCCGTGAAGTAGCCCGGCGTTACGAAGCGATATTGCGCCGAAGGTACATCGGTTGGCGAGGCCGGAGGGTGTCCCTTCACTTTGAAATCCGTTGTGGCCCACGACCCGCTGAGCGGCAGAGCCGACACCGCTCCCGCAGCCTGCACGCCAGGCAACTCGAGCAGGTTCGCTCGAAGCTTGCGATAGAAAACCGTTAGGTCTGCCGTCTTTTGGTACGTCCCTTTGGGTAACGACAATCGAACCGTTAGAAGGTCTCTCGGATCAAATCCTGGCTCAACCGCTTGGATCCGCGCAAAACTCTTGAGGAACAATCCGGCGCCGATGAGCAAAACCAGCGACAACGCCAGTTCCGCCATGACCAGGATTTCACGCAAACGATTGCCTTGCGCTCCGTCGGAGGAATCACGGCTGCCGCCTTTCAGCTCTCCGTTCATGTCCGTCTTCGTTGCCCGAATCGCAGGCGCGAGGCCGAAGAGCAACCCCGCAAGTAGCGATACCACCAGCGCAAACGCCAGCACGCCTCTGTCGAGATGGATTTCACCAGAGCGTGGCAACTCCAGGGGAGTCAGGGTCAGAAGTGCAGGGATACTAGACATCGCAAGCGCCACTCCCAAAATGCTTCCAATACCCGCAAGCACCATGCTTTCCGTCAAGAGTTGCCGGATCAGCCGAGTCCGCGTTCCGCCCAACGCCACCCGGATGGCGATCTCCTTTCGTCGCGCCGTGCCCCTGGATATCAGCAGATTGGCCAGGTTGCTGCAAACAATCAGCAAAACTAGACCCACCGCTCCCAACAACACCAGCAACGCAAGCCGGAAATTCCCGGTAATCTCCTGCTGCAACGGAACCAATTTGATTCCTGTGTCTTTCGCATTTGTCTTAGGATATTCATGGCTGAGTTGAATGATGATCGTGCTCATCTGCGCTTGGGCCTCGCCTTGCATAATCCCCGGCTTGAGCCTGCCCAGCAGGCGTAAGAATCGGTCTCCGCGGTCGAACCGGCGCGGGTCCCCTTCCGGCGTAAGGGGGATAGCCAACTGGGCCGCGGTGATCGGGAACAGGAAATTGCGCGGAAGCACGCCCACCACTGTGTAGCTTTCGTCATTGAGGTTGAGCACTTTCCCAATCAGGGCGTCGCCTCCGCCCAGCCGCTGCCACAGCCCATAGCTCAGAACCACTACCTTCCTTGCCGTAGGATTGTCATCTTCCGACAACAGCGTCCGGCCCTTGAGCGCGCTCACTCCCAGTAAATCAAAAGCGTTGGCCGAAATCCGGATTCCCTGCAATCGCTCCGGCCTCCCCACTCCCGTCAGGTTCGGATTCCAGAAACCAAAAGCGGCAAGTCCGTCGAGAACGTTGTTCTGTTCACGAAGGTTGTAGAAGTTGGGAATGGATGCGAAGGCTTTTTCGCGGTCTATTCGAGTGCACCACACCCACATGAGCTTGGCAGGATCTCGAAAAGGAAGGGGATGGAGCAGCACGGTGCTTACCAGGCTGTAGATGGCAGTATTTGCTCCGATGCCCAGAGTCAAGGTTAGTACCGCCACCGCTGTGAAGCCGGGAGACTTGCGCAGGGCACGCAATGCGTAGCGAATATCCTGCGCGAAAGCTTCCAGGAACTGCGACCCGCGGGCGTCTCGGCATTGCTCTTTGACTTGGTCGACGCCGCCGAACTCGAGCCGCGCGCGTCGCAGCGCTTCCTCTCGCGTCAGCCCCGATCGAGCGTACTTCCCGACCTGCTGGTCAAAATGGAAACGCAGTTCGTCGTCGAGTTCTCCTTCGACGGCGTTGCGACGAAACAGGGCACGCAAGCGAATCCGAAGGTCACTCAGCATCTTCCACTCCCCGGATCCTCGAACATGGGACACTCCTCCGGCCGTTTCGAGCGACTGGGCGGCGCGCCTCGGGAGAGCCGCATTCTTTGTCCGGTATCTGCTCCCCTTGCGCTTCTACAGGTCACAATACAACTTCTCTTGTCGAAGTGCAAGGGGAAGGTCTGGAGCCTGGGCGATCTCCGCCTCGGAACGGATGCTGATTATTTGTAGCTGGCGATGATTTCGCCGTTTTCGATTCTGAGGTCGGAGATTTCCGCGGGCAGGCGCAGCTTTTCGCGATTCTCCGGGGAATCCATCATCCGGCGCACGGCGGCATCGAGCGTGGACTGCGGAATCGGCAGCGCGCCGAGCTGGCCGCTCACCGGCTCAAAGCGCAGATAGCCGTCGGAAGCGCCGAGCCTGCCTTCCAGTTGAAGCGTCATGTCCTTCCCGTGAAAATCGAATACAACATACGCGCGGACGCGATCCTCAATCAGTTGCACTTTCACGTCCCGCACCGAAGAGCGCGCTTGTTCCAAATCGGCTGGAGGAATTCCCGCAGGCGGCGTAGAAGCAGTAGGAGCGGAAGGAGCCGGAGCCGCTGTTGTCGCAGGATTCGTGGAAATATCCAAGTGGGAGGCGAGAAAAGAATTCAGCTCTGTCTCGTCCAACCGAAGCGTGGCCGGTTGCCCGGCGCTGACAGCCTGCTCGACGTCCTGCAATTTCTGCTCGGCGCGCGCGGCGGCCTTCGAGCTCGTCACCACCGGCGGAGGCGGCGCGGCGTGCATAATCATGAGCATGGCAATCAGGACGGCCGCGTAGGAGGTCCAGCGGACAATGCGAAATATCCGCCTCCACGGAGCGGGCTTGGCTTCGACGACATGGGCAAAGGAAGTGGTTCCGTTCATGATTCACCCCGAGTTAGGTTAGCTGGCCGAATCGTTGGAAAATGCCCCATAGAAAAACCCTATCGTCCGATTACGCTTTTAGCAATGGAACGCCGAGAAATGCGGCTTATCCGGCAACGCGGAGTGAAGCCGCGTTTTGGCTACACGGAATCAGCCGAACGGGGTATCCTCTCAGGGCAAAATTTATGGCTCTCACTTGGAAAGAACAAACAGCGCTGGTGACCGGCGCGGGCAGCAAGGAAGGCATCGGTTTCGCGGTTGCACGCTGGCTGCATGCCGCGGGCGCTACCGTGGCGATCACCTCGACAACCGCGCGCATTCACGAACGTGCGCGCGAGCTCGACCCCAGCGGCACTCGAGTGACACCCCATGTTGCCGACCTCACAAACGAAACCGAAGTGCAGCGGCTCGTCGAGGCAGTAGTCGCCCGCACCGGGCGGCTCGACATTCTGGTGAACAACGCAGGCATGGCGCAAACCGGCCGCCCAATCGAAAGCGCAACGCTCGAGAGCTCCACCTACGAGGATTGGAAACGGCAGATTGAGATCACGCTGCACACCGCGTTCCTGATGACGCGCGCCGTTCTCCCGATCATGACGCAAAAAAAATACGGGCGCATCGTCAACGTAAGCTCCGTGACCGGCCCGCTCGTGAGCAACATCGGTTCGGCAGCCTACGGCGCCGCAAAGGCCGCGATGGACGGCATGATGCGCGCCGTAGCGCTCGAAACTGCGCGCAACGGAATCACCATCAACGCGGTGGCCCCAGGGTGGATCGCAACCGCGTCCTCCACGGAAAGCGAACGCATCGCCGCGTTGCACACGCCCGCGGGCCGCGCCGGCACGCCCGACGAAGTCGCCGCGGCCGTGCTCTTCCTCGCCTCGCCGGAAGCCTCCTACATCACCGGTCAGGCGCTGGTTGTTGACGGCGGCAATATCCTTCAGGAAAACAAGACCCCTTAAATCGCCAATACTTGCTTGCCCGCCAGTTTCCCCTGAGCCACACTCATACGTGTTCCCCCATCTGCCCCAACCTACAAATTCTCCGTGGAGGCCCGTCATGCGCCGCATTCTGATTTTCTGCCTGCTGCTTCTGGTTCCCTTCGCCGCTTTGGCGCAGGAAGAAACCGCGGCGGGCGCGGAACAAGCGCCAAAGGGGCGCGCACGAATTGGAGTCGCGCTCGAGGGCGGCGGGGCGCTGGGTCTCGCGCATATCGGCGTGCTGCAATGGCTCGAGGAGCACCACATCCCCGTGGATTACGTGGCCGGCACCAGCATGGGCGGCTTGGTCGGCGGCTTTTATGCGACGGGCAAGAGTCCAGCCGAATTGAAACAATTGATCGATGGCGTTGACTGGGACCGCATGATCGGGGACAGGACTCCCTACGAGGATCTCTCCTATCGCCGGAAAGAAGACCAGCGAGTCTATCCGAATTCCTTTATCCTCGGCCTCCGCAATGGTCTGTCGCTTCCCGCGGGGTTGAGCGCCGGCCATCAGATCAGCCTGCTCATCGACCGCGAGACTCTGCCGTACTTCAACGTGGGTTCGTTCGACGCGCTGCCCGTGCCGTTTCGTTGCGTGGCCACGGACCTGGTTAGCGGCAAACAAGTGGTATTTGATAAGGGGTCTCTGGAGGAAGCGTTGCGGGCGACGATGTCCATCCCAGGCGCGTTCACGCCGGTGAAGATGGGCGAAAAAGTGCTGGTGGACGGCGGTCTGGTGAACAATTTGCCGACCGACGTGGTGAAGCAGATGGGCGCGGACATCGTCATCGCCGTTCACCTCGAAACGCACCCGGCCGGAGCAAACGACTTGGATTCCATCTTTAGCGTGCTGAATCAATCGGTGCGCGTGGTGGTCCAGGAGAATGAAATACGGGGCCTCGCGCGCGCGGACGCGGTGGTCTCCGTGGACCTCGGCGCATACGGCATCGCCGACTACAAGAAAAAAGATGCCATCATGCAGAAGGGCTACGAGGATGCGAACGCGAAATCGCGCTTGCTGGAAAAGTTTAGCCTGAGTGACGCGGAGTGGACGGCATACCTGCAAGAGCGTGATGCGCGCAAGCGCACGGCTGCGCCCGTGCCGCAGTTCATTGAGGTAACGGGCACGAGCGGCGAGCAGCAGGCAAGCATAAAACGGTATCTGGCGCCGTTCCTGGGCAAACCGCTCGACACGAAAAGCCTGGATGGCGAGTTGACGAGACTCACCGGCATTGGGAAATACGACGCCATCGGCTACCGGTTCGCGGAACAAAATGGCAAACAGGGCCTGGTCATTCTGGTGGAGCAGAAAACCTACGCGCCGCCCACCATTCAACCCGGCTTCGAGATGGATGGCTCGGAGAGCGGAGACGAGAAATTCACGCTCGGCACGCGGCTGACGCATCTGGACGTCGCGGGATTCCGCTCCGAATGGCGCACCGATCTTTCCTTCGGCAGCACCTACGGAATTGCGAGCGAGTTGTACCGGCCGTTCACCGCCACGAGCAAATGGTTTTTCGCGCCGCGCGCGGACGCCAGCGACGCAGTCTTCCGCATCTATGCGAAAAACGATCCCGTCTCCGACTACCGCATTTACCGTGCGAATCTGGGCGGCGATTTGGGGTACGGTTTCGGCCGCTTCAGCGAAGTGCGCGTGGGATATGAAGTGGGATATCTGAGCACGCGGCTGCGGCTCGGAACGCCGGAATTTGCCACCCTGAAGGGACGCACCGGGGCTGCGCGGCTGTATTACTTGATGGACCGCACCGACGATCCCGTGATTCCCCGGCGCGGCGTGCGCGCGGAAACCACTTTCCGCTGGTACAACGCGAGTCCCGGCGCGCTGGAAAGTTTCCCGGTCATGGAAGCGCGCGTGAGTTTTTTTCAGCCGGTATCGCGGTCGGCTTCGCTCTTTGTCGCGGGCGACGGTGGCACAACGTTTGGCCGGACCGACACGGGGCTGCCGCAGTTTTTTCTCGGCGGCCCGGAGAAACTCGGCGCGTACGGCCAGAACGAATTGAATGGCAATCAGTACTACCTGTTCCGGGCGGGCTATTTGCGCAATTTGTTCACGCTGCCGCCATTTCTCGGAAAGAAAATCTATGCCATCACCTCGTTCGAGACCGCAAAAATGTACGGCGCGGCAAACGAGAGCAAGTTCCCTGCCGATGGCGTCGCCGGGGTGCTCGCGGAAACCGTGCTCGGGCCGGTCTTCCTCGGCGGCAGCGTCGGCGACACCGGCCATCACAAGTGGTTCTTCCAGTTGGGCCGCGTGTTCTGAGCCGTGCGACTTCATCTGGTCGCCCGTAGGAGGTCGGAGCGGAACCTGTCCCGAGCGGAGCCGAGGGAGCTCCGACGTACTGCCGCCCACATCCTCCGTCATTCCGAGCGGAGCGACACGATTTTATCTTGCGCCCAGTTCGTAGGGCGTCGGGTCGCGCAGTCGAGGAATCTCTCTTCTCATCGCGCGGGTGCCCCATCCTTGCGGGTGGCGTTTACCCCGACCGGGTCGGGGCAAGGGTGGGGATTTTGACTTTAATTCCCGTCGTGCTTCGGCCGGATTCCATTCAACTCAACGTTTACGATATCTTTTAAGTTGAATCGGATTCTGCCGAACTTGCCATCTTCGAGGTGGTCTACTTTTTTACCAGTATTGTCAAAAACAGCCAGCACTTGATCCACCGACAACTGGCGGGTTGTATTGATGTGGTTGAGAGGGTCGGTCGGAATAGTCATCAAAATGTGATTTCTATCCGCTGCGGCTGCCGCCAATGGATGAGAGTCTTGTTGATACTTGTCACCTTGACTTCCGACGGCGTTTCTAGCGGATTTTGAGAATCTAATTCTGCTTTGTCGATGAAGCCCGCTTTGAACGAGTAGTTGGTAAACGTGGGTCGCATTCGAAGGTTATGGACAAAATTTCCGGCACTGTCCATCTTGCTTTCGACAACCGTTATCGTTTCCGGCCCTAATTTTGAGACATAACGAATGTCCGGTTGGGCATTGTTCAGGTAGAGCCCAACGCCTGCCAGGAATAGCCCCGCGACGCCGATAATAATAGTGAGAATATGGGGGCGCGATGACGAGGTGGGTCTTGTCGCGTTTTCAAGTTTTCGCCGCTCTTGTTCTTCCCATCTCGCTCGCTTCCTCTGCTTCTTGTTCATGACTATCGGAGCTTGCGCATCTTCAAAATCAGCTGAGTGGGCGACAACAACGGTAAATTGATTTCTAAATCGGCATAACCATCCTTCTCGACCCGCATCTGACCAAACACAAAAATCTGGGTAGGCGGTTCGAATGAGAATGCACCGTTGTCATCGGTAGTGATGTGACTTAACAGCATGGGGTACGAAATTGTAGCCCCGGAAATAGCTTTTCCAGTATCTGCGTCTTGAACAACGCCACGAATTTGCCTCTCAACAGGTGCCCTCCAATCGGATAAATTACTTGCGGGTAGAGAAGGAGCCCCTTTCGAGTAAGCCTTGCACACTTCCCGGATTGCCTTATTTGGGTCATCAAGCAATCCAAGGTCAACGAAGAAAACTAAATTCTTACAAGCCGCGTCCTGACTTCCTGTTTTTATCGCTTCAAAGACGAGGTTCGATTGCGCTCTTTGTCGCTCAACTTTTTGAGAATTTAGATTGTTAAAAAATGCTACCAAGGAGTTTCCTAGTAACCCCAACGCTGCCACGAAGACTGCAATAACCAGTGGATTAAGCCACGGCGAATTCGTTGCTTCTCTTTCGCGTCTAACTACGTCTCGCTCCCTCACTGCGGTTTCTCGTTCTCGCAGGTCTAGTTCGCGCTTTTGGTCAGCAATCGCCGGATTGGGTGGTTCTTGAATGGCGAGTTTACCTCTGCCAGCATAGCCTAAAGCTCAATTATGAAGAAAGCAATCGACAGTGCTACGCTAGCCGAAAAGAGAGGGCTAAAGCAATGACGGACACGCCCATAGTAAAAGCCTTTACAATCAGAATTACATCCGGAGAGTTCGCTGGAAGATATGTTGGCCCCCGATTTGGCGGCGGTTTGGTTACCAACCCGGAAGAATCCGCCGGTCAATCCACCCGGGGCGAATTTCGGATTATGGGCGCAGGAGCGGGCCGCTACCCGATTTTTTGAGAGGAACGCCGAACCCGTGCTAACTGCACTGAATAAGCTAGGATACAAAGCAGAATTGATTAAGGTGCAAGGATAACGGGCAGGCTGTGCCCGCGGGGGTGAAGCGGGGATGCGTAGTCGGAAACAGGGAAAGGTGAGACAGTGACAGGGCGGAGTGTACCCAAATGCGAGTCAAATTAATCTGTGTTGTCTGTCTCCTGTTAAGCGCGATCATACCGCTCAATAGTCAAGAATTAAATCAACCCCGGATAAGCAACGTCACCGTGCTCCCTTCGGAGCCTGTCCACCCATCGGGTAATTGCACGATGTCGCGCTCGGGATATCTAGAAAAAAACGGTAAAACAAAAATCAAGAAGGCCGAGATCGGAAACTTTGTCGATTCCAGCCTTCGTGATGGATATATTGTTACGATCTACCCTGAAAGCACGCGCGGCATTTTTGTAAACATGGAATGCATCGCAGAGAAGAATCCTGCGGTTTCTAAGGTACCTTAACATCCTTGATTGTCGGCTTCACGAGGGTATTCGGATTCTCTATTTTGAAGGTCTTTCTTGGAAAATCTGCTGGCGGATTATAGAACAGCGTAATCGGAGCGTCTCGGCCAACCGTGACCACGGCCCTTATCTGGTCAAGTTGGTATTCGCCACTCGCCTGAATTTCAGGAATTTTATACGAGACTTCGAACGTGTTCGGTCCGGTCTGCTTGGATTCACCCGGATAAATATCAGCTTTAAATCCTGGCTGAGATGAGGAAACGCTCGGAGTTGTTAAGTTAATTACCGCCGAGGTTATCCTTCCCGCATCTGGGCCACCGAATGTTACAGAAATCCGAAGAACATCACCTGGATGATAAACCGGCGCTTGTGCCCTCGCAGAACCGCTGAACAGAAAAACCAAAATCGCGATTACTCGCGCTCGGCTGGCAATTGCTTTCTTGGGGTGCATAAAAAAACCTCCTTGCAGGGTGGCCGGGGCAACCGGCCCTCAAAGTTAGATGTACTGGAAGTTGCCAGTACGAACGTCGACTTCAAGTTGTGGAACCTTCCCCCGAGCGGGTTTTTCATCAATCTCACTGACGATGTCCCAGGCACGGGGGCGTTCATCCTTCAGTGATGGACTCAGGGTCATCGTCAACACTCGGACTAGCCGTTCGCCGGATCCTCCGATATTCGCCAGGCCGTTCTCCCAGCGGGATAGCGTGGCGGGATCGATTCCAATCCCGGCTGCAAACTCTTTGGCGCTTTTCCCAAGATACTTCCGCAAGAATCGAACTTCGCTTCCTGTTAGTGGGCGATGCTTAGAAACAAGCGCGCGGGCGATCACATCCATCAGGTCGTTGACGTTCTCAATGATGGGGTCGGTGTTCCCACACTCGCATCGAATCAAATCTATATTGACCAGTGTGATTGGCACTCCCACCTGGCCAAATCGGAACTTGCCTTTAGTTACCGGTGCGCTGTCACCACATATGCTGCAAATTTCTTTTCTCATATATTAGCTCCCGCGAACAGAAAAAACGGTAATCAGAAAGGCCCTGTTAATCGCTTTGAAAGAAAAGACGATTCTGATCCGTTTTTCATCCGGTTCCTGGCCCTCGATGGTGTATTTCCACTCGCGTGTCCTTATATCCTGATCGGCGGGGTCTACGATGTTGCCGTGGCGCAGAACGTAAAGAGCATCGGGAAAGGTCAATTCCTCCTCTTCCAGTTCCTCCAAGAAGTGTTTCCCAGGGACGACCTCCCCGTCTTCCCCAAGGCATTCGATCAGAAGGTCCTTTGCCGCTATAGCGGTCTGTAGGGTGACTAACACGAACTTGATTTTATGTCATCACCTGACTTATTGTCAAGCTGTTCGAAAGGGTAGGTTTTGTATAGTGTTTCGGGCGGGTGGCGCACGCTACAGCCAATGGGACTATCCTGGGTGACTCACCCCTGGCGGGTGGCCGCCCCTCGATCCGCAAAGACGCTTTTGGGTGGCCCATCCTTGCGGGGTTTGCAAGGGTGGGGCTGTTTTTCGCTAGCCCGGTTTCGCATCCTTCGGGGTCTTTAGTTTATCCAGATGCATTCGCTCTGCGACGGCCGAAATTTGGACATGCACCAATTCCGTCCCATAGTCCAGTAGCGGTAACTATATCCATCCGCTAACCTGAGTTGTGATCTTCGCCATCGAGTCGCCACAATCCAGCCGGGTTCCGCACTTTTGCGTATCCGCCTCTCCCATCCCGACGACCAAAGCTAGACTGTCCATCTCCCCAAGACTCTCTTTTTCAAGCGGAGCCGTTCAACACACCGCCCTCAATTGTGTTAACTCCTTTTTTTTCACATTCTTGCGCACTCTTTTGTACTATGCAAAATCACATCTCCTTTCTTTTCATGCGATTCCGCACTCTTTGCAAAAAACACCGGGGGTGGGTACACCCCCAAAAATCTGCCTCACGTTTTCAAGCGTTTACGCACTTTTACCCCGAGCGGTGTTTGCGAGGGGCTTTTCCAGCCTGCCTATCAAGCTTCGGCCTTCCATGCCTGCCCCGATCCTATCGGGGAGCTTGCCTGCCGTAGCAGGG
>Ga0207133_1052_pt1 | contig 21770 bp, 16 predicted proteins | sample Alteio_BWMinHeat_11_FD_153537 | JGI IMG/M metagenome (GOLD analysis project Ga0207133, IMG submission 153537) | Enriched cells from forest soil in Barre Woods Harvard Forest LTER site, Petersham, Massachusetts, United States -... | ecosystem: Environmental > Terrestrial > Soil > Temperate forest >... | reverse complement strand
TTCCGCGTAGTGCGAGAAATGCATCGTGAAAGTCGCGCGGCCCTGCGTGCGGCTGCGCAAATCCGTGGCGTAGCCGAACATCTGCGCCAGCGGCACTTCCACGCGGATCACGTTGCTGCCCGAGCGGTTTTCCGTGCCCAGAATCGCGGAACGCCGGGCATTCAAATCACCGAACACCGGGGCCATGTATTCCTCGGGAACCACCACTTCCACCTTCATGATGGGCTCGAGAAGGACGGGCGAGGCTTTCGCGCAAGCCGCCTTGAACGCCATAGAACCGGCGATCTTGAAAGCCATTTCCGAGCTGTCCACGTCATGAGCGCTGCCGTCGACAAGAACCGCGGCGACGTCCACCATCGTAAAGCCGGCCAAAATACCGTTGTCGAGCGCTTCGCGGATGCCTGCTTCGATCGGGGCGATGAATTCGCGCGGAACCGATCCGCCGACGATCTTGTCGATAAAGAGGAAGCGGTGTTCCTTGTCGAATTTCCATTTTCCGGCCGGCCCGCCCACGACTTGCTTGGCCAGCTCATCCAACTCGTCCACCGACATCTCTTTCATGTTTTCGTGGCTGGAGCTCGGGATAGGATGCAGTTCAATCACGCAGTGCCCGTATTGGCCGCGTCCGCCGGTCTGCTTGATGTATTTTCCTTCGGCTTCGGCTTTCTTGCGGATCGTTTCGCGGTAGGCGACTTGCGGCCGGCCCACGTTGGCCTGCACGTTGTATTCGCGCAGCATGCGGTCCACGATAATTTCAAGGTGCAGTTCGCCCATGCCGGAGATGAGCGTCTGTCCGGTGTCGGGCTCGGTGGAAACACGGAAAGTGGGATCTTCCTGCGCGAGCCTTTGCATCGCTATGCCCAGCTTGTCCTGATCGGCTTTCGTCTTCGGCTCAATGGCCACGGAAATAACCGGGGCCGGAAAATCAATCGATTCCAGGATGACCGGTTTGCTTTCGTCACACAGCGTGTCGCCAGTATTTACGCTCTTCAGCCCCACGCACGCGCAGATGTCGCCCGCATACACCTCTTCAATTTCTTCGCGCTTGTTGGCGTGCATCTGGAGCAAGCGGCTGATGCGCTCGCGGGTGCGCTTTCCAGGGTTGTAGACATAGCTGCCGGACTTGAGGACGCCGGAGTACACACGAATGTAGGTAACGTGGCCGACGAACGGATCGGACATGATCTTGAACGCTAGAGCGGAAAATGGAGCATCGTCCGAAGCACGGCGCAGGACGACTTCGTCGTTTTCCGGGTTCACGCCTTCGAGCGGCGGTACATCCACCGGAGACGGCAAATAATCAACAACCGCATCGAGCAGCGGCTGAATGCCCTTGTTCTTGAAGGCCGAACCCGCAAGCACCGGCACGATTTTCAAAGACAGAGTCGACTTGCGGATCGACTTGCGCATCTCTTCGACGGAGAGCGACCCCTCGGTCAAGTACTTGTCGATGACCTCGTCGTCATGTTCGGCGATATAGTCGACCATCTTGCCGCGATGCTCGTCGTAAAAGGCCTTATCAATCGCGGAACCTTTCAGCGCCGCGGCCACATCCGGCCGCGAATCCACGAAGGCTTTGTCCCACAGCTTTTCGACGTCAAAAATCTCGAATTTCGCGCCCAGCGTTTCCTCCAGCCACACAACCACCTTTTGCTCGATAAAATCGATAATGCCGATGAAATTATCTTCGCGACCGAGGGGAAATTGCAGGGGAACGGGGTGGGCACCGAGGCGCTGCCGAATGGTGCGAATACAATGGTCAAAATCTGCGCCGGTGCGATCCATCTTGTTCACAAAGCAAATGCGCGGGACACGGTACTTGTCCGCCTGACGCCAAACGGTTTCCGATTGCGGCTGAACACCTGCGACGGAATCGAACACGCATACGGCGCCATCGAGCACGCGCAACGAACGCTCGACTTCCACGGTAAAATCCACATGGCCCGGCGTATCGATAATGTTTACGCGGTACTTTTTGCCGAAGCGGTCCCAGGCAGCGGTGGTTGCGGCGCTGGTGATGGTGATGCCGCGCTCGCGCTCCTGCTCCATCCAGTCCATGGTGGCCGTGCCTTCATCCACCGAACCGATCTTGTAGGTCACACCCGTGTAGAACAGGATGCGCTCGGTCGACGTGGTCTTGCCGGCGTCGATGTGAGCCATGATCCCGATGTTACGGGTATCGTTGAGTTTGAACGCTCTGCCCATGGTCCCTGGAACGGCCTTTTTTTCTCCCGCTCGAGTTGTAACTGTTTCAGCCAAGATAATTTCCTTACCAGCGATAATGCGCGAACGCCTTGTTCGCTTCCGCCATGCGGTGCACGTCTTCTTTTTTCTTGATGGCCCCGCCGCGCGCGTTTGCGGCGTCGATGAGCTCATCCGCCAATTTGTCGGTCATGGTCTTGCCCGAGCGCTCGCGCGAGTACTGCAGGAGCCAGCGAATCGCTAAAGACTGCCGGCGGAAGGGATTCACTTCCACAGGCACCTGATAGTTCGCGCCGCCGACGCGCCGCGTCTTCACTTCCAGCACCGGTTTGACGTTCTCGACGGCCTTCTTGAAAATCTTTAGCGCATCGTCGTTGGTCTTTTTCGCCACTTGATCCATTGCGCCGTAAAACACGCGCTGCGCTGTGGATTTTTTGCCTTCCCACATCATCGAGCAGATGAATTTCTCCACCAGGTCGCTGGCATAGACCGGGTCGGTCGCTTGTCTGCGGCGAAAAACTAGTCCTTTGCGTGGCATTGCTCTTTATCGCTCCTTCAAATTCCTGGCGTTACTTGGCCTGCGCGGCCTTGGGCCGCTTGGCGCCGTACTTTGAACGGCCTTGCTTGCGGTTTTCGACGCCCGCAGCGTCTAGCGTTCCGCGCACGATGTGATAGCGCACTCCCGGCAGATCCTTCACACGGCCGCCCCGGACCAGCACGATCGAGTGCTCCTGCAAATTGTGGCCGATTCCCGGAATATACGTGGTGACTTCCACGGAATTGGTCAGCCGCACGCGGGCCACTTTACGCAGCGCCGAGTTCGGCTTCTTGGGGGTCTGCGTGTAGACGCGAATGCACACGCCCCGCTTTTCCGGACAGCCCATCAACGCGGGAGACTTTGTCTTGACGATGACCTTCTCACGGCCCATTCGTACTAATTGCGAAAACGTCGGCACAGGCTTCCCTCTTTTTCAAGTACGACCACACTGCAAACGACCGTGCGCAAAAAAATTCCGCCCCAGGCGCATTCAACTACCATGCGTGAGGGACACGCGGCTCCCGCCAAGCGCGCACAAAAAGGCGCGAGAGCGCACCAAAGTGCTGAAAGGTCTACTGCGAATCCGGAGAAACAACCAGCAAGAAACTCCGCGCGCACTCCAAGAGGGAGAACTAGTCTCTTGGCTTCGATTCGGAGAGGCTTACTCGGCTTTGCGGGGCTGGCGCCCCATTCCGGCCGCTCTTCTGTCCCATTCCGTCGTGCTTTGTTCTGGAACCGAAGATATTCCCTTCAACCAGCCGACCCCCACCATCCGGGGCCGTCCCCAGTCAGGTATAACACCCGCCTGACAAAGGATGAAGTATAAGGAAAAGCACACCTGCTGTCAAATATCCTTAAATAGGGGCCGGTGGAAAACCTTGTGGAAAAGGAGTAGACCAAAGCCTGAGAGCATATGGCCCTGACCGCCCCTGATTCTTACCCGTGTCGGCCTGGGCTCTAGCCCAAGAAGAGTGGAATTGGTTCGTCCAAGTTATTGACAATACAACAGTTAGGTTCACCTTCCTACTTGTTTGCCTTCATAGGCGCGACGGCATGCCTGGGAAGAGTGGCACGCCCTCCTTGAACCACCTGATAGCCGTCCCGGATCACGAGTTCCACCTTTGCCAGGTCATCCAGATTCTCGTCTGGCTTACCATTCACGACCAGCACGTCGGCCAGCTTACCGGGCTGAAGCGTCCCGAGCCTGTCGTCCATGTCCAGAATTTCTGAATTGGTTTTTGTCGCAGCGGCCAGAGCTTCCGGAACGCCCCATCCCGCGTCTACGAAATTCTTCAATTCCCTAATGTACGGCCCCGGCATGTAGCGATACCAATGCAAAATTAAATCCGTGCCGACGCCGCACTTGATGCCCGCCTTCTTCAGACGTTTCAACATATCGAGGTTCGCCTCTTTCGAAAATGTGAAGCGCCGGGAAGTCGAGCCGAAGTAGCCAATCCATTCGTCAAAAATAATCTGGTAGGGAACAAGCGTTGGATCCGCCGCGACATTTTTCTTGGCCATGAGCTGAATGGTCTGTTCGCTGCGCGGCAAAGGATGCTCGATCGTGTCCGCGCCCGCTTCCACCGCGCGCTGAATGTAAAACGTTTCCGCATCCACGGCGACTTTCAGTCCCAACTCGTGGGCTTCCTGAACCGCTGCTCGAACTTCTTCGACGGAAAAGTGGCTGCCGAGTTTGATCACATCCGCGCCTTTGTGAAATTGTTCACGAACGGCCTGTCTCCAGTCATCTGGTCCTGAAGCGATGCGCGTTGCACCCATCATGCGGATAACTTCGTCAGGAGTATTTTCGGTGGAGTGCCCGCCTTCACCGGTGATGAACGCTCCGGCGGGAAAAACGCGCGGCCCTGAGATGCGGTTCTCGGAGACCCAGGTTTTCAGACGAAACGTGACATCCCCTTGCGAGCCGACATCGCGCACGCTGGTGATTCCGCTTTCGAGGAAATAGCGCAGTTTTTCCACCGCGCGCAGCGTGGCGTCTGACTCATCAATCGCCACGCCGAAGTCCGTCTCGCTCAAGGGGTAGGTGAGGTGCGTATGCAGGTCGATCAAACCGGGGAGGACGGTTTTTCCAGTCACATCGATGATTTGCGCGTCTTTTGGCCAATCCGTTGAACCTGGCGGCAAGATTTTTGCAATTTTGTTTCGTTCGATGACTAGTGTTCCTTCGTGGACAGCCGAGCCGGTCCCATCGAAAATTCTTCCCCCGCACAGCACCAGTGTGCCTTCGGGGCCCAGCGGGCCGGGCTTGATCGGTACGCGCCGGGGATCGTCGCTTACCGGAGTCGCTGGATCGAGGAACTTTCGTCGATCCTGGAACTTCTCCTGCCCCGACGCACCCCGCGTGCCGAATGTAAATGAGCAAACAGACAGCAGCGCAAGGGCCGTCGCGAACCATTTCAGTTTCATCGCGTAATTCCTCCATCAAAGCGCTTCATATCACTCTTCTTCATAGCTGCGCCAGCAAAAACAGAGCGGGCGGCTCGCCCATTAAACCGTTTCGCGGGCAGCCAAGGGCTGGCCTCTTGCAGGCTCCGAAACTCTGCTGCATCACTTTCTTTACGTGAGCCGGTGGAGCACCTACACTGCCTGCGAGGCATACTTGACCCTGGCTTTCAATTCCCTCGCAGCATTGCGCGCTATCGCGGCGTTGTGTTTCTGCACGTTACTCGGTTGCACTAGCCTCATCGCTCAAGAAATCTCCAAGAAACCCACGGAACAATCCACAGAAAAAGCAAAACCTCCCGCAGAACCGGAAAACCCGGCGCAGATCGAGTTGCTTGAAACCCACATCCGCTTCGAGAGCAATGGGGATAGCCGCAAGGAAGTTCACACCCGGGTGAAAATCAACAACGAGATCGGCGTGCAGCAGTTCGCCCGCATCAACTTCGGGTATAACCGCGCGTTCGAATCGGTCGAAATCCCGCTCGTTCACATTACGCACGCGAGCGGCGGCTCCGTAGACATTTTGCCCAGCGCTATCACGGACCAGCCCAATCCTGTCGTGGTGAACGCTCCGGCTTACCAGGACGTGCGCATCAAGTCGGTGCGGATTCTCGGACTCGAGCCGGGCGATCTGCTCGAATACCGGGTCGTCACGACCGTTTCCCATCATCCGCTCGCACCCGATTTTTGGCTGGAGCACTCCTTCGACCGCTCCGGCGTCGTCTCCCGGGAGATTTTCGATCTCAGTCTGCCGGCAGCGCCCAAGGTTCAATTGAAAATTAATCCAGCGACCCCGGCAACGTTGGCCGGCGGGGATGTTGGCGGCATTGTTTGCGCCACCTATTGCGTATACCACTGGGACCGCACCACCCCCGCTCCAACCGCTGTTTCTGACAAAGAATCACCTGTTTCAGACCCAGATATCGCGCTCACCACCTATGCTTCCTGGAAACAGCTCGTAGCCAGCCGCTTGGCCGTGTTCTTCGGGACGACGATGGTCACTCCGCCCGAGATCGAGGCGAAGGCGGCGGCGCTCACAGAAGGTCTCGTGAAACCCGAAGCCAAGAGCGAGGCACTGTACGATTTCGTTTCTAAGAAGATCAGGACGGTCGATCTTCCGCTCGGCTCTACTGGATTCATGACCCGAAATCCTTCCGAAATTCTTGCCTCTGGGTATGGCACTCCGGAAGACAAATACGTTTTGTTTGCCGCTCTGGCGCATAATTTCTTCGGGCCTGCGCGGGCTGGTCTGATCTCCGGTTCGGCAGTCGACCCACAAACTTCACTGCCGCAGCCATACAGTTTCAACCATATGCTGACAATGACGGGCTGGCCTTCGATAAACTTTTGGCTCGAGCTGAACGTCGAAATCGCGCCTTACCAAGTTATTCCGTCTCAATTTCGCGGCAAGAAAGTCTTGGTTGTGGGCCCGGCCGTCACGGAGATCTGGCAGAAGGTAGATGATTCCCTACCCTTCGCCGCCAAGCAAAGCGTAACGATTGACGCGTCACTGACGCCCGACGGCACGCTAACTTCCAAAGTCCATTATTCCCTGCGCGGCGATAATGAACTGCTTCTTCGAATCGCTTTTCACCAGACGCCGAAGGAAAAATGGAGAGACGTTGCGCAACTCCTTGCGTTTTCGGATGGCTTCCGAGGCAAGATCGCTAGCGTCGAAGCGTCGGACCCTTATGCCACAAAGGAGCCCTTCACAGTCGACTACGAGATTTCCCAGCCTAAATTTGTCGACTGGTCGAAAAAACCGGTCCGCATTCCGGCGCTGCTACCTCAGATAGGACTCCCGGATCTTCCCGCGAAGCCCGCCTCAGGCACGCCGCCAATCGAACTCGGCACACCGCTCGAAGTTGAAACGCACGTGGTGGTGCGCCTTCCCGCGGGAACAACGGCCCGCGCGCCCATCGGAGTCTCTGTCTCCAGGGACTACGCTACCTTCGCATCGCGGTATTCCGCGAGCGCGGGAACGATTACAGCCACGCGCCACGTTAACTTCCTTCTGAGAGAGCTGCCTGCCGAGCGTACCGCCGATTACAACTCGTTTCGCCATGCCGTACAAAACGACGAAGCCCAGGACTTCACGCTCGAGCGCGCCGAATCTGTGCCCGCAAAAAGAAATTCGGCGGCACCCGATCATCCGGCGGCGCCGAAACCAAAGCCCGCAAAGCCCTGAGCTTTACTTCACCTGCAAAATTTCTTTTTCCTTGGAGGCGCTCAAATCTTCAATCTTTTTTGTCTCCGCGTGGGAAACTTTTTCCAGCTCGTCCAGCGAACGTTTCTTCTCGTCCTCGCTGATTTTCTTCTCCTTCTCGAGCTTTTCGATCGCTTCCTTCAAATCGCGTCGCACGTTCCTCACGGCGGTGCGGTGATTTTCGAGTACTTTGTGAAGCTGCTTGACCAGCTCCTTGCGCCGCTCTTCGGTGGGCGAGGGAACCGGCACGCGCACCACTTTACCGTCGTTGGTGGGATTCAATCCCAGATCTGCTGTCCGGATCGCTTTGTCGATCAGCGGCACGACGCTGGGGTCCCAGGGCGAAATCATGATCATCGTGGCGTCCGGGACGGTCACGGTGCCGAGCTGGTTCACAGGCATGGGAGTTCCGTGATAATCCACGCGCACGTGATCAAGCAGCGAAGCGTTCGCGCGACCGGTACGAATCGTCGCCAGGTCTTTGCGAAAATCCTCGACGGCTTTCTCCATACGGGTTTTCGCCGCCGCCAAAACATCTCTTGGATTTCCAAATGTCGTCATACGCCCCTCAGCAAAATGACCGCTCTCGAATGATTTCGACTTCGACCGACAGACCCCACTTGTTAATCTTTATGCCGGCGAGACCGTCGAGCCCACCCTTTCTCCCAGGACAACCCGCCGGATGTTTCCGTGCTTATTCATATTGAAAACAACGATCGGCATGCCGTTGTCCATGCACAATGAGATCGCCGTGGAATCCATTACTTTAAGATTTTGATGGAGCACATCCCGGTACGTAATTTGCGCAAAAAACTTCGCGCCGGAAACCTGCTCCGGGTCGGCGTCATAAATCCCTTCGACGCGCGTCGCTTTCAGGATGACGTCGGCCTTGATCTCCATCGCGCGCAGCGCTGCAGCGGTGTCGGTTGAAAAATAGGGGTTCCCGGTGCCGGCCGCGAAAATGACCACGCGCCCCTTCTCGAGATGACGCATGGCGCGCCGACGGATGAAAGGCTCCGAAACCTGATGCATTTCGATGGCGCTTTGCACGCGGGTGAAAATGCCTTCCTTCTCAAGGGCGTCCTGAAGAGCCAGCGCGTTGATTACCGTTGCCAGCATGCCCATGTAATCGCCGGTGGCGCGGTCGATCTCAAAGCCTTTTTGCCGGGCGCCGCGGAAAATATTCCCGCCGCCGACCATGATGGCGATCTGCACGCCCAGCGCGTGCACATCTTTCAGCTCGCGCGCGATGGCCTGGATGCTCTCGCCGTGAATCCCAAATCCCTGGGGTCCTTGAAGAGATTCGCCGGAAAGCTTCAGCAAAATGCGCTGGTACGCGAGCTTCGCTTTTTTGGTGAGCTTGCCCGCTGGTTTTCTTGTCTTAGCCGCCATGTTTCTCCGGTCACTGTGTTCTAAAATCTTCGGAATTGTAACAAACAATCGCAACCCCCGCACAACGCAGGCGTCCGAAGACAAAAAAAGCCCTCGAGCCGGGCCGAGGGCGTTTTCCTGAGACTGTTTGGGGATGCTGGTGGAATCACACCGCGACAGGCGTGCCGGCCGTTTCCGGTCCAGCGCCTGCCGCGCCGCTCACTTCGCCGACTTTAAAGCGCACAAAGCGCCGGATCGAGATGTTCTCTCCGAGCTTGGCGATGGCCTGGCTGATCATTTCGCCGATGGTCACGCTCTCGTCCTTGATGTAGTGCTGCTCATATAAGCAGTTTTCTTCGTAAAACTTCTCCATCTTGCCGTTGACGATTTTCTCGACGACATTATCCGGTTTGCCGGTAGCCAGGGCCTGGGCACGATAAATGTCGCGCTCCTTGTCGAGCATCTCCGAAGTCACTTCCTCGCGCCGCACATAGCGCGGGTCGAGCGCGGCGATGTGCATCGCGATATCGTGACAAAGACGCTGGAACGCTTCCGTGCGCGCCACGAAGTCGGACTCGCAGTTGATCTCCACCAGCACGCCGATCTTTCCGCCCGCGTGGATGTAACTGCCCACAAGCCCTTCGCTGGCCTCGCGCTGCGCTTTCTTCGCTGCGGCCGCCTGGCCCTTCTTACGCAGGACGCTGATAGCCTTTTCGATGTCGCCGCCGGCTTCCACCAGCGCGGCCCGGCAATCGGCGAAGCCCGCGTTGGTCCGCTCGCGCAGCTCCTTCACGAGCTGCGCTGGAATCTGAATTGCTTCCGGTTTTGTGCTCATGCTTCGTCTCTTCCGCCACTCTCTAGAAGTTAATTCGCTGTCGGCCCGAAAGATCCGGGCCCTTACAAAACGGCCCGCCCCGAACCGCTCGGGGCGGGCCTATTGAAATCTCCCACCCGCTCCGCTTTCTTATCGCGTCTCTTCGTCCGGCGGCACTGTCGTTTCCGCCGGCTCAACTGCCTGCTGCTCGGCGCCTTCCACGAAGTCGCCTTCCTGCTTCTCGTACTGCTCATAAGCGCTGGTGTCCACATACTCGACGCCTTCCACCAATGCCTGATCTTCTGCCGATTTCTGCTCGGCGACCTGCGACTGCTGGTACGCCGTGTGGCCTTCGAGCACCGCTTCCGAAATCTTCGACGTGAACAGGCGGATGGCGCGCAACGCGTCGTCGTTTCCCGGAATAATCCAGTCCACCACGTCCGGATCGCAATTGGTGTCCACCACCGAAACTACCGGCACGCCCATGCGCCGCGCTTCCTTCACCGCGATGTCTTCCGCGTTCGAGTCGATGACAAACATCGCGTCGGGCAACTGGGCCATGTTCTCGATGCCTTCGAGATTCTGATGCAGGTGCTTCATTTCGCGGTCCAAGCGCGCGCGTTCCTTCTTTGAGAGTTCGTTCATCCGGCCGTCTTCGACCATGGCCTTCAGCAGCTTCAGCCGCTTGATGGACTTCTGCAGCGTCGCCCAATTCGTCAGTGTTCCGCCCAGCCAGCGGTGGTTCACGAAAAACGCGCCGCAGCGCTTGGCCTCTTCGGCGATGGACTCCTGCGCCTGTCGCTTGGTGCCGACAAACAGTACTGCTTTGCCTTGTGCGGCGAGTTCGCCCACAAAGCGGCTTGCTTCGCGGAACATTTTGAGGGTTTTCTGCAGATCAATGATGTGGATGCCGTTGCGTTCCCCGAAAATGTACTCCTTCATCTTCGGGTTCCAGCGTCGCGTCTGGTGACCGAAGTGAACTCCGGCCTCCAGCAGCTCTTTCATCGTAATTTCTACTGCCAAGTTTCCTCCTTGTAGGATAGCTGTTTGCGGCAGCGTGCCGATCCCAGCGGTTGCCTCGTTGCGAACAACGGCACTGCCGGCCATCAGCTAGCTGCAGAACAGCCTTTTGCCGGCTCCTTGCCGGCCGTGATCTCGGTAAGTCAGCTTACGCTCACCTGCCGGAGTTCTCGAGGGTCGGGACCTGTCCCGCCCAATTCTTTAACGCTTCGTGAACTGGAAGCGCTTACGAGCGCCCTTCTGCCCGTATTTCTTGCGCTCCTTCATCCTCGAATCGCGCGTCAGAAATCCATTTGTGCGCAGCGATGGCCGCAGTTCCGGATTGAACCGCGAAATGGCGCGCGACAATCCCATGCGCACCGCACCGGCCTGCCCGCCCACGCCGCCGCCGTTGGCGGTTACCACGACATCCACTTGCTCCGTCAAGCTTGTGAACTTGAGCGGCTCGACGGCGTCATGCTTCCACGCGTGATTCGGGAAGTATTGCTCCACCGTTCTTCCGTTTATCGTGAACTTGCCCGTCCCGGGACGCAGAAACACGCGTGCCACGGACTCTTTGCGGCGGCCCGTTCCGAGAAACCAAGGCTGCTTGCCAACAATGGGCGTAGTAGTCGAGCTCAATGCTCCTCCTCAAAATTGCAGGATCCCGGCGACACCGAGACCCTCCAAACTCCACGTCGGTTGGCTCCCTGCTAAGGCACCACTTAGAGTGGACCCCAACTCGCTTGGGATCGCACTTTCAAGGAACAGCAACGTGCGGGAAAACTCTTTTCGGCGCTGGTAATCTCCGCGCCATCGCGCTGGTTGGCGCGACAAATCTGGCCCGTGCTTCTCTAAACAGCTACCGCTTGCGGCTTTTGTCCGGCGTGCCGCGCCAATCCCGCGGCGTCGCGGTACACGCGCAACTTCTTGGCTCGCCGCGCGCGCAACTTATTCTTCGGCAACATCCCGAGCACCGCCTCGCGGATTATCCATTCCGGCTTGGTCTCCCGGATGCGCTTCGCCGGCACTTCTTTCAGCCCGCCGGGGTATCCGCTGTGCGAGTAATACACTTTCTGCTCGACTTTGTTCCCGGTCATGCGAACTTTGTTCGCATTAATCACGACCACGTGATCTCCCGAGTCCAGGTAGGGCGTAAAACTCGGCTTATCCTTGCCGATCAGTATTCTCGCGACCTTCGTCGCCAGCCGGCCCAGCACTTGGTTGGTCGCATCCACCACAAACCACTCCGCGCCCACTTTGAGGGCTTCGGCTTCCTCACCTTTAGCTACGTACGTCCTCATTGCACCCAGTCACACCTTTCCCTCTAGAGACAAACATCAATCTTAAAGTATGGTTCCTAGACTGTCAACGCACTTTATGAATGGCCGAGGTGCCGGATTGGCTTTTTCTAAGCTTGCACATCGGCAGTGGGCAGGAACCGCGGTGCTTTCCGCACCTTGATCGCCTGCTCAAAGGCGTACGCCAGCTTGATCAACACCGGCTCACTCCAGGCGCGGCCGAAAAACGAAATCCCCACAGGTAGACCGCTGATATAACCGGCCACCACGGTGATATTGGGATAGCCCGCTACCGCTGCCGGCTGAGAAGTTCCACCGCCGAACGAATCGCCGTTGATGTGATCCGTCAACCAAGCCGGGCCGCTCGTCGGCCCTACGATGGCGTCGAGCTTGAATTTGTCCATCACCGCGTCGATTCCTTCGTTGCGTGCCAGCCGGTGATTTTTCTCAATTGCGTCCACGTATTCCTTGGTGGTTAGCGGGCCCTTCTCCTGTGCCTGAAGGAAAAATTCTTGTCCGAAGAACGGCATCTCCTTCTCGCGATTCTTCTCGTTGAAGTCGATGATGTCCTTCAGAGTTTTTACTGGAGCGTTCGGCCCGAGGTGAGCCAGGTAGGCGTTTAAGTCTGCCTTCAGTTCGTACATAAAGCACATGAATTCCGATTCTCTGACTTTTTCGAGCGACTCGAGCGCCACCGGATCCACGAGTGTGGCGCCCTGCTTTTTCAGCACCTCCAGCGACGCTTCCATGACCTTGTCCACTTTCACGTTGAATCCGAACGATTTGCGCAGTACGCCGATGCGCGCGCCATTCAACCCATCCGCTTTCAGGAACGGCGTGTAGTCGGTGAGCGACTTTCCGCGGCTCGCCGCCGTTGCGCTGTCTTCCGGATCGGCGCCGGTCAGCGCGCCGAGAACGGCCGCGGCATCGCTCATGTTGCGGCACATGGGTCCCGCGCCGTCCTGCGTATGGGAAATGGGGATGATGCCTGCGCGGCTCACCAGTCCTACCGTTGGCTTAATCCCCGCAAGCCCGTTCGCCGACGATGGGCAAACGATCGAGCCATCCGTTTCCGTCCCGATCGCGCCCGCGCAAAGATTGGCTGATGCGGCCGCTCCCGATCCGGAGCTCGATCCGCAGGGGTTTCTGTCCAGCGCGTAGGGGTTTTTTGTTTGCCCGCCGCGCCCGCTCCATCCGCTACTAGAGTGACTCGACCGGATATTTGCCCACTCACTCAAGTTCGTCTTTCCCAGGATGACAGCGCCTGCTTCGCGCAATTTTTTCGCCACGAACGAATCCTTCGGCGCAATCGAGCCGAGCAGAGCTAGCGATCCTGCCGTGGTCATCATGCGATCGTGAGTGTCGATGTTGTCCTTGATCAAGACCGGAATTCCGTGCAGCGGCCCGCGCGGCCCTTTTTCTTTGCGTTCCTTGTCCAGAGTTTCCGCGATGGCCAGCGCGTCGGGATTCGTTTCGATCACGCTGTTCACCGCCGGGCCGTGTTTGTCGACTGCTTCAATGCGCTCTAGATATTTTTCCGAGATCGACCGCGCTGTGTACTTGCCGGACTTCATGCCATCTTGCAGTTCCGCGACCGTGACTTCTTCGAATTCAAATGCCGGGACCTCGGGGGTCTTGCTCGCGGGAGAAATTTCCCGCGCCGACGTGACCCACGGCCGGAGCGCAGACGCCGCGGCTGTCGCCAGGCCGCCAAGCAAGCCACCTTGCAGAAATCTTCGCCGCGCGGGAATCTGGAGATCCCCCTCTTTCGGGCTTAACTTTTTGCTTTCCGATGCAACCGAACTTGCTGCCTTGTGATTTGTATCTTTTTTCATTTGGAATGCCCCACGATGAATATTGGCTGCCGATGAAGCGCACAGATATTACGCCAACGCGGGGCAGCAGCGAAATAATCCATCGCAAAAATCATTAAAGCCCCGACGTGCCCCCCGGTTACCAGAAGACGGAGCCAGCTCCATAATCCCTCTTTTCAAGAGGGAAGGATTTGAGTATAGTTTGGCCATAGCCAGTGTCCCCCTGGTGGTCGGTTTGACATGCTAAGAATTGATGTCGACGCCCCAGCTCCTGTGCACCTCACCTTTACCGTGGGGCGTGCTTCCGCATCTTTTCTCTTCGGTTGCTGCGGTATTGCTGTTCTCGCCGGTGCCACCGTTGCCGCTGCTCAATGTTCCGCGCAGGACGTCGCCGGCGCCGCCAGGGAAGAACACGCCCGCAAAGAAACGCAGCAGAAAAAACCCAAGCACGTTTACACAAATGAAGATCTGAAGCGCGCGAAAATTCTTACCCCGGAGGATCGCGAGCAGGCCGAAGCCAGGAAAAATCAACCCGCACCGGCAACGGATAAAAAATCGCAGGATGCAGTTGACGCCGCATCCCTTCCCGCCGACGCTCCCCTCGGCGATGTCGCTCGCAGCTTTCGCCATCAAAAAGAACCGCAGGAGCAGCGGCGCGCGCAACAGTTCGCTCTCCCTCTCACCGAGGCCCCGGTGCTCGCTTCGCCCAAGCCTCTCGTACGCTCTCTTCGTCCGAAGTCCTCGCTCGCGAGTCCGGTCGCGCCGCCGTTTGCTAAATCCATTTCGCCGGGTGCCGTTCCGTTCCGGCCGCCCGTGAAACGCTCGCCGTTCTCGCGTCCGAAGTTTTTTATGTCCGCTCCGCCGCGCGTTTCTCGTTCCAGGCCATCGCCGCCGGGTGTTTCATCTCCGGGACCTGTTGCGCCTGCGGTATCCGCAAAGCCACCGGCTCATTTTGTTCCCGCCCAGCCGCCCGCGAAAGTCTCTCCGAGCTATTCGACAAACTTACGCTCCGTAATCGTGGAACGCGGCGATTCCCTCTGGAAACTCGCCCAGCAGAATCTGGGTCAGGGTTACCGTTGGCGCGACCTCCTCGCTGCCAATCCGCACGTCCGCGACGCCAATCACATCGAAGCCGGCTCGCGGATCTTTCTGCCCGCTTCAGCTTCCTCTCGGGCCTCCACTACGCTGACCGTGCAGAACGGCGACTCGCTCTCCAGGATCGCCCGTGCCCGCTTCGGCCACGCTTCTTCCTGGTCCTGCATCTTCCGCGCCAACCCCTCCATTTCCGACCCCAACCTCATCTACCCCGGCCAGATCCTGGCGCTGCCCGCCTCTTGCGAGCCCTAGGACGATTTACTCCTCGAGTAAAATCGATTCGCAATTTATCCGTTTTCCCCCCGCGACATTCGCCTCATTTGGAAACCCTCCCTCTCCTTAGCACCGGCCAGCAGTGAGTTCAGTTACAATATATTTTTGGCGCAGTTCGGAGGCCGGGCGCGTGATCCACCGCAAAATCTTCCACAACGACAGCTTGCTGCCGATCGAAAAGGTCCGTTTGTCTCCCGGCCAGGCGGGCCTGATTTGCGGCTGGGGCATCTTTACTACGGTCCGCATTTCCCGCGGTGAAGCTTTCGCCTATGAACGCCACTGGCGCCGCCTGGAAAAAGACGCCGCCATCACCCGCATCCCCATGTCTTACACGGCAGCGAAAGTCCGAGTCCATCTGCACGAACTTATTCGCGCTAACAATGTCTCCGAAGGCGCCGCACGCATCTATCTCGTCTACAACACAGTCGGCTTCTGGCAGAGCGACGAACCACATCCTCCGGTCGATCTCATCATCACTACCGCCGGCATGCCCGAGTATCGCGAGCCCGTTCGCCTCGCTCTCCGCGAACAAGGCCGCCACGCCACTGCTCCCCTTGCCGGCGTGAAAACAATTTCCTGGCTCTCCAATGTCTGGGCCGTCGCGGAAGCTCAGAAAGAAGGCTACGACGAGGTCGTGCTCCTCAACGAACGCGGCGAGGTCGCCGAATGTACGGCCGCCAACATCTTCGCCGTAAAAAACAATAAAGTTCTCACGCCGCCTCTCAACTCCGGCTGCCTCGAAGGCGTCACCCGCGGCATCCTCTTCGAAATTGCTCCCGAGGCAGGTTTTTCCCTGCTGGAACAGACTCTTCTTCCTGAAGATCTTTATTCCGCCGACGAAGTTTTTATCACTTCGACCAATCGAAATCTCATCGGCGTTGGCGGAATTGCCGGCCACAAAATCGCCTCCGCCCCTGGTCCCCTTACGCGCCGCCTCGAAGAAACGTTCGCCGCTTATGTTGAAGAGTATGTTTCGCGTCGCGTCGCCTCCTCCGCCTCTCGCTAAACTTCCTCATTCACCGGATTCTCCCCGTTGTAGTGGCCGGTTTTCAGACTGGTTTTTTTCGCCTCGTTGCCCATCGAATCAGGAATGGTGTACCCTTTCGCTGAAAATTTTCTTGCACATCCGCCGCGCGAATGCTTCACGCGCGGCAACCTGGAGATAACCATGGCAAACGATTTTGTTCCTCGCACAGGCGCTCTTAATTCCTCCGAGAGCAATACCATTGAAGAAAAAGAGCACACAAACACAGAACGACCCTTCGACCCATCGCACGGGCTCTCACCGGCTAGCCGGCGGGCATTTCTCCAGGGCGCGGCCGCCACCGCTGCGGCCCTCGCGTTGCCGCGCTGGTCGCGCGCCGACACCAACGACATCAACGCCATCCGCACGGAAATCGAAAAACGTCACGGCGAATCCGTGCAGCGCCTCCAGGAATGGATCCACCAGCCCTCCATCGCCGCCGAGAACCGCGGCATGAGCGAAGGCTGCGAGCTCACCATGCGCATGTTGCGCGATGCGGGCTTTGGCCAGGTCACCAAGGTGCCCACCGACGGCCAGCCGGGCATCTTCGCCACTCTCGACGCTGGCGCACCGCGCACCCTCGGCCTCTATTTCATGTACGACGTCAAGCAGGTGGACCCTTCCGAATGGTCGTCGCCGCCATGGGACGCCACGATAGTCGATCGCCCGGGCCTCGGCAAAGTTCTCATCGGCCGCGGTGCGGTAAATCAGAAAGGTCCGGAGGCGACTTTTCTCGCGGCGCTCCACGCGATTCGCGGCGCCGGCCGCAAGCTGCCCGTCAATTTCGTGTTTGTTGCCGAAGGCGAAGAAGAGATTGGGTCGCCGCACTTCCCCCAGGTCGTCCACCGGCCCGAAGTGCTGGCTGCCCTGAAAAAGTGCAGCGGTATTTTCATGCCATTCGCCTCGCAGGGTCTTGACGGCCAAGTCAGTATATTTCTCGGCGCGAAGGGCGTCGTCGAGCTCGAACTGATTTCCAGTGGCGAGCGCTGGGGCCGCGGGCCGCGCAAAGACATTCACTCCAGCAACAAAGCAAGAGTGGACAGTCCCGCGTGGCATCTGGTCGAAGCCCTCTCCACGCTAGTCTCCCCCGACGGCAACGATCCCGTTGTCGAAGGTTTCGCCGACAAAGCCCGGCCGCTCTCCGACACGGATAAAAAATTGCTCGACGAGGCGGCCCGCCGCATGAGCGAGGCGGAAACGAAAAAGCTGCTCGGGGTCGAGCACTGGGTCCACGACGTGAGCTGGCGCGAATCGCTCGAGCTCCTCACCTCCCGCCCAACGATCAACATCGAAGGCCTCGTGGGTGGTTACACCGGCCCCGGCGGGAAGACCATCCTGCCGGGCAAGGCCGTGGCTAAGATCGATATGCGCCTCGTACCTGATATGACCGCAGCCGAGGCGCTTGCCGCCCTTAAAGCGCATCTTGCCAAAAAAGGCTTTGGCGACATTGAGGTTCACATGAGCGGCGGTTACGATCCGACAAGCACGCCAGCCGACTCGGCAATCATTCGCACGGCTGCCGCCGTCTACCGCCACAACGGCATTGACCCCGTTCTTCTTCCGCGGCTCGCTGGCTCCTGGCCGGGATACGTCTTCACCGGCGATCCCCTGCGCCTCCCCGCTGGCCACTTCGGCCTCGGCCACGGCAGCGGCGCCCATGCGCCCGACGAGTATTACGTCATCGAGTCGAACAATCCCAAGGTGCAGGGAATGGACGGCGCCGCGCTATCACACGTCGAATTTCTCTATGAATACGCTTCGACAAGCTGAGACGGCGTGCGATTCTCGCGAGAGAGTTGCGCTGCACGCTTAGCGCGGGTTCGTCTGTTTGCACCCGGCCCACCGCGTTTCAGGATCTGGAAACAAGCGAAGCGCTGCGTGTTGCTTCCCGGCGTTTTCTACGGCTTAATGGACAAGCAGGCAAATCCCTCAGAGGTCTCATGGATCAGCAGGAAGTCCAACCCGTTCAACCGGGTGCGCCCGAGCGGGTCCAACATATTAAGACCAACATGCGCCAAATCGCGCGGCGCCAGTGGTGGCTATGGTCCACTGCTGTCTTGGTCACGCTCTTGCTCACTTTGGGAATCGCCTCTTTCGCATTCCCTGGACTCCTTGAACAATCGCGAGACACTTACACCTTTGACCTGAATATCGCCATGCGCGGGCTCGTTGGTCTCGTCCTTATCTTCAATGTGTACACGATTTACCAGCAGCTCCAGATTCATCGCATCCAGAACAATCTCAGCCAGCAAATCGAGACCCTGGTCCGGGTCGAAGAGCGCACCGAAGAAGTCTACAAACTGGCGGTTCTCGACTCCCTGACGGGGCTTTATAACCGCAGGTCAGGGGAGCAACGTCTCGCCGAAGAGATTTCGCGCTCCCATCGACACGCGCGCCCGCTTACGATTCTCCTCCTCGACATAAACGGATTGAAAGCCGTCAACGATTCGTTTGGCCATCCCGCCGGCGATCAAGTGATCAAACACTTTGCCGAGCTGTTGCAGAGAGCGATTCGCGGCTCTGACGTCGCCGTTCGCCTGGGCGGCGATGAGTTTATGGCAGTGCTGCCGGAGTGCAAGCCCGACGAAGTGCACCTGGTCTTGGCCCGCTTGGCCGGAAAGAAGGTCGAATTTGACGATCACACGATTGATCTCAAGTTCGCGGCCGGCTGGACCGACTACATCGCCGGAGAAACCGTGGAAACATTGCTGAAACGCGCAGACGCTGCCCTCTACGTCAACAAACGCGCCGGCAAAGAAAAAAATGAATCAAACGCCCGCGTTACGTAGTTAACACTCTTCAACATTCATTGCCATCTTTGTTAGGGCACATGTAGAGGCCGCGGACTTTCGCGGGCACTTTTTTTCATCAGCTTTGGCGCTCGCGTCGCCGGCAGGCTTTAAGTCGGCTCCCATTTCTGAATTCTCCGCCTCTCACTTCTTAATTGGCGCGCTCGGCTTGATCTCGGCTGCCGCCTTTCGCAGGTCTTCCACGGTCGACCCGCTCAATTCATAGAGCAACGGCTCATTCTCGCGTTTTGCAATCGTCCGGTCTCCGTTCTTTGCCAGAAGAACTTTCTCCACGCGCTTGCCGTCATTCGAAGTCACGGCGATGTCCAGAGCCGCCGCAGTGAATCCGTTTTCAACAAACTTGTTCGCAGACAAGTCGCGAATCTTGGCAACCAACTCTCTCACGCTTCCCGCATCCATTTTCGCGCCGTTCGAGGACCAATCTTCTCCGCTCCGGCTCAGCGAATAGCTCTTCGCGCCGTCGTGTATGTCAATCTTCTCCGGATCCGCAAACCCGAAATCAAATAGCTTCTTGTTGCGGAAATTATCCACGCTTTTGTCGAGTTCTGTTCCCAGCGCGCTCGAAACCTTGTAAACGCCCTCCACCACGCTCGATTTCGCGTAGTAATCGTCCTTATTCTTCCGCACTTGTAGTTCTTGGGTTCCGGAAACGTCTGTCACTTTTGCGGTCGCGATCGGCGAGCCCGAAACAAACGCCGCCGCCGCTTTTTTCTCATCCTCGATTCCGCTCGACTCCATCTTGGCGTCGCCCAGGTTCCGCACCAGTCCGTCCACCTGGAATCCCTCCGCGCGGTATGGCCCGGGCTTCACGATCTGCCACTCTTCTTTGTTGCGGCCAAATTCGATGGTCTGTTTTTTTGCCGTCAATTCCACCCGGCTCACCTTATCGGTATCGAAAGTCATCAACCGCTTGTCGCGTAAATCGTCCGCGCTTTTGTCGAACCCATTCTTGTTGTAACTCGCCACCGTAAAAACTCGCGGATCGCCGTTCACGGCCGTAAACGTGGCGCTCCCCGCTGGCGTGTCATCGCCAAAGAGCAGCTCGTGCTTCTTCGCATCCTTCTCGGTAATGTCCACCTGGAGCGCAGGGTGAGTCAGCCCATACTGCTCGAGGTTGCTGGCCTTGTCTTCGATCAGGCGCTCTGCATTCAGCGCCGACAGACTCGCCAACATATTCGACACCGTGTTTTGATCCGCCGGCAATGATTTCGGCTTAGTAATCTGCCACTTTCCCGCATCATTCTTTTCGAGCGTAACTTCCTCGCCGCTCTTTTTCTTGATCTCGACGCGCTTCATGTCCGCCTGGTTCACAGCCAAAATCTTCGGCGTTGCGTCCGTCGCCGCCTTCGCGCTGCTGTCCTCCGGCTTGCGATGGTTGGACCAATACAGCGTTCCGCCCAGCGCCGCCAGAACAATTGTGGCTATGAGTAATCCCGGACTTTTCATCGGAGTTGTCCTGAAACCTGCGGCTATTTCACCCGCCGTTCGCGCGGCCGAAGCATCAACCTTTCGGCCTCGCTCATTTTCCTTACCTGCGCCGCCACCACACGGTCACGCCCGCAATCACCACCATCAACGGAAGCAAAAACTGGCTCGTAATTCGCACCCAGTTCATCTGCGCCCGCGTCATCGTTATCCGCCGGTCTTCTCTTTCCTTCGGCCGTATCGAAATCAAATCTTCATCCGAAGCCAGCCAGTTCATGGTGTTCAGCGCCAAATCGCGGTTCCCATTGAATCCCAGGAACCTGTTCGCCGCCCACCCCGAACTTCCCATCACCACGAAGCGCCCCTGCCCGCCCTGCTTCTCCGTCTTGAAGGTTCCCGCCGCGGCAATCGTCATCGGTCCCTTTTTGTTCTTTGGATCGTTTGGATTGACATCGGGCTTGTCCAGTTTGCTCGTCGCCAGGCTGCTCTCCGACGAGCTGAACAACTTTTCCAAAGTCGTTTTGTCAGTGCCCTTCAACTCCAGCGAGCGCGTCAACGGAAATCCCGTCGCCGTGCCTTTCATTTCGTTCACGATGACGTGCGTTTCATAATTGTGAACCAGCGCGACCTCGGGTCCAACGCCCATCAGCTGTCCGACCGGGCTCAAATCAAGTATCAGATCCTTGTCCGCCGTAACGCCCCAGCTTTGCAACAAACTGGCAAGCGCATCATTGTCGGCGATCTCTGCCTTCCCCATTTTCAGCGGCGGATCCAGCAGGAACAGCGCCCGCCCGCCGTTCTCCACGTATTTTTTGATCGCATCAATTTCGGGTTGTACGTAGTCCCCGGTCGGTCCCGCCACCACCACGACCGTGCACTCGCCTGGCACTTCCGCCTTTTCCAGCAGACTGATCGATTTCGCGACGTACTCGTCTTTCCCCAGCAGTTCCTTCAGGTGCGAGTAGCCGTTGCGCTCGGAATCATCGATCCGGTGCTCGCCGCTCCCCGTCACAAAACACACCGTCCGCGTGGTGTTCTTCAAATCCCGAATGAACGCCCCGGTGATTCCTTCTTCCGTCATGCTCTTGGCTTCTTCTTTTTTCTCGCCTATCTGCACGATAGCAGCGCCATAGTTCTTTACTCCGGCTTCTCGCGCCACTTGCGGCTTCTTGTCCGGATCGACGTACTCCACGTGAACCTTTGGCGAAATGTTCGCGTACTGGTCGAGCTGATCCTTGGCTTCCCGGAATTTCGCGCCTTGATCGAAATAAGTGATCGTCGCGTCCTGCTTCAGCCCCTTCACGATCTTCACCGTCTGCGGGGAAAGGCTGTAACGCTTGTTCGACGTCGCATCAAACGTCTTGTCGTAGCGGCTGCCCAGGATATTCGCGATTGTCAAGATCGCCAGCACCACCGCGATATAGACCACCGCGTA
>Ga0207133_1050_pt1 | contig 21971 bp, 11 predicted proteins | sample Alteio_BWMinHeat_11_FD_153537 | JGI IMG/M metagenome (GOLD analysis project Ga0207133, IMG submission 153537) | Enriched cells from forest soil in Barre Woods Harvard Forest LTER site, Petersham, Massachusetts, United States -... | ecosystem: Environmental > Terrestrial > Soil > Temperate forest >... | reverse complement strand
TCTTTAATTACATCTCCGCTTATTCTTTGCAAGCCTACCATCTTGATAGTCTGATGGAGTCTGTTCTTTTAACGTATTTTGCAATCTTTTTTGCAATATCTTTATTATTTATTATCCCGGCATTAATCAGCAAATTTTCTCTGAAACAGTGTTTATTGCTTGGTACTATTCCTCAGCCTATCTTAGTTTTATTAATGATTATTTTTAAACAACCCTTGATTTTTTGGTTCGTTGTGGCGTCAATGGCTATTGTGGTGCCCACGGTTTATGTTGTGCTGCTGAGTATTCTTTCAAACGAAACTGAGCGCGAATATCAAGGCCGCATAATGGGCGTTTCATCATCCATTAATTCTTTGGCGTGGGGCATTGCGCCTCTAGCATCTGCATTACTACAACCTTTTTCTATTACGTTACCATTTATCTTAGCTGTCATCATCTTAATGATGGCGGCTCTCATGTCAGTAAAATATAACAATGGAGAACGGTTTTATCGAAAAATACCTACTGCTCTAAAAATGGAAGATGAAAATATTTAAGAGGTCACTAATGAATTGGATAGTTTTAATGCTCTCCGGAATGACACTAGCGTTGCTAGCCGTCGTCATCATTCGTGCTTTATTATGTAAAAAAACTAAAGCGCTATTGCATGATCAAATCAAAATAAAGTTTAACCAAGACGCTGCGATCGAGCACTTAAGTCAGGTAATACAATGTGAGACCATTTCTGAAAATGCGGGTGAGATAACAAGCCCTGCGGCTTTTATAAAATTGCATGCATTTCTCACTCGCACCTATCCTGCCGTATTTACATGCTTAGAAACGCAAAAATTGGGTGAATTTGCCATGTTACTCAAGTGGCAAGGCACAGATCATTCCATGGATCCTATTCTTTTAATTGCCCATCAAGATGTGGTACCTGTTCCTCAGGCTGAGTATGAGCACTGGGAGTTTCCCCCTTTTTCAGGAACAGTTTCTGAAGGGTTCATTTGGGGCCGAGGCGCGCTGGATATGAAATCAACCCTGGTTGCCATACTAGAAGCTATCAATCAGCTGATTAGTAAAAATTTTCAACCAAAAAGAACCCTGTATATTTATCTAGGGGATGATGAGGAAGTCGGAGGACCAACCGCAAAAAAAGCCGCAGCATGGATGGCATCACAAAAAATCAAGCTCAGCTATATCATTGATGAAGGCGGTGCGATTTTAGATAAAATGGTGCCGGGTGTGAACCCTCCCATTTGTTTAATTGGTATTGGTCAAAAAGGCGCATTGAATCTAAAATTAAGTGTAAAAGGTCATAGCGGACATTCTGCTCAGCCACCCCGATCCACACCGATAGATATTTTAGGTTCTGCAGTTGCGAAAATAAAACAAAACGAAATGCCAATCCATTCTAATTCTTTGGTGTTTCCATTATTTGAAAAACTAGCGCCTTACATGCCATTTACACAGAGGCTAATCATGACAAATCTGTGGCTTTTCAAATCTTTTCTGGCTGCGAAACTTGCAAAAATACCCTTGATGAATGCGATGATGCGAACGACAGCCGTACCTACTATCTTCAATGCTGGGTTTAAACAAAATGTCATTCCTGAAATTGCCAGTGCCATTATTAATTATCGATTATATCCAGGAGACACACGAGCAGATGTGGTGAAACATGTTGAAGGGTTACTGAAAAATTCTGAAGTCAATATCAATGTAGTAGATGATTTCAATGGACCGACAGTTTCTAAAACCGATGCGTTCGGTTATAAAATCATCAATGAAACTATTCAGCAAATTAGCGATGATCCAGTCATTATCGCACCTGTGCTCACCATTGGTAGCACAGATGCACGCCATTTTGCAGCACTCACTGAGCATGCATATCAGTTTCTTTTCATCCGCGGAACGATAGAGGACTTCAAAGGCTATCATGGTATGAATGAACGTATTTCTATAAAAAACTATATCAATAGCATTCATTTTTATTATCAACTTATTAAAAATTCGCAAACACAATGTTCAATTTTATGAGAGCGCTAAGATGATGGAAATAGAAATACAATGAATAATTTACTCACTCATTTCACGCAACAATTTGGAATAACTCTCTCGTCGTTAATGAATCCATCGACTGTTTTTGTGATTGTTCATGGGGCAGATGGCAGTATTGTTTCATTCTATGAATTAGCTAGATTGTTAAATATTCCTGTTATTGCGATTCGTTATATTCCCTCTTTAGTAGAGTCTTGTCAGACGATTGAACAGTTTGCGGCTATTTACCTGGATCATTTTTTGAAATGTTATCCAACCGTTTCTTATATTCTTGCCGGACATTCTTTTGGCGGATTAGTGGCTCTCGAAATGGCAGTGTTAGCACATGCGCAAGGCAAAAAAAATGTGCCGGTTTTTCTTCTCGATCCTAATTTACCTTTAGCGATGAGAAACTATCAAGCAGAGCGATTGCTTGAGTTACGAGTGTTGGCAACCATTGTTATTCCACAACATATGATTGCGAAGTACGATATCGATCATTGTGACGAATCCGAATTGCTTAATTTATTAAGCCGTTGTCTAAAGCCAAATAGAATAGAAGAAATTTTATCAGCACGGAAGCATTGTCTAGCAGCCTTGAGTCAGTACAGTTATCGTGATCATCCCGGATTATTCGCACACATGATTCATGCGAGCGATAAACTCGAGTTTGATTTTATTGACCAAGAAACAAAATGCATTACTACAGGGTCAATGGTGAGTGGTAATCATTTTACAATGCTGAATTCTCCGCATGCAGGGGATTTAGCGGCCATCATTAATTCTCATTTAGGACGCTATGTATGAACGAAGAAAATTTTATTGGAAAAATTCCCCATCAGTTATTCGAGGAACAAGTTATTTCATCCAAAAATGAAATAGCAGTATTCACCGAAAATAAGTCCATGACTTACGATGTGCTAAATAGCACAGCAAATCAGCTAGCATATTATTTGACGCAAGTGTTAAACATTATGCCGGGCGATACGGTAGGTGTTTGTACGACGCATGAGTTAGAGCGCGTTTTATCGCTGCTTGCCATTGCAAAAGCGGGCGCAACGTATGTGCCAATTGATCCACATTATCCAGCGGATCTAATCAATTACATGACGGATAAAATAGCAGCGAAATTTATATTAGTGAATCGTCGTGAACTGCTAGATAAAAAACTTGAACTAACAGCCTCTCTAGTTGATCTAAATATAATTAATTACTCGCAGTATTCAATTAATAATCTTGCGATTCCAATTTCAAGCCAAGCACCTCTGTATATTATCTTTACCTCTGGTTCAACGGGGCGCCCAAAAGCAGTTGCTGTATCACATCGTGCAGCACATAATCATTTTGCTTGGATCATGGACTATACGCAATTCACACCATCGGATATATGGCTTCAAACAATCAATCCTTCTTTTGATCCATCGATGCATGAATTAATAGCGCCATTAATGGTAGGTGGCAGTATTGCGCTGATTGGCGGAACTAGAAAGCTAGACAGCCGTGAAATCACAGACGCTATTATTCGGCACAGAGCGACCCATATCACCTCGGTTCCGACGATGTTAACCCTCTTGGTTAACACACCGAATTTTTCATCTTGTCAAAGTTTAAAACATGTCTGTGTTGGCGGCGAAGTATTTAGACCTGCGCTCGCCATGAAGGCGATGACGCAATTACCAAATACGCATTTCCATAATGTATACGGTCCAACTGAAGCAACTATTATGGCAAGTGGCTGGAAAATTTGTCAGCCAGAAAATAAAGACGCACTGCCAATTGGTCCAGCTATTTACAATATGAAATTTTATTTACAGACGGACTCTGGAAAAATCATTGATATAACGCCGGACACAGAAGGGGAGTTGTGTATTAGCGGTATTTCATTGGCGAATGGCTATGTAAATGATGAAGCCCTGACCAATGAAAAATTTATTTTAAATCCATTAGAACCCGACTCACAGTCAATATATCGACGGCTATACTTCGCAGGGGATCGATGTCGTGTTGATGAGCAAGGTCATGTTTTTTGTCTAGGTCGCATGGATGATCAAGTGAAAATCAATGGCCAACGCGTTGAGTTGGCTGAAGTCGAGTATCAGTTTTCTACAGTGCATAGCGTCAATGATGTCGCTGCTCTTATGATTGAGGGCGATTTAATAGTAGCCATTGTTCCCAACGAACCACAGCTTGATAACGCAGCATGGTTAAACAGCATTCGAGATCAAGTTGAGAAAAAATTACCGCCGTTTATGATGCCTAAACGCATCAAAATAATTGACACCATTCCTAGGCAAGCTGTTAGCGCAAAAGCCGATAGAAAAAAGTTAATTGAAATGCTCTCTACAATTTCAACCATCACTGATCACAATAAAAAAATAACTGCGAGTGAGCCAGAATCTATTGAGAAAATTATCACTATGATAATCAGCGATGTCACTGCGAACAACATAGATTCATCGTGCGATGTTGATATTAGTTTTGCTGACCTTGGCTTAGATTCAGTTGATTTACAGATGTTAACACTAAAACTCAGTAACCATTTCAATCTTGATATTCGAACAGAAGATCTATTTGAATATTATACGATTGAAAAATTATCTGACTTTATCGAAAAACCACGTCTGCTGGCCGTATAAGAAAGGCATTAAATTATATGAAAAAATTTGATATTACAATTGTGGGTGGTGGCATCTCAGGTTTATATAGCGCTTATTGTTTGAAAAAATCGTATCCCAATAAAACAATTGCCTTATTTGAATCACTTCCTATGTTGGGCGGTCGGATTCAAACAGGTTCTTTTGCGGGCGGTCTATTTCAGCCAGCCTACGGCGCTTTAAGAATAGAGCCCGATTTTCAAATTGAGATGCATCGCTTTATTCAAGAATTAAATATTCCCATAAAACATATTGAACAGGGAGAAGCAAGTTCCGCAACAGTTCCCAATATGGACTTGCTGACACTGGAAGAAAAAAAATTAATACTAAGTCACCCTGATAGGGGTGCGGATATTTTATTATTAGAATTAGGAATAAAAAAAATACTCGGAAATCAATGGAACTTAGAGAATGATGATCTCTCTCATCCAGAACGAAATCAGCTGATTGAAAATCTAAAAAAAACGGCTGTTTATAAAAATAAACCGCTCTATCAACAAGGTGCCTGGAATGTATTCAGTGATGTTCTCTCATATGAGGCAGTTGAATTCTTCCGGGAAAAGGGCGCCTATTACAACATGAAAAATGACAATCAAAATGCGGCCGATTGGATTGTATTTTTGCTCAACTTACGCCTGATGAAACAACCTTCTTACATACCTGTTGGTGGCATGATACAAATGATTCATCTGATTGAAGAGCAATTGATTTCAATGGGTGTTGAAATATATTTAAATCACCACCTAAAAGAGTTTAAACAACAAGATGAAAAATTAGTTTATTTAAAATTTAATGATAATCAAAATAATAATCAATTAAAGCACTCGGAAATAAATTTGATTTCAGAGCATGTGATATTAGCAATACCACAATATTCACTGAAAAAATTCACGACCTATCTTCCAACAATGATTAATACACTTCTGGATAGTGTGCTGCCGATTCCTATTTTATGGGCAACAGCCACCCTCAAAAATCCGCCGTGGGAGCATTCTGCCAAGCCTACGAGTGGTGAGCATGCACCTATTCGCGCAGCGCATCTTGAATTTAAAGCGCATCAAGGTGAGACCTATGGTATGGCAATGTTCTATTGTGATGGCCCTTGGCATCAGTATTGGCGTCACTTTGTCGATGACGATGTTTTGGATTTTCAAGGCTATCAATTTTTACCACAAGTCAATCAAAATCTATTATTAAAAAATGAAATTGAAAAAACGATCCAGCAACAATTTGGTTTGCAGGTTTTACCGAATATTGAAGAATGGGGCATACGTGACTGGGGACGACCACCCTTTGGGGCGGGCGTGCATTTATGGAAAATAGGTGCGCAATCCGATTCGATTATTAACACATTAAAAGAATTTTCTTTGCAGGAAGATTCACCGCATAAAAATATGCATATTTGTGGTGAGGCATATTCAGAATGCCAGGGATTTTTTGAAGGCGCAATTCGTTCTGCTGATTATGCTATTGCTGCAATTCGGCAATCCTTAATCCTTTGAGTAATATTTCGATTGAGTTATAGAGGAATATAAAGTTGAAACATCATCAGCCCATCTCGATCATTGGCATGGCCTGCGAATTCGCCGGTCAAGCGGATTCACTGGCTCATTTTTATAATGTCATTATTGATGGCGCTGATGCGACTTCGCCTATTCCTAAAAATCGTTGGAATATTCCTTTAGAACAACTACCCACTTCGATTTTGCATGGTGGATTTCTACGGAGAAATCCTTGGGATTTTGATCAGCAATTTTTTTCTATATCGCCTAAAGAAGCCGCACGAATAGATCCGCAGCATAGAATTCTATTAGAAAATACCTACCATGCGTTAGAAGACGCAAGCATCGATCCAATCGATATCAAAGGTACGAAGTGTGGTGTGTTTATCGGATTAGGTACCCAAGATTATTCTAGAATTATGCACAATTCAGGGGATTTTAAAGGGTTACATAGTAAAGGATCATTAGGAAGTATGGCAGCAGGACGAATTTCATATCATTTCGACTTGGTGGGTCCGAGTTTTGTCGTTGATACTGCTTGTTCGTCTTCTCTCGTTGCTCTTCATCAAGCTGTCAAAGCATTACAGCTTGATCAATGTGATTTAGCGGTAGTAGGTGGTGCGACCCTAATCTTGACGGTAGATTATAGTGTAGATTTAGCAAGTGCTGGTTTGATGGCAAAAGATGGTCGTTGCAAACCGTTTAGTCGATACGCTGATGGTTTTGCGCGCGGAGAAGGCGCCGGCGTTATTATTCTGCAGCGCCATCATGAAGCGATAAGTGCTAAACGTAGAATTTATGCAAATATACTGGGTAGCGCAATCAATGGTGATGGGAAAACCAATGGCATCACTGCTCCATCTAAAGAATCTCAAAAACGTGTTATCAAAGACGCATTACTAGATGCCAATATATCTCCCGAGCAGGTTTCCTATATTGAAACACATGGGACCGGCACCGATTTGGGCGATAAAATTGAATTTGCTGCATTGTGTGATGTTTACCAAGGAAGAAAAAATCCCCTTTATTTAGGATCAGTCAAGGGCAACATTGCGCATTGCGAAGCGGCTGCTGGTATAGCCGGCGTCATTAAGACAAGTTTATGTATATACAATAATGTAATACCACCGCATACCGCTGCACACGCTGTTAACCCCGAACTACGTCATGATTTGTTGAATGTTAAATTTCCCCAACAAGTCATACAAAATAAAAAAATTATTGGTAGTGTCAGTTCATTTGGTATGAGTGGTTCTAATGCACATGTATTACTTGGCTTTGTTGAGCCTAATGCTTGTCCAATCATAAATGAAAAAATAAAATTTCCCTTTCTATTCTTGTCAGCAAAATCGGCAGAATCTTTTATTAAATTGCGGGATGAATATCACAATCTTCTAGAATCTTGCAGCGACGCTACACTAAAAGAAATTTTACACAAGTCCAATATGAGTCGAAAAAATTGGCCCAACTATCGAGAATTAATCTATGGAAACGATAGGGTAGAGTTTATTAATAAGCTCAATAAAATTAGCTTGAAAAGCATTCAAGAAGATTCGCATCGACGCAAAAGAAAAATCGCTTTTTTGTTTACTGGGCAGGGCGCCATATATAAAGATATGACTCGCTTGCTTTATGACACAGTCACGCTCTATCGGAATATATTTGACAAATATGCTGCTAAGATTGATGCGAGTATTCAGCTGCCTCAAAAAATAAAAAATTATATCTTTAGCGATCTTAATAATCTTAATAACATTGAAGACAGTGATAGTTCTGCACATTTTTTTGAAAATACACAAGCAGCACAACTCAGTCTTTTTTTAATTGAATTTTCTCTTGTTGAATTGTTTGCGGCACTTGGTGTGAAACCGGATTATGTGGTGGGACATAGTTTAGGCGAGTATGCAGCGGCGTGTTGTGCTGGCATATTATCATTTGAGCATGCTGTCCGCATGATCATAGTGAGAAGTCAAGAAACTGATAATGCGCATGCGCTTACGAAAGGGGTAATGTTGCAAATTTATGCGCGCGCAGAAGTAGTAGAGTCGATTCTAAATGAAATTCGTTTATCCAATCCCAATTTGCAATTATGGCTTTCTGTCTATAATGCGCCTGAAATACAAGTTGTTTCAGGAACGATAGATGCAATTGAAGAATTAATTATAAATTTAAAACATCGTCGTCTTCATCACTCAAAATTAAATACTACTCATGCGTTTCATACCCCTTTGTTTGCACCAGCAGCAGCCTGTTTTAAAAATAATTTAGCGGGCTATGATATTGATTTTTTAGATCAACCCGCATCGACTGTAAATTTCATTAGCACGGTAGAGGGTGACAGTACAGGTAAGAACTTTCGTAATCTGTCGTATTGGGAGGCGCAAATCGTGCAACCTGTGCGATTTAACCAAGCGATTGATACTTGTTATCAACTCGGCGTCAATTGTTTCATTGAGCTTGGGCCAGATTCCATTTTGACAGCGCTGGCTTCTCAAGCTTTAAAAACCGCAGATAAAATTCAAGAGTTGGAATTTATCCCTGCTAATATAAAAAATAAGACTAATTTAGATGCATTCTTTAAGGTCCTGAATAATTTATATGTTTGTGATCGGTTAGATTGTTCAAAACTAAATTTAATTACAGGTGGAGAATATGCTTATCAGGATACTTCATCTTTACCGCTGTATCCTTTTGCTAGAACAGAATTATTACCTGAATATTTAAAGAAAAATTCACTTTTTTTAACACCTAAAACCCCTATTATTTCAGATAGGTTGGATATGGCCGTTATGCCGACACGGTTAGAATTCCAAATAAATTTGGATTTATCAAATAGTCATGATGCCTACATTGCCCAGCATGTTATTAATAATATCTGTTTATTGCCAGGATCTTATTATGCAGGCGCCAGTATTTACTTAATCGAAAAATTAATAAATGATTATGGAGCAAATAAAGAATTTTCTATTGAGATTAAAAATTTATTCATCTTAAGGCCAGTTATTTTTGACGAAACAGGAAAAGAAAATCTCAAAGTAGTTATTTCCCAGCAAGAAACTAATCAATATAAGCTGACTTATTTTCGACTTTCTGATTTAGGAAAAGCAGTTTGTGAATTAACTGTATTCTTAAATGTAGCCGACGAACCAATATGTACTTTACCAGTGCACGCGACGCTTGCGAGACAATCCGTAGAGAATTTTTATCTCGAGTATGCCGCATGTGGCGTTAATTATGGTCCCTTGTTTAAGAGGCTTCAAACTTATTATTGGTTGGATGCGAATAATATTATCGCTGAAATACTGCCGCCAGATGATCATAATGAAAAGTACAGTTCAACACATGCCGTTTTTCTTGATAACTGTTTTCAAACGATAGCGCTAGTTTTAAATAAATTAAATCATGCCTATGCACCTACCACTATCATGAAATGTAAATACTACAAACAAGAGCGGTGGAATTCAGTCATGAAGTGTCTCGCAGAGATGACGGCGCATACTGAGGATTATCTTGAGGCTAATTTAACTATATACAATTCGAAACACGAAGTATTGATGGAGATAATGGGGATTGCTTGCCAGGCGGTTGATTTGCGACATCTTCAAGAAAATATTGTGCATCATGTCAAATTTGAAAAAGTTGAAGTGACCTCAAGTTTTGATAATTGTCATGAAAAATTTGGGGCTATTGCTGATCTTAAAAATAATAACGCGATGACGATGTTATCACTTCTTTCAAAACGACAGGCCGCTATTCCTACTGTGAAGTTTTCTGATTTCGTTAAGGGCGAAGAAATAACTGAGAGTCATCTTATTTGTTTAGTAGACTCTGCTGGTAATATGAATAGCAAATCTGTATTTCAGCTTTTCACTGAAGTTTATAATGCACTAAGGCAACTCGATGACAAATCGCCAGGGCGATTAAAAATATTTTCTATTGTCTCTTCTGCATTGACGCATTCACCTAAAGACCTCATGGGGTCGCTACTGCGAGCAATGGTTTTAGCTTTTCCAACAGAATTTCCTACTATTCAGTTTCGATATTTTTGCTATGATTCGTTTACGCAAGATAATATCAATTATATTTTTCATGCCAATACTTTTGAAGATATTCATTCTACGAATAATATTGCCGCGCCATTTTGGCATATTCGCGAGAATGAATTATTCCGATATAAAACCACACCAAATTTAATTCCATCTGAGATAGTCGAGCTTAAAAAAATAAAAACAGAAGGTTATTACTTAATCACAGGGGGATTGGGTGGTATCGGGAAGCAGGTGATAAAACACCTGGTTTCTGTGCTGAGTTGTAAAAATATTATAATTACCTATAGAAAACCTGAATCACTTACGCAAGACAATATACGCTTTATTGAAGATCTAAGAAGCCAGCATGCAGCTAATATTATTTGCGAATGTGTTGATCTTACAATTGAGTCTCAATTGGTAGAACTATTCCGCATCATGCCACGACCACTCTATGGCATATTTCATTTGGCAGGCATCAATGTCGATCAAACGTTAGCAAAGACGACGCTGAACTCTATGAATAATGCATTATCAGTCAAATATAATTCGGCTTGGATGTTGCATGAATTGTCTTTAGGATTTTCTGAGTTAGAATATTTTGTATTATTTTCTTCAGTTGCGACTTTAATTTCTTCACCTGGGCAATTTGATTATGCGTTAGCTAATCTTGGTTTAATTGATTTAGCTGAATATAGAAATAATCTTAATCTACCCATGACTATCATTGATTGGGGTCCTTGGAAAAATACGGGCATGATGGCTAGTTTATCAGGGAGCTCAACATCGAGCGTGGCGCTACGTAATTTTAATGCTTTGGAACCTTCTACTTGCTGCGAGTCTTTATTCGCCTGTTTGACACAACAGAGTAATGGGAGTAATGATTATCACTTTGCAGTATTTAAATTAAATCAAAAATCAAATATCAGTCAGCATACATCCATTCATATAGAATCAAATAATATAGAATCAAAGCCTGAGATCAATCAATTTTCAAAAAAAGAGGATGTCGCAAACTTTGTCAATGATTTATTGATTACACTAATAGCGCAAGAAACAAATCATAAAATATCTAGTATTGACGACAGTGTCGCATTGAGTGAGCTGGGTTTAGATTCAATCAATACCATCCGAATTCGTGCAGAATTGCAAACGCAACTCAACCTATCGATACCATTATCTTTATTGTTAGATGATCCATCTATTTCTTCCATTACGAATCAACTTTCTTTATTGTGGTTGGATAATCATAAAAATCATAAACATTCGTCACCCATAGTAGATCCTGATTCGTCTCTTAGTAAGGTGAGCGAAAATCAATTCTATCCGCTCTCGTACAACCAATTTTCGATTTGGTATGAACAACAGGCTACTCTGAATAACACAGCATATTACTGTTCAATTGGTTGGAAAATTCAAGGAGATGCCATCAATCTCAATCACTGTCGTGATACTTGGAAATCATTACTTCAAAAGCACGAAATGCTTCGTGCTTTATTCACTCATGAAGAGGGTGAGCTTGGTTATAAGATATTGACTTTGTCCGAAGCATTGCAACAAACAACAATCGTTGTCGAAGATCTAAAATCCGATGTCGATGTAGATAATTATTTGAAAATCTGTTTAACGAAAAAAATAGATTTTCAAAATGAATTACCAACAAAAATCTTTATTATTCGCAAAAAAAATGATGTTTACCTGATGCTATCATCACATCATATTGTCATGGATGCAGCGGCCATGTTTCATGTGGGCGAAAAATTATTGCGCGCCCTATGTGAGCCTGGTTTTATATTAGACCTCGTTCCTATCAGTGCGTCATATCGGGAATTTACGGACTTCCAAAAACAACAAAAACCCGAATATGAAAATAAAGCGATGCAATTTTTACTGAAAGAAGCGCTGGATGAGAATAATAATCTCCGAACATTTGAATTGCCTAAGAATAATATTGCAAGACCCGTGAATTTAGCGCTGGGCGGTAGCACGCAAGTCATATTTGACGATCATGAGATGCAAACTATTATGTCATTGCCAGTCAATATGCGCGTTCATATTTGTTTAAGCGCGTGGGCCTTGTTATTGGCAAGATATACGGGTGAAAATAATATCTTAGTTGGGATTGCATTCAATGGTAGAACTCAGAAAAAATGGACGGATATCATTGGGCATTTTGTTAATGTATTGCCTATGAACATATCAGTAGATCAGCACGATACCTGTTTCAATTTTTTGAATGCAGTGAAACGCCATCTTATTGATCTGTTAGAGTTCCAAGATTTACCGTTGGTCAAACTGATGATGCATGATAGCGTCAAAGATGCCTTACAAGGCAGAAAATTATTACAGACCTACTTCAATTATTTTGATGCTTCTGAGCTTGATATTAAAATCAATAATCCTTCCTTGCAAATACAATCTTTGCTTTATCCACAACAGGAAGCGCAGTTTGAAATAAGCTTATGGGTGACCCGCGATGTAGATCAATATTCTTTTGATATTAAATATCAATCTGATTTATTTTCCGATAGTGTACTTGCCAATCTCGCGCAGCATTATAAGAAAATTATTTTATCCCTGAGTAATGCATTATTAGAAAACGAAAAACTACCCAGATTATGTGATATCAAATTATTTTCACCTGAAGAGGAATCAAAGTTACTTCCAGCAGAGACCGAGGTTAGTGAGCACACCACATTCGTGTATCAATATTTCAACGAACATGTGTTACAGACACCCCAAGCAATTGCCATTGAAATGAAAGATCAACACATTAGTTACAAGCAACTATATGCTTACGTTGAAAAATTGGCTGCTGCAATGCGTGAGTTTCCTCATCTCAGCAACGATGAAACGGTTGCCATTCTTTCACCAGAGCGAGCAAATATTGAATTTATCATCAGTGTGCTAGCATTATGGAAACAGGGATTCGCTTATTTACCGCTTAACACGCATCATCCATTGGAGCGCATAAAATATGCGATAAATGCTGTAGATTGCAAAAAAATCATTATCATTGATGAAAGTCTCTCTGCAGAAATCCGTGACTACGTATTGAGTCTAGACGATATGCTAGCGCTTGATGTCAGATTGAATACGACTGCATTGAATATTCAAGTAGTAAAACAACCAGCAAGCCAACTCACGCAGCATACTCAACAAAGTATTGAATCGAAATTGGCATATGTATTGTTTACTTCTGGTAGCACAGGTTTTCCAAAAGGGGTGTTGGTTGAGCATGATGGTCTGATTGATAGATTATTATGGATGAAAAGTTATTTTAATTTTTCTGCACAGGACAAATTTTTGCAGTCTACGATTCTAACTTTCGATGTGTCTCTTCCAGAATTTTGCTTACCGCTCATGAGTGGTGGGACGACTGTCTTATTTCATCCTGATGAAAATCCAAATGCACATGCTAAAATTTGTCAGAACCATCTTATTACTATGATGAGTACAGTACCTTCTTTATTTAGTATTTTGCAAGATGATTTATCTGCGTGCCAATCATTACGCCATCTTATTTTAATCGGTGAAGTGCTTCCTCCAGCCATCGTCAATCAATGGCTGGAAAGTGATTCTCCTTGCACGCTTTATAATTTATATGGCCCAACGGAAGTCACGGTTTATGCAACCGCTTTTGCATGTCGAGCACCCGTTAAATCTTCTTTAGTACCCATTGGTGCGCCATCCCAAAATGTCATTGCTTTGGTGCTCGATTCATATGGAAATCTAGTGCCTCAAGGTGTTGTGGGTGAATTATATTTATCGGGTACGGGCGTTGCACGTGGCTACTTAGGTAAAGTCGTTGAGAATCCATTTGCGAACAATCCTTTTCAATCGCGTTATTCTCGTATTTACAAAACGGGTGATTTTGTACGTTGGTTAGATCACAATACGATTGAATACATTGGTCGTAAAGACAATCGAATAAAATTGCATGGTCTTCTAATTGAGCTTGGAGAAATTGAGCAACGCACGCTAAAAACATTCCCCAGTATTAAAAATGCCAGTGCAATTATTATTGATTTTAAATCGGCTGATAACATCAATATGACAAAGCATATTGTTTTATGCGTGATGCCTCTTTTCTCAGATATCGACCAAATCATGAGTCATCTAGAACAGCACTTGCCTAACTATATGCTTCCTTGGAAAATATTTTCATATACAGATTTTCCCCGTAATTCGAGCGGAAAAGTTGACAGAAAAGCTCTCTCTGAAATAGTTCGTCAATCCTGTGAACAAGAATCAGTGCTGACTGTCGCCAAGGGTGTCACACAGAATACAGTAGTATTCTCTTATCTTGAAAAAGAGTGTATAAAAATTTGGGAGAGTTTTTTACAAAAAAATAATATAGGTTTGGATGATAATTTTTTCCAACTCGGCGGTAATTCACTACTGTTGACACAAATGACGTTGTTAGTTGAAAAGCGGCTCTCAGTCAATATTAATTTTTCAAAATTCCTTTCAAATCCTACAATTAATTCGTTAATCAACGGAATAACTACCAAATCGTCATCATGGGCTACTGAATTAAATCTTTCTGCAGGCATAGCCACATTCCGACAGACAGAAAAAACAAATGCAGTTTTGCTAACAGGGGCAACAGGGCATCTTGGAATACATTTACTTCGAGCATTATTAGAGTGCACGGATAAGAAAATATATCTCATAGTGAGAGCAGACTCTATTGAACATGCTTGTGATCGTTTAAATGAACGTTATAAAAATGTTTTTTGTTCATCCATTAATTTTAGCCGAGTGTGTGTCTATGCGGGAGATTTAACACATCCAACATTAGGGTTAGATAAAGCTATTTTTTCAGATGTTTGTCAGAAAATATCCATTATTATTCACTCAGCCGCCGAGGTTAATCATGTCGTAGATTATGTGAGATTGAAAACCAACAATGTTATAGCCACCAAAAATATTATTGATGTCGCTTACCTATCAAATTGTGCTCATCTTTTTCATATTTCTACGCAGTTTTCAGAAATTGATTTTCTGCCTGAATCTTATATGGAAGATGCTTTAATTAATAAATTTATCTCTGGTTATGAGCAATCTAAATTTATTGCTGAATCACTCATGCATGCGGCCACAAAACAAAGTTATCCTATTACGACATTACGCTTGCCACTTATTATAGATGGCCATGATCCTTATCTACTGAAGCAAAATCATTTTGTTGCATTTATTATGAAGTGTTTGCGTATGGGATTTTATCCAGACTTACTGCATTCTTTTGATGTTCTACCGACTGAACAAATTGCCTTATTTGTTGCGAAGCGATGTGTGGAAATATCACCGCACTCGCAAATATACAATTGTCTCCAACACGCTATCAACCTAACAGATATATTTGATTTTTTCAAAACGCATACTGATCTTCGTGCGACTAAGATTGACTATCCGTCATGGCGGGATCGAGTGATTGATTCGACTGAGGTGAGTGATCCTTTTTATAAATTGTTACCACTTTATACTGCGACATCGTTTTCTTTAAACGAAAATATACCTAGAAAAATCGAAAATACGTCTTATTTAAAACAAATAAATAATCTTATTGATCATACTTCATTTGAGCATGTTGAGAAAATTTGTCGATTTTTGGCTGATTTTTATTTGAAAATGGGTACATTAACTCAATTGGTCTTTTAAGCATAAATTTAACTCATGGTTTCTTGTATGATAAGCACTTTAGAATATGAGGAGTTTTCCTATGAGTTACATAAATGATAATAATTTTAGTAAAGCAGTCCGATTTATTTATGAAAATATTGATAAGCCAATTACATTAGAAGATATCGCGAAAGGCATTGGCTTATCAACATCATCTTTAAAACGTTTATTTGAAGAAGCGAGTAATCAATCACCTGGCTCATTTATTCGGAAACTACGAATGGAAATTGCATTTAGATCTTTAAAAAGTAGGGATGAATCTATACTCGAGATTGCACTTGCATCTGGATTCGATGATCAATCTGCCTTTTCACGTTGTTTTAAACAAACTTTTGGTTTTTCTCCAAGTAAAGCGAGAGAAAAAATTAATATTGTTAACGAACTCGAATGTGTCACTCTCGAGGAACCTGATATTATTGAAATAGAAAACTTAGAGTTGCAAGGAGTAACGGAAGTTGGATTATATTTTGAATCTGCCCCAAAGGCTTGGGATAAGCTTAAAGCAAATTTGACTTCAGAAGAGCAGGGCGACGATTTTTCCGGAATATTTATAGGAATGGGGCATGATAATCCTCATGAGGGCGATATAAGAGAAGATCAAGTTCGATTTACTGCGGGAGTAGTGCTTTCAAGTAGAGATTTAAAGCTAAACAAAATGCAAATACATCATGGCCAATATGCAAGATTTCGTTACAAAGGTAAGCCCGTCAATATGGGATTAGCCTACCATTATATTTATGGAAAATGGAATGTAAATTCTTCTATTAAAATTAATAAAACGATTCCAGCATTCGTTGTTTATGATAACCTTCCTGAAGCTTTTAAAGAACAAAATGCTTTAATCCATGTTCCTTTAATTGAGAGTCATAATTTATGAGTGATATTCAGTTTGATGAAGCTGTTAATATTTTCGCTCATCTTGAATTAACATGATTTTTATGGGTGGTTATCTCTTTCTATGCCATGATACTTTACGTCAGGTGAAGCAGTTTTTACTTTCTTTTTTCTCCCTCCTCCAAATAGACCGCACCAACAATTCGATTCAGATTCAGGTGCAGAGGTGGGTGCAGGGGTAGGCGACGGATCTGGAAATTCATAAATACTTATATTTAGCGGTAACTCAAAAGGATGATCTGATACCTTAACTGGAAGTGGTATGTTAAATATTTTATAAAAAGAGTTAATCAGCTCTTCGTCAAATATTTTAGAAAGGTTTTCAGTGCTAAATTCTTTTTCTTCGCCTTCTTCATTATTCGCATCAAAATAATAAAATTTACCTGCGCGACGAGTAATTCCGACAGCATGATTTCTTTTTCCATCCCAAGTTGGAGGAAGTACACTTCCAATCAAGAGAAGTCCACCCTCTTTGAGAGCTTCAACTTGGCTGACAAAGCTCTTCGCATCAAATGCTTTATTGTAAATGCTGTCAGTTTTATTGACTCTCTGATTAAAATTATCATTCAGTAGTCTAGGGAAATCTTCTTGTGAAACCCCAGTATGATATTTTGTCCATTGAATAAATTCTATTTTGGCTAGTAGTTCTATCGCGTTTTCATCTTTAATAAGTTGCTCTGGCGTATAATCCATTAAAAGTTTTATTGAAAGAAAATGCTGTTTGGGGTTTTTTCCAGACAACCATGCTAATATGATAGATGAGACACAAAATCCGCTTTGCTTTAAGCTTAAATCTCCTTTGCATTCTTTTTCCTGAAGTGCATTGCGATAACCGATGGCTTCCATGAGATGCTTAGGATTTTTTTTTACCTCCGATAAATTAAGAGGAGTCGTGCCGGCGGGCACTTTAGCGCATATAGCATCTACTAGTGCCACAATTCTATTGTGGCTATAATTTTTTCTTGGGGTAGACATTATATTTGCGGTCTCCTAAATGTGTTGTCTTCTGGATGTACAGCAAGGTTATTTTTGATATAGTTTGTTCTCATGCTGTCAAACATTTTTTTTCTTGTCCAGAATTTTTTTGCATTAATGAGAGAGACGTCAATGGAGTTTGTATATGCAGCGCATTATACCGCAGGGACCACTGGAATATCTTCTTGTCACGCATGCTAAAGATTTAATTAAGCCAAAAGACTTTATTGCTTATCGCTGGGATATGGAAACGTTTGCGAAAAAAGCAAAAACAAACGATATTGAAACATTGGAAGTCAAAACAGAGGACGTTCTTTTCGTTGCTCATCGAAGAATTGCCAAAGATAAGACACCTCCTACACTCCCAAAAGAGAGAATTGCTGTTGTTTATCTTCCGGGTAATTGTGATTGCGTTGCTAGCACCTTTGTGCAAAAACTACTTCCGCTTGTTGATCATATCTTAGAGGAATCAAAAAAACTGGATGCTTCTCCGGTGATTGATTGCTATTCCCAGGATTTGCGGGGTAGGGGATTTAATGTGACGAAGCCCAGTGATAATTTTAATCATTATACCATTTTACAAGATGCCAAAGATCAAGCCGCATTGATTGAAAAATTAGTGGCTGATGGATATGAAAAACGAAATATCTACTTGTTGGGCTATTCCTATGGATCTATCATTGCGCTTAGTGCGTTGGATCATTTAATTAAAAAACTGGGAGACTCTTACGCAGATATTATATTTTACGGCGATCGAGGATATGACGATCTTTTTAAACATCCTTTAGTCAGTCGTTATATATTGAATCCTACAAAAGGGTACGAGCATTTGCATGCACATGGTATGACACCTGAGAAGACGCCGCATGATCTTGCCATGAGGCTCCCCAATTCTTTTTTAATGGGTGTTGAGAGCGATCCTTGTATTCCGCCAGAAATATCGCTACCACACAGCGTTACACCGGGTGAATTACCGGGTCGAGTGTGGATCGGTCAGGCAGATAACTGGAATCCTCATTTTTCAAATCATGATGCACTTTCTTTATCTATGATGCCTGAGGTAAAGTCATTGCATTTTATGACTGCAATGATAAATAAACGCCCTATTAAATTAATATTTGATTTAGATTTACCACCCGAAGGAAAAGAATTGAAGGCGTGTAAAGGATATGCGTTGGCACCTGGTATCCATGAAGGGCCTGATTTTGTTTCTTTTTCATTACCAGCGGGATCTGCTCCGGAAGAATCAAAAGAAGAACTCTCAAGTCTAATAGTAAAAGTTTTCACAATACCCAGGTTATTAATACGCTTGCATCAGTATTGTTTGCTGCGCGCTGAACGTGCGTTAAGTAGTGGTTTGGGTGCAAAGTATAATCACGCTACTTTAGGCAGTACAGGATTGTTTGGCTGGACAGTGAAACAACAAATTGAGATGGCAATTCGTATCATGTCTTATTTAGCAGAAGCCCGTGCCCCTAATATCACATCGATTAAGAGTCTTATGAATGCCTCTGGACCGCAGCACTCAGGTGGATTAAAAAATATTTTTTCTGATGTGTATCGTTTTGCAGGCGCTATTGAACATATTGAGCATTTTAATTTATGGACGGCCGCATTACGCGCGCCTAGGAAACTCTTAGCAGCTCCTGCAGCAGAAGTTCGGTCATCTTGTATTGGAGATGAAGAAGACTGGGTCGAACTTGATGCCTTCGATGCACCACGAATGAGTATAAAGGGGCTTACCATTGGGAGATAGATTTGGAATTTCTGCTAGATTGTGCAGTAAGGGGTTCATATCATTACCCACAAGTCTGATGCTAAACAACTCGCAATAATCGACGCGTTAGTAAACTTTTCATCTCTTTGCGAGAATCGCAAACAATGTGGATATAGATAATATTTTGTCTTATTTCATAGATAATTCTATTAAGATCTGCAATCACTTGTCGATATTGATTCAAATTCAAATCTTCCAGTTCAGATGGAATACTGCCAGCTTCTGGAAATGTTTTGAGAGTATTCACCGCATCTTTTATTTTTTTATAACTTGTTTTCCAGGTGTCGAGTGTAAAATTTTTAAGGATGTAATTTTTCAGGTACTGCAAATCCAACTTTGCTTGGTGAAGAAAAACCACTTTGTAATGCATAAATTTATTCCTTGTCCAGATCCGAAAAAACTTTGTCGGCAGGATAAAATTTTCCTTCTTCAATTTCTTTGTTACCTAGGGTCAAAATTTTAAGCAATGCTAGCGTTTCCTCGCGCTCTTCGTATGACTTTACATCCAGTACAACTAATTTGGCTTCACCATTTTGGGTAATAAGCATAGGCTCGCGACTCTGTGAAATATCCTTAACAATCTCGGCAGCATGGCTCTTAAGATAGGAAATCGGTTTGACTTGACTTGAAAATTTCATGATTGAGCACTCCGGATATTGGCAAGACTAAATATAGTCTAAATTTGGTCATTTGTCTATAGAGCAATACTATTATGATCTCCATCACTAGATAAAGAGGTCTATGTCATTTAAAATTGCCATTTAAAATTGTAATGAGATCAAGTAATTCTGTCACAACGTTGCCGACAGAATGAAGCTGCTTTTATAAAAAATTTACAACTCATTATTATACGCTACGCTATACAAGTCATAGTCTGTTTTGCTGTCTTGTTGTGTCCAGTGGATGCCGTCTGGGCTGGTCATGGTAGGGCTGTGTATTCCGGTTTTGAATCCTACTGCAATAAATTGATTGTTGGCCCAAATAACATCACTTAATCCCAAATGATCTCCCGCCATCTGCGTGGTCCATGTTATCCCATCTAGACTGCTGCAGATTGCTGTGCTTCCTACACTGACAAATTGACCATTGCCCCAAGCGACTTTTGCAACGTCAAAGTTGGGTATGTTAATGGGATGCATTGTCCAGGTTTTGCCATCTAGACTAGTTAAAGAAAATGAGAGTTGAGTATTGTAGTCATATCCTACGGCTACGTATTTATTAGTCGCCCATACTATTCCAGCAATCGTTGTGTTACCAAGGTTATTGACTTGTGATATCCAATTTTTTCCATCAGGGCTCGTGATGATTTTGTTGCCGACAGCAAGATATTGTTGATTGGCCCATATGACTCGACGGAGTGAACTAGCAGGAGATGCTTCGCACGTCCAATGGCCCGTTGCTTGGGTGGCGCGACAAATTTCTCCCTTATTGCCGACTGCGATATATTGATCATTGCCCCAGATAACATCCCAAATATCTATATTTTGGGCAAATACAGTAGGCGCTGTCCAAGAGATGGAGCCGTCTTTTTGTAATCCATTACTGACCATCGCAGCACTAAATTTATCAGTGCCAGCGTCTGTTTCATGATGGTAAATCATAAGATACTCGTGATTTCCCCAGATAACCGGTCTGAAGTTGGCATTGCGCGCGTTGGGTATTGGATACGAGAATGTATTCCAATTGATACCATCTTGGCTCTCTGAAACTAGAAGCGGCCGTGGATCATCCATTTTAAATCCTACAGTGACTAGGGCAGGCATTACCGGCATCGTTTGTTTTGCAAGAGGCCCTGTTGAAAGGGTACTGAAGAGAAGAGCAAATAAAAATATTTTCTTTAACATGACATTTTGCCTTATGATTATAAATATAAAATTTTATATCAAACGAATAAGCTTAAAGAAGCGAATAAATACACCCAGCTAAGTCAATGATATGAACTCGAGAAAATCATTTTGTTGAGCAGTATAGCGAATGAATTTAAGGCGTCAAGAGTACTTAAAATCCTCGGCATGATAGACTTGTGGGTAACGATATGCTCGCTGAAGCCAATAAAGAGGAAATGTGATACATGTGCGGGTTTTTTAGATATTTAACACCAAAGAGTCATCCACAGAACTTAAGGCGCTTTCAAAGCGGTCACGGTAATAATTTTTGGAATTGTGTGGAAAATCCAAGAATAATAAAACCAATTAAGTCCGAAAATAAATATAGGCTGCATATCTCAATTCATATTTCTTTTTTTCCAAAAGTGTCTGTGGCTATAGACAATTTATTAAATGAGGCAATAGCAGAAGAAATTATAGTCGCTTACAAGTCAATTAATTATAAAATATATGGAAAGTATGCGCTTCATATACGTAATGCAAATCAACCTTATACTATTTACTTAAATCATGATTGCGAAAAAAGTGAAGAGAGCTTGATGAAAATTGGG
>Ga0207133_1049_pt1 | contig 22104 bp, 21 predicted proteins | sample Alteio_BWMinHeat_11_FD_153537 | JGI IMG/M metagenome (GOLD analysis project Ga0207133, IMG submission 153537) | Enriched cells from forest soil in Barre Woods Harvard Forest LTER site, Petersham, Massachusetts, United States -... | ecosystem: Environmental > Terrestrial > Soil > Temperate forest >... | reverse complement strand
GTCCAGTTAAGGCTGTTGCAAATTCACCGCTCAAGAGGCGCGAGTTAGACCCTGTTAAAATAAAATAGTTTTGCTTCGGGCGTTCGAGTTGAGTATGGACCCACTTCTCCCATTCTTGGACATTTTGAATTTCATCAAAAAAGAAATAACAAGGCTCGCTTGTTGGAATTTTTTTCCGAGCAAGCGTTATAATACGGCTCAATAGATTATGATCAAGATCATTCATTAATCGAGGATCTTCAAAATTACAGTAATAACACTGTGCTAGCGATATATTATAGTGTTTTGGTACTTGAGATAGTAATGTTGATTTACCACACCGACGAACCCCTTGAATAATTAACACTAAGTCAGAATGTAGCTGCTCGGGCAATTCTAATAATCTAGTCAAACCAGAGACGGGTGGATTATCCCAGAAGCTCCAATCACCTATTATTTCTGTAAGAGATTGATCAGAAAGCATAAAATTTATCCGATGGATTAACTTGACAGTATTATCAATTATATTCGACATATTTTATTTTGTCAAGTTAAGTAGACAGTTTATCCTATTTAAATTCGAGAGTATTACCTAGCTGCAGAAATTCGTGGGGTGGATTAGACGCGCTTTTTGCGTCGTAATCCACCAAAATACAAACTCAATTTGTTTTGGAACTAGAGAACATTATGATTCGATAAAGATCTCACTCTCCCAGACGACAGTCCCCCACGTTCATTTTGATGTGCCAACTTATTATCTGCTGAAGTAGCAAATAAAGTGGCATCTACAGCAAGCACAGGCTTTGGAATTGTGCCTTTATCTTCCGTCGGCGGCTTAGAAGAAGATGAACTAGAGCTTCCCTCACCAAGAGATTTACTCGGCGGCAGAGAAGAAACTAGAACCGCAGTCGATGAGACCGAAGAAGTAGGTGTTGAGCTTGTTGACGCAGAAACAGAACTTTTTTCTTCACCAGGACTCCTCGCTACACGCGCCGGACGAAGACGAGACTCTGCATCAGAAAAATCAGTCGTCTGCCATTCTGTACATCTCATAAAAGCTTTTTGACAACCGACATCTTCCCGTAACCGCGCATCAGGAAATATAGAAATTTCCGGCGGATTAAATAAAAAATGGCTAATTTCAGTATATGAAGATAGCTCAGAATAATTAAGCGAAACCGCGAAGTATTTGGAATGAAATATCTGTTTTAATCCAGCAAGGAATTGATGCAATCCCTCTCTCGTGCATGAAACAATTAAATTATTACGCAGTCCTTTATAGACTGTAGAGTCATCAAGTGGATTCTCAGTGACATGTTTTTTTAATGCTTCCACCATCTCAAAATTATTTGAGCACTTGCTAAGTTTATGCAACAATTCTAAAAAATCAGCTAATCTTACATACTGATCTCGTGAAGCGGAAACCCTAGCAGAATCGCTATGAAACAATCCTCTAACAAGTCCGCCATAAAACATTAGTCTGTCTATATTTTTTATAAAATAATGATGTATTGCCCAAAACCCATAACTGGGAGAATGTAAAATTGCAAATAAAGTGGCATCACTTGTTGCTTTTCTCGCTACAATAGGATCCGCACCAAAACGTACTAAAAGCTCAATCCATTTTATCCGATTGCTGTAAGTCTTCCAAAGAACGGGATCGCTTGCTTTGACGATATGATAAAGCAAGGTGAGCACTTTATCGCCCTCATAATCGAGACCGGGTATTTTATGATTAGGATCTGCACCGCGTGAGAGCGCGTCTTCTGCTGCAACCAAATCGCCACTCAATACCGCTTTTTCAAAAGCAGTATTAGCTGCACTAATTTCTTCTGGAGATCTACTGGCTTCTACTTTTCGGTCGCTAACGGGCGCTTGAGATGATGAACTTGAGGAGCTGCTTATTCTCCTTTCTCTCAGTGCATAAGAAAAAGGAAGGCAAGATTCTTTTCTTGCCGCTTCATACTTTAATCGAAGATTATATGCAATGCTATCGAGCTTTAAACGATCCTCTTCAGTGCTATTTTCGTCGTACTCGCAGGAGAATACAGCATACATTATGCGACGCGTCTCTAATTTAAGCATAGGACGGTTATTAATTAGTATTTGCGATACTGATTCAAAGCTATAATCTTTGTCGGAATGAACTTTGATCTGTGTTTTATAGCTCTGCTCAGGCCATGCAATATGAATATTGATTGCGCCTATGAGACGCGAAACAGGTGCTGAAGAAAGCAGAGAACCTGGAGTTAAAGCAGAGGATGACGACGACATATAATATTTCTCTCAATTGGGTATAAATGGACACTTATTGTACACGCCCAATACTTAAAATAGTCTTAAATCCCCGCCTTAGCGTTTTTATAACTTATGATCAATTATCTTTTTTATCTTTAAGATCATCTTCTATATATTGAGCAAAACTGCCTCGATTTTTAGTGTGCCCGGAAGCGGCGTCTTCTAATCCTTTTTCTACCTGAGATAATGCTAATTTATTATTAAATAGCCATTTTTCTCCTGCTGGAATCGGTATCAAGCGGACCATAAGCATTTCCCCTGCTGCACCATTTTTGCCAGCATCTCTTCATGCGCCTCTATTTCTTCTGCATTGGCAGATAATATTCGTAACTCTCGTTTAATTTGCGGCAAAATATTTGCAGTATGATTTTTTTGCCCTGTATCCTCTCCCGTCTGCAATGAATCGAATAAACTTCCTTGTCCCCCAGTCATGGCAAGATAAACTTGCGCTAACAAATGCGCATCGAGTAATGCGCCGTGTAATTCGCGATGTGAATTGTCAATCGAATAACGTTTACATAACGCATCTAAACTATTACGCTGCCCAACATGAAGTTGGCGCGCGATAACGAGTGTATCAATAATTTGGCAGTAATTTGTAAGCGGTCGATATTTTTTGGAAATTAAGCTGAATTCATAATTAATAAAACCCACATCAAACGGCGCGTTATGAATAATTAATTCAGCGCCTGAAATAAAATCAATAAATTCAGCTACAATCTCAGAAAAAATGGGTTTATCTTGCAAAAATTGTGTCGTCACTCCATGAACAGCCGCTGCACCCTCTTCAATTTCACGTAATGGATTAATATATTGATGGTAACGTTGTCCTGTTAATTTTCGATTGATTAATTCAAGACATCCTATTTCAATAATGCGATGGCCTTCGGATGTTTGAAGACCGGTTGTTTCTGTGTCTAAAATAATTTGTCGCATTATTTTTTCTCCATTTCATCGATTGCACGATTGGCAAGTGCATCCACTAATTCATTTTCTAAGTGACCATTATGACCCTTCACCCAATGCCATGTAATTTGATGCCGAGACGCTTCTAGATCGAGCATTTGCCATAGATCCGCATTTTTTACGGGATGATTATTGGATTTTTTCCAATTTTTTTTCTTCCAATTGATCATCCATTCTGTAATGCCTTTTTGAACATATTGAGAATCGGTGTAAAGCTCAATTCGACAAGGTTCGCGTAAACTGGCGAGCGCTTGAATGGCAGCCATTAATTCCATTCGATTATTGGTTGTTTCGGATTCTGCGCCCCATAATTTTTTTTCATGTTTTCCATAACGCAATAATGCACCCCATCCTCCCGGGCCAGGATTACCACGGCAAGCGCCATCCGTAAAAATCATCACATGTTTCATTGTGTACTCATTTATGTTTTAAATATTTCGCGTATTAGTGCGAGGCACCGTCATTCGGACACCAGAGAGCCCCTGCTCCCAATGTAAACGAATGGGTGTCAAAGGAATCACCTTCGCTTTGGTCATTAGCATATAAACCCCGCCAAACGGTGTCCAGCAATGACTGCCTATCCATTCTAATAGTTTGAGTTTGTCATAGAGAGATTCTTTTTGAAGGGGCGGCCTGAATAACAATTTTTCATGCTTAACTAATTCAAATTCAGCCAATGCCAACCATTTTTTAAGGGTCGACAGATAAGTAAAATTGCCTGTCCAAGGAATCTCCGGATGTTTCTGCCATTTTTTATTAAGCCCCCATAAACTGCAAGGATTAAACCCAAAAATGATCAAATATCCTTCCGGCTTCACAATTCGACAGGCTTCTGATAATAATTGTCGTGGATTATCGATAAATTCTAGCGTGTGGGGAAGTAAAACAAGATCGATACTGGCTGAGGCAATAGGAAGTTCTGAAAATTCTGCTTCAATAAAAGGAATCGTTCGCTGTTTATGGATGAGTGGACTCACGAGAACTTGACGCGGAATTGCGCTAAATTTTAGCAAATTTTGCTGATGCGGCACGCCTATTAATACTGCTTGTTTACCATAAAAATCAGACAACAGTGTCGGTAAAAATTGCCGTTCTGCCTCCAGTAAGCGAGAACCAAGTGATTTTGCTAACCACTGATCCCATTGATAGATTCTGCGGTATGTTTTCACTTGGCGCCTCATCCTTTTGCTAATTTCTATAAAATAATTTAGGTATTACTATATCATAAATAGTGTTCAAAACATCTTCAAAAGATGTTTCAAATTCTCTATCGAAAAATAAAAATTATGATAGACTCCCCTCATGCATTCCAATGAACCCTCTCGTTTATCTTATAAAAAATAAGAGCCTGATAATGCAACACGCTAGATGTAATTTGATAAAAATAATAATTGGCATAGTCAGCATCGTCTTTGTTGTTATGAATACAATATTATTTGCAGCACCCAACCCTGAAGGGATTCAGGTCTATCAAAAAAATATGCACCTCTCGATAGAACATAAAAAAAAATTGGCAGCAGATATTTATCGCTATCAAAATGCAAAAAATATTTGGGATGCATTACGCCGAGAATTTGTTTTGCCTCATTATGAAGATAATCCACAAGTGATGGAGCAAATTGAATGGTTTCTCAGTCATCAAGATTATTTATTAACAACAGCCAATCGCGCAGCGCCTTATCTTTATTTTATTTTGCAACAAGTCCACAAACGCCATTTGCCCGCTGAAGTCGTGTTACTGCCTATGATTGAAAGCGCTTATAATCCTTTTGCCTATTCAACAACGGGAGCGGCGGGTATTTGGCAAATGATGCCAAAAACAGCCTCCGGTTTTGGGATTAAACAAGATTGGTGGTATGACGGGCGGCGCGACATTGTTGCCTCAACGCGAGCAGCACTGGATTATTTAGCGTATTTAGGCAGTTTTTTTGAAAATAATTGGTTATTAAGTATTGCAGCATATGATACAGGCGAAGGAAATGTTTTATCTGCTATTCGAAAAAATATTCGCGAAGGTCAAAATACAGATTATTGGTCATTGCCACTCGCACAAGAAACCCGAATTTATGTTCCCAGATTATTGGCATTGGCGGCGATTATTAGTCATCCTGATCTTTATCCCATTCCATTTCCTGTCGTCAATAATGCACCTTATCTTGCACAAGTTGATATTGGTTCTCAAATTGATTTAGAACGCGCAGCAAGACTCGCTGGGTTAAGTTTAAAAAAACTAAAAGCATTAAATCCGGGTCACAATCGCTCAACAACAGATCCCCATGGGCCTTTTAAATTAGTATTGCCGATAGAAAATGTTCAACAGTTCACAGAAAATTTTGCGCGCTCGCCACTCGGTGATCCTATTATTAATAACGAGAAGCATTATAAAATGAAACCTGGCGATACGTTATATATGGTGCGCGATCATGATAGCTTACAAAAAATTGCGGACCGTTTTCGGATTTCTGCAAAAATATTAATAGCGGTTAATCATCTTTTTGGATCCCAACAAGTGAATCCTGGCGATAAATTAATTATTCCTACGCACTTAAGCGAAGAAATACATTCTCAAAAAAAATATCAACTCGCTGCGGGTGATACTATTTATATGATAAGACCGGGAGACACTATTCAAAAAGTGGCGAAACGTTTTCATACGAGTGTCTCAGATATTCGAGTAACCAATTTATTAACCAATGATAAATTGCAAGAAGGGGATCGCTTAGTGATTTCTACCCATCTAGGATAGATTATTAATGCGATTCTCAATTTTGTAGGGGCACCCCTTGTGGGTGCCCTTTTTGTTGAGACCTATAGTGCAATAGCATCACAAGAAGGGCACCCACAAGGGGTGCCCCTACAAAGTTGAGGATCGCGCTTATTTAAGTATTTTTTAAAAAAGCCACTTCAGAATCTGTTGATTGCCTACCCAGTACTTTATTACGTTGGGGAAAACGCCCGAATTCTTTGATCACACGAAAATGGGCATACGCATATGCCAAAAACAATTGGTACACTTGTGTTGTTTCTGTCAATGACAATGACACTAATGTTTGAAATAAACGGATGGATTGTTCTTGGCTTTCTACACTTTCGGCATGCACCAAAGGCATATAAAAAAATACGCGCTCAATCAGTGTCAGCGATTGATCCATTTTTTTTCGCAAGCCCTCAACACATAATTCCTGCGCTGTTTTGTCATAGGCAAATGCTTCAGAAGAATTACGATATAAACAACGAGAGAATTGATCTAATAAAATAATCAGCGCTAATCTTCCACGAGGAGTTCTGACCCACTCATCGAGTTGTCCTTTGATGGCTGCTTGATATTCGTTGATAAATGTAGCCAGTAAATCTTCTTTTAGTTTTTCATTTTCACCAAACCAAAGATTCGTTCGATCACTCGTCGGCAAATCTGCACGCCCGAGATCGCCAAACCAAAAGCTCAATAATTCATGAATTCTATCAGTCATATTGACCACCCCATTTTTATTTTTTTTATATTTCTTTCTTGTACCACAAAAATTAAAATTGAATTTAATGTAGGGTGGATTAGACGCGCTTTTTGCGTCGTAATCCACCAGATCAAAAACAAACTGCATTTGTATTTTGGTGGATTACGACGCAAAAAGCGCGTCTAATCCACCCTACAATATTTGTGCTGCATATAAACAGAATAGCATAAAAAATCTCGATAATAGCGTTAAATAAGGGTATTTCCCTAAGGTTTCAGTAGGATAAATTATTCTAACAATAAGCTACTAATTAGATTCGAAATCAATTTTTCTGTTTTTTGATTGATGTCGAAATAGGGATTAAATTCAGCAATTTCCAAACCAATTAAATGGGGATGATGGGATAAAATTTTGAGCGAGGCACATAATTCTTTTGCAGAAATTCCATTTGGCTCAGGCACCCCAGTGCCCGGCGCGTCCTGCGGATCCAGGCCATCAATATCGATTGAAAGACCCCAGGCGACAGTATGTTGAGTGACGATCTGTAGTGCCTCTTGCATGACAGCATCTAAGCCGCGTTGCTGAATTTCTTCCATAAAAAAAACACGAACATTTAATTTTTTTAATAACGCCGCTTCATCTTCTTCAAAACAACGCACACCTATTAAACAAATCTGTTCTGGTTTCAATTTAGGATGATGATCAAGAACAGAAGTAAAAGATTTTGATCCATAACCCAGCAAAGAAGCCAATGGCATTCCGTGCAAATTGCCAGACAATGAAGTTTCTGGCGTATGGCTATCCATATGTGCATCAATCCAGATTAATCCCACTGTGCCTTGATTTTTTAAAGCGTGACTCGCCCCACTCCATGTTCCAATGGCCGAGGTATGATCCCCGCCAATGACCGTAAAAAATTTTTTTTCTGTGACTAAAGCCGACACTTTTTCAGCCAGTTTTTGACAGAGCTCTGCAATCACGGCTAATTTCGGCTGTGCCGTAAAAACGGGATTTTTTAAAATGCCTTGCCAATGTAAATGTAATTTTTTTTCCTGTAACTGAGAAAGATATTGCGAATGCTGCATCACTTCTGGCCCTTGGGCACTCCCAGTATTTGCCCCCCCTAAATCTGAAGCAAAACCCAATAAATAAATATCTTGGAAAGACAATGACATCATGAATATCCTATTATGATTACCTAAAAACTAACGAATACCCGTTGCTGTGAAATCGGCTTTTGTTGCTTTCGGGCCTTGTAGCTGGCAATGAATTGTTTTATCGATGGCCACGCTGCCCGCTGTGATCAAATAACCTGCCTCTAATCCTTTCGGTAACGTTTTTGCTAAGTCAGTGCAATTATAAATTGCAACGCCCGCTGAAGATTTCTTTTTACGTTCCGTATAATTTTTAGTATTCGCCTCTGATAAATTTTTTCCGAGCAGTGTTGTTGCCTTTATTTGATTATCTAGCATTAAGTCTTTATATTTAATTACTGATATTGCACCTAATACAGTCAGTACGATCAACACAGTCAATAACTCTATGAGACTGAATCCCGTTTGCTTTTTATCCATGCCACTTTCCTATGCTGTGAGTTTTTTAACTATCACATAAATAATATGAAAATTCTATTTGTAATTTGCATTCAAAAAAAATTCAAGAGATACTTGAATGATGATAACGCAGAGCACTATAAAATATAACGCCACAAAAAAAACAGCCTATTGTGAAGGAGATTGGGATCTTTCGCACATCCCAACGATTCAATCTGAATTTAAAAAAATTCAATGGTCTGTCAATACGAGCATTATAATCGATGGCGCGTCATTGCATAAAATGGACAGTGGCGGCGCGTGGATACTCAGTCATTTTTTAAATATTCTCCATAAAAAAAATATCACGACTAAGTTACAGAATTTTTCTGAACAACATCAAAAATTATTATCTATTATCAGCCAACAAACGGCCCTAGAAAAAGATATTCCCAAAGTCAATATGCCTTCTTGGTTGGCACGACTGGGTAAAAACACAGTCAGTAATGTCCGGGAAGCGCTAGATTTTCTTAATTTTGTCGGACAACTCACTTTTGAGTGGTTACGTGTTATAACCCACCCTTCTCGCCTGCGCATCAGTGCTATCGTCAGTGTCATTGATAAAACGGGTTATCAGGCACTCCCTATTATTGCTTTATTATCTTTCATGATTGGTGTCGTGATTACCTATCAAATGGGCGAGCAGCTAAGAACCTATGGGGCCAATATTTTTATTGTTGATTTACTGGGTCTATCCGTTTTACGTGAATTTGGTCCGCTCCTAACAGCCATCATGGTTGCCGGCAGAACAGGCTCTGCTTTTACTGCCCAGCTTGGGACGATGAAAATTAATCAAGAAATCGATGCGCTAAATACGATGGGCGTCACACCCGGCGAATTATTATTACTGCCGCGTCTAACGGGACTTTTTATTGCCTTGCCTTTATTAACAGTGTGGGCGGATATTTTTGGAGTCATCGGTGGAATGATCATGGCCAATAATACGCTGGGTGTGACATGGCACGAATTTTTAAATCGTTTTCAACATCAAATTCCGTTACGTGCATTATTAATTGGCATTGGTAAGGCGCCTGTTTTTGCTCTTCTTATTGGCAGTATCGGTTGTTTTGAAGGGATGCAAGTGGGCGGCAGCGCGGACAGTGTCGGCAAAAAAACTACTCGTAGCGTCGTGCTCGCCATTTTTTTTATTATTGTCGCGGATGCAATCTTCTCTGTTATTTTCAGTGAATTTAAACTATGAACAATAACAATACCATTATTGAAGTTAAGAACGTCACCGTTCGATTAGGCGGTAATGCAATTCACGATAATCTGAATCTGACTGTCAATAAAGGCGAAATCATCGGCATTGTCGGTGGCAGTGGTTCTGGGAAAACAACCCTACTGCGTGAAATGCTCATGTTACAACGACCGGATTCGGGATCCATTCGAATTTTTGGCCAAGAGTTAACAACCGCCTCACCTGACACACTGCTTGCCGTGCAAAAACGGTGGGGAGTTTTATTTCAACAAAATGCATTATTTAGTTCGCTGACTGTCCTTGAGAATACCGCTTTTCCCTTACTGGAACATTCACATCTTGAAGAAGAGATGATTCAGAAATTAGCGTTATTAAAAATTTTACTGGTGGGCTTGCCACTCGATGCCGCCGTAAAATATCCTTCTGAACTGAGCGGTGGGATGCAAAAGCGAGCGGCGCTTGCACGGGCTATTTGTCTCGATCCTGAGTTACTTTTTTTGGATGAACCCACGGCAGGATTAGATCCTGAAAGTGCCGCAGGACTCGACCAATTGATTTTAAATTTACAAACGACCATGGGTCTCACGGTGGTCATTATTACTCATGATTTAGATACTTTATGGGCGGTTACTAATCGCGTTGCTTTTTTGGGTAAGGGCAAGGTATTGTGTATAGATAAAATTTCGGCGTTAGCAGAAAATCCCGATCCTATGATTCAAGAGTTTTTTAATGGGCCCCGTGGCCAAGTAGCAAAAAGGATTTATGAGTAATACTTATGGAAACGAATGTTAACTACACGCTAGTCGGCGCATTTGTGATTATACTCACTGCAGCGCTCGTTATGGGAATTATTTGGCTTTCAGCAGGCCTTTCCTTACAAGATTACACGACCTATGAAATTTTCATGAAAGAAGCCGTCACGGGACTCAGCTCAAATGCACCGGTAGAATATAATGGCGTCAATGTTGGCAATGTGAAGAGTATTAAAATAAATCATAAAAATCCAAGAATTGTCATTTTACATATCAATGTCAAAAGTGACACGCCCATTACAGAAGGCACACGCGCTAAACTCGATATCAGATCATTAAGTGGCATTGCCTACATTGCCTTAGTTGATAACGGTTCGGATATGCGTCCCTTGCATACGCAACCGGGCCATCCTTATCCTATTATTAATACTACGCCGTCTATTTTCTTACGAATTGATGCGGCTATTAGTCAACTAAACGATAGTTTCCATCAAATCAGCAATTCGATTAAATCGGTTTTAGATCCTGAAAATTTACGTTCTATTAAAGAAACTTTAAAAAACTTAAGCCAAGCTTCTAAAGAATTTCCTGTGCTTTTACAAACGGGCAGAAACACACTCAAAATAATCGATGCGCAAACACTCCCCGTGACCAATCAAGCCATTTTAAATTTAAATGATACGATGAATAATCTAAATAGCATTGCAGCCGATATCAAACAAAATCCTGCTATTTTAATTCGCGGTCGTGGAGAGCGTAATTTAGGGCCTGGAGAAAAATAATGAAAAATATTATCTTGATGTTTTTTATTTTCCTATTAACAAGCTGCTCTATTTTTTCACCCCTTAAAAATAATGCGACAACCTATCGATTAACGGCAACACCCCATCCTATCTGTCAATACTCGAATCGTCATAATTTAGTTGTCGCGCCCGTTCAAAGCGTCCCTATTTATAATACCAATTTGATAGCTTATTCCACGCATCCTTATCAAATTGCTTATTTTGCAAAAAATACTTGGGCGGCAACGCCGGCTGATATGTTGCAGCCGTTAATTATCGAAACGCTACAGAACACGCATTATTTCCATGCTGTTAATTCATCGCAGATGACAGGGCATTATGATTATATTTTGAATACGCAATTAATCGAGTTACAACAGAATTTCTATCCCGCATACAGTGTGGTGCGATTGACTTTAAGAGCGCAGTTAGTCAGTGCAGCGCATGGCTATATTATTGCAGCAAAAGAATTTTCCGTCACAGAAACTGCTCCCCAAAATACGCCCTATGGCGGCGTCATTGCGGCGAATCATGCAACAACGCGATTGTTAGCACAACTCGCGCAATTTTGTTTGCAAAAGCTATAAATCAAGATACTCTCTTCTAATCTAATAAATTAAATTGGAATCGTACTGCCATGAACGTACAGGAAAATATAAAATTTATTAATGATCTTTGGGATCATTCCATTATTCCAACTTTGATGGATTATATTCGCATTCCTAATAAATCCCCTTTGTTTGATCCAGAATGGCAAGTGCATGGGTTTATGGATCAAGCCGTTCAATTACTATCAACATGGTGTGAGGAACATGCTATCGAGAATATGAAACTCGATATTGTGCGTTTACCCGGTCGCACGCCCGTGATTTTAATTGAAGTGCCTGGTCACTCAGAGGAAACCATCTTACTGTATGGGCATATGGATAAACAACCCGAAATGACGGGGTGGCATCCTGATTTGGGCCCCTGGAAGCCCGTATTAAAAGATGACAAATTATATGGTCGGGGTGGTGCGGATGATGGTTATGCTATTTTTGCCTCACTCACTGCCATTAAATCATTGCATGCCCAGAATATTCCACATGCACGGTGTGTGATTTTAATTGAAAGTTGCGAAGAAAGTGGCAGTCGCGATTTGCCTTATTATATTGAAGCCCTACAAGATCGCATTGGCAAACCCAGTTTGGTGATTTGTCTGGATTCAGGCTGTGGCAACTATGAGCAATTATGGATAACCACTTCATTGCGCGGAATGTTGTGCGGCGTGCTCAGCATCGATGTGTTAAAAGAAGGTGTTCACTCAGGCGCTGGCAGTGGGATTGCCCCCTCTTGTTTTATGGTGCTACGTCAATTATTAGATCGTCTTGAAAATCAATCCAATGGTACGATTTTAGTAGATGATTTATTTGTTGATATTCCTCCAGAACGTTTTCAACAGGCCAAAAAAACGGCCGAAGTTCTCGGCACAAAAATTTATGAAGACTGTCCTTTTCAAGAAGGAGTGCAACCCGTTTCAAATGATTTAACCGAATTATTATTAAATCGCACTTGGCGACCTGCTCTCTCCATTACCGGTGCGGATGGCTTGCCCCATTCAGAAAACGCCGGTAATGTCACCCTACCTTGGTTAAAAATTAAATTTTCGTTACGCTTGGCGCCAACAACATCCTCACAAAAAGCGATTGAAATTTTAAAACATGTTTTTGAAAATCAACCGCCTTTTCATGCCAACGTGAAGCTAGACATAAAATCTTCCGCGGATGGCTGGAATGCGCCTGAAGAAAGTGGATGGTTAACAAAAACGATTAATGATGCTTCCAAACATTATTTTGGCAAAGAGGCCGTGTATATGGGTGAAGGCGGTACGATTCCTTTTATGGGGATGTTAGGAAAAAAATTTCCACAAGCACAATTTGCCATCACAGGCCTACTCGGCCCCGGGTCTAATGCTCATGGTCCGAATGAATTTTTACAGATTCCGACGGGGAAAAAATTAACGTGTTGTATTGCGGAAATTATTGCGGGGCATTTTCAGCGATGATTGCGCTAGTAGAGTTACAAATGTTGGGTTTCGCAACCTACGTGTCACTCCCGCGAAGGCGTCAGGCTAAGAAAAAATGTAGGGTGGATTAGGCGTTTTTTGCCGTAATCCACCAAAATATAAACACACTTTTGATTTGGTGGATTACGACGCAAAAAGCGCGTCTAATCCACCCTACATTTTTTCTTAGCCTGACGCCTATACCCACAAGGGGAGAAGGGAAAAAGCTTAAGTTGACGCCTTCGCGAGAATGACAGGTTGCAATGAAAAATTAAACCCCGATCGAAGCAATCTTCACATGCGGATCCACTTCAGCATGATAGTCAATCCCTTCCACATGAAATCCAAATAATCGATAAAACTCGTGACGATAACCTTCAATATCTGTCAATTTATTTAAATTTTCTGAGTTAATTTGCGGCCACAGAGCAACAATAGCTTCTTGAATATCATCTTGCATTTCAAGATCATCCAGACGAATTTGATTGTTTGCATCAGAATGCAACCCATCTGATGCGCAAAGATGATCTTTGTATAAACGATAAATTTGTTCTATACAGCCTTCGTGCGTACCTTTGTCTTTCATTAATTTAAATAACAAAGAAATATACAGTGGCACCACTGGAATCGCCGCACTGGCTTGCGTCACAACCGCTTTATTCACGGATAATAATGCACGGCCTTGATATTTTTTTAATTGCGTATTAATTTTTTCTGCACTGAGACGCAAATGCTCTTTTGCTTTACCAATCGTTCCATCTTTGTAAATACGATGCGTTAATTCCGGACCAATATAAGAATACGCAACGGTTGTAACACCCTCTGCTAATAAATTTTCTTTTGCTAAAAAATTTATCCACATTTCCCAATCTTCGCCTCCCATCACTGCAATTGTACTGTCAATTTCTTGCGGGGTTGCTTCTTCTATCAAAATATTTTTAACTTCACCGCGAAAAGCATCGACTGTTTTATTTTCATAAGAACCTGATGTAGGTTTTAAAACAGAAGAAAAAACTTCGCCTGTCTTAGGATGAATTCGTCTTGGAGAGGCTAAACTATAAATAATTAAATCTATTTTTTTGAGATCTTTTCGAATTAAATCTGCCGTTTGTTTTTTTATATCATCCGAAAAAGCATCGCCATTGATGCTTTTTGCATAGTAATTTTCACGGTGCGCAATATCTTCAAACGCCGCGGTATTATACCAACCAGCCGATGCGGTTCGTTTATCGTCCGCTTCTTTTTCAAAAAATACGCCGATGGTTTTAGCCTCATTTCCAAAAGTGGAAACAATTCTGCTGGCCAGGCCATACCCAGTCGAAGCACCAATAATTAAAACATTTTTTGGGCCATTAAATAATCCTTTTGATTTGACATAATCAATTTGCTCCAGAACTACCTGTCGGCACCCTTTAGGATGCGCCGTCGTACAAATAAATCCGCGAATTTTGGGTTGTATCATCATGTTGTACCCTTACTGTAAGTTAATCCAAAAAAATCTCATTTGTTGGCCCACCACACTCCGGCTAACGCAATCAATCCCCCTAAAAGTGACAACACCGCGGGTATTTCACCTAAGCATAACCATCCTAATAGAGTCGCAATAATCGGCATAAAATAAAGAAAACTCACACAACGTGAAGCAGGAATAGCAGCCAATGCATAGCTCCACGCTAAATACGCAATCGCTGCAGGAAAAATTCCTAAATAAATCGCCGAAAGCGTTGCTGTCAGCGGCGCAGTTTTTAGATCGTGAATAAGCTCGGGTGAAAAAATCAGTAATGCGACCGTCCCACTCCAAATAATATAAATCGTTACATCCGTTGCATTATATTTATTTAGAAAAAATTTTTGCAACACGGTATATAACGCATTAACAAACGTAGCGATTAATATAAAAATTAATCCCATCCCTAGTTTTAATTCACTATTTTCACCCAGCACAATTAATCCAACGCCAATAATACTAATGAAAATACCCAATAATGTATTAAGACTCCATTTTTCTTTTAGAAATAAAATTGCAAAAAACATACTGATTAATGGCGATTGGCTAATGATAAAACTCGCAATGCCGGCAGACACTGAAATTTCGCCATAATTTAAAAAATAGTTATAACATCCTAGTCCAATGGCACCAAATAATAATAACCCATAAAAATGTCGATTCTGAAAAGTTTCTCGTTGACGAAATCGATAACAATAAATCACCAGCATACAAAAAGACGCAATTAAAAAACGAAACAACGCCAAACTGCCCGGCGAATAGCCTTTTAAAGCAGTACGAATAAAAACAAATGCCGATGACCATAAAAATATAGACACTATTAATGCGATTTTTGTCTTAATTGAAAATAACGCTGATGTAACAGTCGCGCGTGTTGCAGCCATTTCAATGGTATTACTCTCTATCATCAAACTCACCCGTAAAATAATCCGTAGACTGCATTTCTAATAATCTTGAATGCGTACGCGTATATTCTAGAATCATAAATCCACGATTATATAACTCTGGAACTGGCTCTGCCGCTGACATCACAAGACGCACACGCGCATCGTACAATACATCAATTAAACTAATAAACAAGCAAATGGTATCTTTTTCATGCGCTGCAATCGCGGGAATGTCACTGATAAAAACGGTTTTATATTGATTGGCGATGGCTAGATAATCTTTTTGACTTCGCGGAACACGACAAATTTCTGCAAAATCAAACCATATCGTATTCCCTGCCCTTTTTTGAATAGGAATCTCACGACCATGAATCATAATGGGTGTTGTTTCTATCGTCAGCCCCTGAGTCAATGACTCGAAACTTTTTTCCATATTTTTTCTTGCTCGCTCATCAAGCGGCGTATAAAAAACCCCGGCTTCTTGCAAATGTCTTAAACGATAATCCTGCGTCGTTGGAATAGAGAGTATGGTCATATTTTTTTTAAGCGCGGCGATAGCAGGTAAAAATTGTGAACGCTGCAACCCATTTTTATATAAATCATCAGGCTTAGTATTGGAGGTTGCAATCAAACAAACATGATTTTCAAATAACGCGCGCAACAGACGCCCCAATAACATGGCATCGGTAATATCTGAGACAAATAATTCATCAAAACATAGAACACAAGTCTCACGCGCTAATTCTTTTGCAATTATTTTCAGAGGATCCTGTTGTCCCTGATGCTGCGTCAATTCACGATGAATGCGTTGCATAAATTGGTAAAAATGCATCCGCATTTTATTTTGAAAGGGCAATGCATTAAAAAAACAATCCATCATAAACGTCTTGCCAATCCCCACCCCACCCCAAAGATATAAACCCGTCACTAATTTCGATTGATGAAAAAATGCAGTAAAACCGCGCCGACGTTGATTTTCTGCAATTAACTCATCATAAATGCGCTGCAGATTTTGCATTGCAATCAATTGCTCGCGATCTTCAAAAATAATACCTTCTTGAACCGCATGATGATAATACGCTGTCGGGGTCATGAATGAACTCACGTTTTTAAAACGCTAATGATATACTAAGTTTATTTTTTAACGTAACTTTAAAAGTATTCTCTTACATGACACTGTGTCCTTGTGGTTCTCTGGAAAGTTATTTGGATTGTTGTGGCGCCTTTATTTCCCACCAAGCGCGTCCCGTAACGCCTGAGGCACTCATGCGTTCACGTTATACAGCCTATACGCAGGCTAATATAGATTATATTATTGAAACAATGAAAGGTCCCGCTGCGGAAAATTTTGATCCCAATGAATCGACTAGCTGGGCAAAAGAAGTTTCTTGGTTAGGTCTAGAAGTCCTTGGAACAAAAATCGATAACAATCAAGGATGGGTAGAATTTATTGCACACTATTCTGTTAATGAAAAAAAATCCAATATACATGAGATTAGTTTTTTTGAATTGGAACATGGAAAATGGTTTTATACGCATGGGAAAATGCCGCACAATATAAAAAACGTAAAGCAAGAAAGAAATGCGCTTTGTTTATGTGGAAGCCATAAAAAATATAAAAAATGTTGCGGAAAAAATTAAAAAAATCCCGCTAATAAATCGCGGGATAAAATTCATCGGTTATTCATCCAAAGGGATTAATAATCATCATCCCCTGTCGCCGTATCTGCGCTCATATCATCATTCATATTGCTACCGTCTGTGGTCGTTGGGCTACTGCCCATTGGAGCGGGGCTTTGGTTCATGTCATTGTTTTGCATAGAGCCCATTCCCGTATTGTTATCTGTCGCGGGTGCGCTTTGCGTCGTTGCTGCATTCATATCGTCACTCATTTCAGCCTCAGGTGCCGCAAAACCAATGGATGAAGCTATCATACCCGAAAGTGCGACAGCGACTAAAACTCTCAGTTTCATGTCGTTCTCCTTGAAAATACTCTGTTGTGATTGAAAGAATACATAATTTAATACTAATTCCATTTTTCTGCTATCATTTTCATTCAAATCACCCCAGGCTAAACGCAGTGTGGGCGGCACAAGTAAAACGCTATTCATATTCTATGTGATTGATAAAAAACAAAAAAATTTACAAAAAAATTTATCTAATTGCTTTTGATATTTATTTCTGCTATAAAATCCTACCCACAAACACGCTAAATTTGAGAGTGGATTGCAATTGAAAAACAATACGAAAAAGGACTGCATCAGAGATATCGCGCAACACTCGTCACGAACTGCAATTTTGAATGGCCAAACAATTTTCATATATATAAATAGATTCAATACAAATTCGCATCTGAATGAATTTGTAATTGTTTAATAATAACAACCTTAACAGGAAGAAATGCATGACAACATCCCATCGGCATAAGGCGAATCTTTTCGGTACCCTGATTCAACCCTGGTTTATTTGTATTATCGGTATGTTCTTTTATTGTTACAATTATTTTCTCCGCGTTTCACCCAGCACCATGCAAGCCGATCTCACTCAAACATTTCACATTACTGCGACACAATTTGGCACCTTAGCTGCCTTTTATTACTATGCCTACACTCCCATGCAGCTTCCTGCGGGGATGATTTATGATAAATTTGGTCCTAAATTCGTTCTTTTTCTTGCTTGCTTAATTGCTGTCTTAGGACTCAGCATTTTTATTTCTGCAGACAGCTATGCCATGGCAGGCGGTGGTCGCTTCTTAATTGGTTTAGGAACGGCTTTCGCTTATATTGGCGTATTAAAATTAGCCTCTCTCTGGTTACCCCCCACCCGATTTGCAACCGTGGCCGGATTAACAACGGCGCTCGGCATGACGTGTGGTGCCCTGTCGCAAAAATACTTAACCAAAGTGGTTGAAGTCATTGGATATAAACATGCTCTGCACAGTGCCCTATTTGTCGGTATGGCATTGAGTATTGCGATTTTATTTATCGTGAAGAGCCGTCCTAAGCAAAAAACGCTCATGGCGGATGAAATGCAGGCGCCGATGAATTTTAGACAGCTCTTTAGCGCGACTCGTATTATTTTCACAAATCCACAAATGTGGCTCATTGGCACCATCGGTTGTTTACTGTATTTGCCTGCTACGGTGTTCTTAGATCTTTGGGGTATTCCTTTTCTTAAAAGCGTCTACCAACTCAATTCAGATCAAGCCGTTAACATTTCAAGTATCACATTTTTAGGCTGGATCATTGGTGGCCCAGTCATTGGCATGCTATCGGATAGAATTAAACGTCGTCGTATGCCGCTTATCTTAACGGGTGGAACGGCTGCCATTTTATTATGCGTCGTTTTCTATGTGCCTGGACTCACGCTCACTGAATTACATATTTTATTCTTCATTGCAGGCTTTTGCTGCGGTGCTCACCCACTCTGTTTTGCGCTGGGCAAAGAAAATAACCCCATCGCCATTTCAGGGACCGCTGTTGCTGTCACCAATATGTTAATCATGGCAGGTGGCGCCATTTTCCAACCCGTCGTCGGCAAGCTTCTCGATTTACACACCAAAAGCCCGGTCGGCCTTAATGGTATCCCAACTTATGCGCCTGGTGATTACACATTCGCGCTGAGCATTATCCCATTGGGTGTCGCACTGGCTATTGTGCTTTCTTCTTTCTTAAAAGAAACGTATTGCGAATCACAAGCAAAAGAAGCAGATGAACAAATTTTCACAACACGCAAATCATCTGCCTTGGTTATGGATGCTCAGGGAGCAAATTAGTCAACGTAATTTAACACCACCATTCTCAACTTTTTATAATTATTTGTAGGGGCACCCCTTGTGGGTGCCCTTCTTGTGGATACAATTACACTGTAGGTATCGGCAAAAGGGCACCCACAAGGGGTGCCCCTACCAATCAAAGATAATTAACTTAAATCCACTCTTTCGCCACTAAAAATTCTTTATAGAGTCTGTCTTCTTCACTGCCTTCTTCCGGCTTTTCAGCATATTTCCAGGAGACAAGCGGCGGCAAAGAAATTAAAATCGACTCCGTTCTTCCGCCTGATTGCAAACCAAATAATGTTCCGCGATCATAAAGCAGATTAAATTCAACATAACGTCCGCGGCGATATAACTGAAAATTTCGTTCGCGTGCACCATAGGGAAGATTTTTTCTTGCAGATAGGATGGGTTGATAAGCTTTTATAAAATGATCGCCAACGCTTTGCATAAACTCAAAAGATTTCTCAAATCCCCACTCATTCAGATTATCAAAAAATAGGCCTCCAATTCCGCGAGGTTCTTGACGATGTTTTAAATAAAAATAATCATCACAATTTTTTTTATAGCGCGCATAAATATCGGCCCCAAAAGGATCACACGCTTTTTTTGCGGTACGATGCCAATGCTCACAATCTTCTACAAAACCATAATAAGGCGTCAGATCAAACCCGCCTCCAAACCACCAATATGAACTCCCGTCTTTTTTTTCAGTGACAATCAATCTAACATTCGCGTGTGCTGTAGGCGCATAAGGATTTTGAGGGTGAATCACAACGGAAACCCCCAACGCTTGAAATTTTGCATCTACCCAATCAGGACGATTTGCCGTCGCTGACGGCGGCAATGATTTACCATAAACATGCGAAAAATTGACTCCCGCTTTCTCAATACAATCACCCTGCTCTAAAACACCCGTTATCCCACCACCGCCCTCTGCATGCTCCCAAGCGTCCCTCTGAAATTTTTTATGTCCTTCTTCTTTTTCCAATAGATTACAAATCCGATTTTGCAGATCAATAAGATAGGGCTTTACTTTTATTATCAAGATCTATACCTCTACTTAGATTTTTTAGATTAATATTTCAATGCAATTTTTGTGCAACATAGAATATTTATAATACGCTAAAATTTTAAAGCATCAAAGAAACTCCCTCCCCGTTTTCAACCCCGAATGTTTCTGTTAAGCATTAAGATAATCTAAGATACAATATAAAAATTATAATTATCTAAGTTGTTATATGAACAGCGCCAGAAGAACCCTAACACTTCATCAGCATCTTAATACTATTGATTGGATTCAATATAAAACATTACACGTACTGAATAAGGGTTATTTTAAAATAGCTGAGCTAGTGGAAATTAGTGGCGTCAAAATAACAACTGATTCGACAAAAAAACCTGTCGATGTAAAAAGCACTCGTGAAACAAAAACACCTATTGATGAATTAAAAAGAACAAGTGAAATAAAAGAGGAAAAGGAAGAAAAAGAAGAAGCTGCATCGCCTCAATTCGTTAGATTAAAAGCAATGCGTGTGCCACATCCTGATCCCCATCTTGATCGTAAATATGAAGCTGAATATCGAGCTATCACAAAGCTGATGGCGCGCTCAACAACGATTCTCCAGGAAAATAAAATACCCACATTAACAATCACATCCAGTGGCAATACACAGTATGCCTTTTTTGCAAATAGAGGAGATAGCTATCATTATTTTGACAAAGCACTTTCTGAAAAACATACCATCCCAGCAGCAGAGATAAAATCCATCATTGCGCAACTCTTTATTAAAATGAATTTATTTTTTCATCAAAAAAAAACGACTCATCTAGATATTAAATTAGAAAATATATTTCTTTATAGAGATAAAAGCGGATTTCTTCATGTGTATCCAGAAGATCTGGATGGGATAACAAAAGTAGATAAAAAAACGGGCAGACCAAAAACACCTGATAAAACTCCCTTATCAACAGACCACTTACCAGCGTGGTTTAATTTTAAAAATAGGCGTAAAAACAACAATATACTGATTGATTATTATGCTTTTGCACACACTTGCGAGAGATTATCGAATCCTAAGTTATCTCTTTTTTCTAAAGAAATTAGATTATCTTTATTGAAAATAGCAGAAACGCTAAAAGAATATCTCACCCATATGACTCGCTTCACGCGTCATGAAATTAAGGAAATTCATAAAATTATCTTTACTTTTTTTGATGACTCGCCTGAAAAAGCCAAAAAATATATAGAAAATATAGAAAATAAAATTCAACCGCAACCCAAGTTATATTTTGATGGTTTCTATTTTTCCGTTGAGCAGCATCGGTTTTCTCCTTTTCCATTCCTACCGACAGATATAAAACATATCTATATTATTTGTGAAGATATTCGCATTCAATTGAATGAACTTTGGAAGTATATTTACGCAGGCAAGAAGCTTGAATATGTTGAGCCCTTGCGTAATATGCATAAAGTAATAAGTTCAAAGATAGATAACGCCATCACTTTGATCGATAACTTATTAACTGCTTCCCCCTTTCCACTGACAAGGAAGCAACGCCAGGATCTTGTGGAATTAAAAAAAGAGGTGCTATCAACGAAACTAGAGACTCAAAAAATAGTAAAAATACATACTGATTTTTTAGGAGTCAATCCAAAATTATTGATGGGGGTGAAAAATGCTGTAACAGCCTATCTTGCAATTCATGATGAAAGAAAACCGCAAAGCTGTTGGATGCGTCTGTGGCATGGTAATCCTGGTCGCGTACGCGCTCGTAATTTATTGACTCAAGTCACGGCTCTCATGGAGAAGAAGAATATTTCTGAAGAAGCTAAAAAAAGTGCTATCGTTAAAGAAATTGATTTAAT